>Ga0247844_1003790_pt1 | contig 21584 bp, 14 predicted proteins | sample LaCtaG_FD_192421 | JGI IMG/M metagenome (GOLD analysis project Ga0247844, IMG submission 192421) | Freshwater microbial communities from meromictic Lake La Cruz, Castile-La Mancha, Spain - LaCruzMarch201714.5m_1 | ecosystem: Environmental > Aquatic > Freshwater > Lake | place: Spain: Castile-La... | reverse complement strand
GGGGTGTGGGGTGTGGGGGGGAAGGCCGCGGGCTCTGGATCAGGTCCTGTGCGACAGCGCGCCTTGCCGCCTCAATCTGCGCGGCTGAATTCTGCTCCCTAATCCCACACCCAACACCCAACACCCAACACCCTAATCCCCTGCCTTCTACCCGCCCGCAAAACTCCGGTGCGCCTGCATCATCGCGGTGATCAGGGTCTGTTCGGCTTCGGACAGATACGGGTTCCAGATGTCGAAGATCAGGATGACGCGCATCTGGTCGGCGTCATTCCAGGCCTCGTGGTCGATGGTGTCGTCGAAGACCCAGGCCTCGCCCATCTTCCAGTCGCGGACCGTGTTGCCGACGCGGAATCGGGCCGGGCCGGGCAGGATCAGGGGCAGGTGGGTCAGCAGGCGGACGTTGGACGAGCCGGTATGGGCCGGGATGTGGGTGTGGGGCTGGAGCGCCGAGAAGACGGCGGTGGGGGCAAAGCCGTCCTGACGGCACATGGGCAGGGATTCGAGCAGGGCGGCGGTCTGCGGGCAGCGTTCGCAGACGGCGTCCTGTCGCGCGCCGTCCTTCCACAGCCAGAGCGAGCTCCATTTGCGGGAGTGGTTCAGCTCGCCCCACTGATTGACGGGGGCACCCTTGGGGTAGGCGATATAGGGGGCGAAATCGTCCATGCCGCCGGCCAGCAGGGCCTCAAGCTCGGCCGTGATGACCGGGGTGGCCGCCTCCAGCGTCTCCAGCCAGGGGAAGAGGGCGCGGTCGTAGAAGGGGATGGCGGGCAGGCGGGGGTAGTCGAGCAGGAGCGGCTCCTGCTTCGGCGCGGTCTTGAGGCCGGCGTAGATCTCCAGCCCCTCGTCGAAGCGGTCGAGCGTGGCGGCGTCGACGGTGCTGCGCAGGGCGGCGACCTTGCCGCGCATATGGTCGCGCAGGGCCTCGGCCTGGCGGCGGACGACGCCTGATGCATGGTCCAGCTGGGCCTGAAGGGCCGGGGGCAGGCGGTCGCGCGGCGGGGCGATCTTGAGGGCGTTGCGATAGACGTCGGCGGCGGCCCGGCCCTGGCCGAGCTGTTCCAGCATGGCCGCCTTGCCGAGCAGGGCGGTGAAGTCATAGGGCTGGATGGCCAGGGCGTCGTCGAGGGCTGCCAGCGCGCCTGGCAGGTCGCCGAGCATGCGCAGGGCCAGCGCCCGGTTCAGGAAGCCGTGGTGGGTCGGCCCCATCCGGTTGGCCTGGTCGATCAGGCCGAGGGCGGTTTGCGGATCGTGGCGCGACAGGGCCTCGCCGGCCTGCTGCAGCAGTGCGTCCTGAGCGGTTCCGCCCGACTGGTTCACGCGGGGGCTCCCGGGGTCGATGTCATGAGGTCAGTGTAGCGAGCTTGCCGGGGGCGGGGTCAAGGGGCCGGACGGGTCGAACCGGTGACGGGCGTCGCGCCTTCGCAGCCGGCCATGCGGCTGGATCGGAAGCGGGCGGCTTGATGCCCCTCTGCGAAGACCAGATCCGGCCAGGCGGGCTGGACGGCTTGCAGACGTCCGGCGCGCAGGGCTTCGCGCGGGTCCGTCTGTGTTTCATAGCGGCAGCTCTGATCGAAATGGCCGATCATGGTCCAGAGGCCGTCTTCCGGGACAAGCACGGCGATTTCGGAATGACCGACGATCAGGATTTCCTGTGATCCATCGCCGTTCAGGTCCCTGCGCGTCGCAAGACAGAAGTTGGCGTACTGGCAGTGGTCGAGGTCGCCGCCGCGGTTGGCGGAGGCTGCGAATCCGGCGGGGAGGGGTTCGGCACCGGCCGGCCAGACCTCGATCGCCAGCGGGCGTTCGGGCTCGGCCGGCCCGGGGTCGTCATTGCGGTTGTCGACCTTTTGCGCGGCCCTGGCTGCGGTGGCGATGGCGGGATTATCGGATCTCGCCAGCCGCTCCAGCGCTGCCTGTCCGGCCTTGCCGCTTTCGAAGCGCAGGAAGCGGTAGTCGAATTTGTCCGGCGTCACCGCACCGCGTTCCAGCCGGGCGACCTGATCCATAACCGACAGGCGGGCGGGGTCCAGCGCGGGGCTGAACAGCAGCAGGATGACGCCCACGGTCAGCAGGGCGGTCCAGATGTTGGTGCGCTCCAGCGGGCGCATCCAGTCGCCCTTGCGCCAGAAGGGACTGAGGGCGGCCCAGCCGTAGCCGGCGGCATAGGCGATACCGACGAGGGCGCAGGCGGCGGCGATGATCCGGTCCGGGGTCAGGCCATACTGGCCGATGCGCAGCGACAGGCCGAGGACGGCGAGGACGACCAGCGGGGTGAGCAGGACCGCGGCGACCCGCACGGCGAAGCGCAGCACCAGCGGCGGCAGGTTGTCAGGGCGGCCGTCCTGATAGGCGGTGTTGATCAGGATGATCAGGGCGGCGGCGGCGGCGAGCACGAGGGAGGTGGCATTGCCCGTCTCCCACAGGGCCTCGAGACCGGTGAAGGGCAGGGCGGCGAGGAAGCCGGCGGCCAGCACCGTCATGACCAGCAGCAGCCATGAGAGCAGCATCAGGGCCACGGTGCGGACGCCGCGGATCAGGCCGTCGCGGACGTCGGTCAGATGGACGGCGATGGCGAAGACCAGGAAGGTGACGGGAAGGGCGAACCAGGTCTCGCGCAGCAGATCCTCGAGGAAGCTCAGGCCGATGACCTTGAACAGGGCCGCACCCAGCAGAAGCAGAATCCAGAAGGCACCGGTGAAGGCGACCGACATGGCCAGCTGGACCCCGGCCTTCCAGGTGGTGTCAAAATAGGTCGGGAAGCCGGCGATGCGGCGGCGTTCGACGTCTGCCGGGACCACGAGATGGTGGCTGATGAACAGGGCGGCGGCGGAGAACAGGATCACGGGCGCAGACAGGAAGGGCGGGTTGCGCAGGGTGTCGGCACTCTGGCGGGCGATGTCGTGAAGGCCCAGCAGAGCCAGGGCGACGCCCGCGACGGCGGTCCAGATCGCCAGTGTGACGGGGCGCAGCCGGCCGACCCCGGCCAGAAGCACCAGCGGCAGGAAGGCGACGACGAGCAGCAGGGGGCCGAACAGCAGGGGCTCGGTCGCGGGCCAGACCTTGACGTCGTTGTCCGCGCTGCTTTGCAGCCAGTACAGGCCGAGGCCCTGGAGCAGGCCGATGCCGATCCGGATCGGGCCCAGCAGGGGCGAGGTGGTGCCGCCAAGGCTGTCGCGGCCGGTCGCTTCGGTAGTCTCGGTCATGATGCGCTTCCCCTCGAAGCGGGGATGTGACCCTGATCGGCAGTGCTTGGGAAGGGCCTTCTGCCCGGGTTGTCGCCTGGTCGCATCATCGGATCGATTTGCAAATCATATCACAAAAAGATATCATCAGTCCGACATGAAGAGCGCTCAGAAGCAGACGCTGGCGCGGATCATGGGCCAGCCAACGCCGGCGAATCTGCGCTGGTCCGAGATTGAATCTGCTCTGCGTGCCCTTGAGTGTGAAATCAGTGAAGGCAGCGGCAGTCGGGTTCGGGTGGCTTTGAACGGGGTCAGAGCTGTGTTCCATCGTCCGCATCCTTCACCGCAAGCGAAACAGAGTTCGGTTCGCGCCGTCAGGGATTTTCTGACCTCGGCCGGAATCAAGACGGAGACCTGGGATGCTTGAATACAAAGGCTATTTCGGCGTCGTCGAAGCCGACGAAGGCGCCTTCTTTGGCCGGGTGGCCGGGTTGCGCGACGTCATCACCTTCGAGGGGCAGTCGTTCACCGAGGTCGAACAGGCGTTTCAGGGCAGCGTCGATGACTATCTGGCCTTTTGCGCTGAACGCGGCGAGAAGCCGGATCGGACCTTCAGCGGCAAGGTGCCGTTGCGTCTGGACCCCGACCTGCATCGCCGGGCGGCTGCGCGGGCTCAGGCAGAGGGGGTGAGCCTGAATCAGTGGATCGCCCGGCGCATCGAGACGGCGGCATGAGCCATCCGGATTTCTTCGAAGGCTTGATGGATTGGCCGGTCTACGGGCCGCGTGACAGCCGGATCGCGGATCGGGTCGAGGAACTCGCGGCGATCGGTCAACGGCTGGTCGAGATCGAGGACGTTATTCTGGCCGCCCTTGATGCAAGACTGGTCGCCGTCAGGAATCCGCCTACGTCATCCTGACCCGTTGATTTCCGCGCTCCGCCGTGTATAGAGCGCGCCTCTTCCGCTGCAGCTTCGGCCGCGGCGGTCCTGTCCGAGAACTTCGGGGTCCGGGGGTCACCCAGACCGTAAATGCCAGAGAGCCCTCTGGTGCCGTGGGGAGATGGGGATGCAGACGACGCCAGACGTTCCGATATCCGGGCGTCGGGGTTCGAGCTTCCTTCGGACATTTCGACCGGCCTGAACGCTTCGCAGCGATGCGGCGCGCTTTGGCCAATCCGTCGTCGGGAATAAGCCCGGCGGCGAATACAGACTGGAGACCGCAATGGACCGCGCACAAAAAGCCGAGTCGATCGAAACGCTGAAGGGCGTTTTTGCCGACGCGGGCGCCGTGGTCGTGACCCACAATCTGGGTCTGACCGTTGCGGATATGGAAGACCTGCGTGGACGCCTGCGTACTGCCGGCGGCACGTTCAAGGTGGTCAAGAACCGCCTGGCGCTCAAGGCGCTCGATGCCGCTGAAGGCAGCGATTACCACGGCCTGTTCAAGGGTCCCGTGGGCATCGCCTATGCCGACGACGCGGTGACGGCCGCCAAGATCACCTCTGAATACGCCAAGGCCAACGACAAGTTCGTGGTTCTGGGCGGCTTCATGGGTGACAAGATCCTGGATGCAGCGGGCGTGGGCGTTCTGTCCAAACTGCCTTCGCTGGACCAGATCCGCGCCTCGCTGCTCGGCCTGCTCAATGCGCCCGCGACCAAGGTTGCCGGCGTCGTGCAAGCCCCGGCGTCCCAACTGGCCCGCGTGTTCAGCGCCTATGCCACCAAGGACGCCGCGTAAGCGGACCCGCCTCTTTCATCTCTGCAAACTCTCTACTGAAACCCAATCCTCCGAAGGAAACACACCATGGCCGATCTCGCCAAAATCGTTGAAGACCTTTCCGCCCTGACCGTGCTGGAAGCCGCCGAACTGTCCAAGCTGCTGGAAGAAAAGTGGGGCGTCAGCGCCGCTGCTCCGGTCGCCATGGCCATGCCCGCCGGCGGCGGTGCCGCTCCGGTCGAAGCTGCCGAAGAGCAGACCGAGTTCACCGTTGTCCTGATCGACGGCGGCGACAAGAAGATCAACGCCATCAAGGAAGTCCGTGGCGTTCGTCCGGACCTGGGCCTGAAGGAAGCCAAGGACCTGGTCGAAGGCGCTCCGCAGAACGTCGTCGAGAACGTCTCCAAGCAGGTTGCCGACGAAGTCGCCAAGAAGCTGACGGAAGCCGGCGCCAAGGTGCAGATCAAGTAAGAAGTACGAGCCGTCCCTCGGGACAGTTCTGGACGGGCCGGGGAGCGATCCCCGGCCCGTTTTCATTTGTCCGGATCAGCGCCGCCGGGCGCTGAGGATGTCGCCGATGCGGTCGGGGGTGCCTTCGATCCGTTCGAGGCGGGGGTAACGCAGGCCGCCGCGGTAGTCGAAGGAGACGGTGCGAAAGCGGTCGCCGTTGCGGATGATCAGGGTGATCGGCGTGGTGCCGGACTTCGCCGCCGTGACGGCTTCGCGCAGGACCTCGGCCGAGGCGGCGCGGTCGTTGACCGCTACCAGGTCCCAGCCGGCGCCCAGACCGGCCTGATAGGCCAGACCGCCCCAGAGAATGCCGCCGATGCGGTTGGTGGGGCCACCCAGACTGAAGCCCAGCGAGTACTGGAAGTCGTTGGCCCAGCCGGTCTGGACCTGTTTCTCGGCCGCGGTCAGGCTGTCGACATAGGCCAGCCGGTAGCCGCCGCGGGTGATGCCGTCCAGCGGGGCGCGGGCCTCGGGGCCGACGGCGTCCAGACGGCTGCGCAGGAAGCCGGCCCAGTCGTGCGGATGCGCGCCGTTCAGGGCCGCGACCAGATCGTCGAAGGTGTAGGGTTTGGGGCTCCAGACACCGTCGTCGACGCCGAAGAAGGCCCGGGCGAAATCGTCGAGGGATTTGCGATTGTCGGTCGCCTCGCGGATCAGGGTGTCCGCATCCAGCCAGATCAGGGCTGCCTCGCGGTAATAGTCGCCGGTGCCGCGCATGTGCGACGGCCAGGGGTTGGAGGTGCGATAGCCGAGCAGATTGTGGTTGGTGGTGTCCTGCAGGGCGCGCCAGTCGCGGCCGGGCTGGTTCTCGTAGAAAGCGGCGATCTCGGCGAAATTGGAGAGCATCTCCTCCTTCGTGGCGAGGCCGGAGCGGCCGGTCAGGACATCGCCCCAGTATTCGGTCTGGCCCTCATAGACCCAGAGCAGGGTGTTCTGGACCGGCTCGTTGAGATTGGAGGTCAGCTGGTCCGAGGGGCGGCGGAATTTGCCGTTCCAGGAGTGGACGTATTCGTGCGGCAGCAGGGTGCGCGATCCGAAATTGCGGGTAATGCCGTCGGTGAAGAAGCCGGGCGGGGCCGTGTTCTCGGACGAGCGGTGATGCTCCAGGCCGATGCCGCCCATGCGGGAGGTCAGGCCCAGCAGGAATTCATAGCGGTCGAAATGCCGGGCTCCGAACAGGCGGTCGGCCTGGTCCACGAGGGTGCCATAGGCCTCGATCCAGGCGGGGGTCGGAGCGATGTTGGCGGCAGAGTCGGCGACGATGTTCAGATGGATCGGCGAGCGGCCGCCGGGATCGATGTCGATGCGGCGATAGTGGGCCCCGGCGAACATCGGGCTGTCGGCCAGCATCTCGAGACTGATCGGGGCGAAGGTGGCGCGGCCGTTCTCGAACGACACCGTGTCCATGGCCACGCCGTATTGCCAGCCTGTGGGCAGCTGGATCGAGGGCTGGAAGGTGATGCGGCTGTGGGCATAGCCGGCCGGGTAGAGCAGGGCCTTCTCCCACTGCAGATTGACCATCTCGGGCGTCATGACCACGCGCCAGACGGAATTGTCGGGCTGGGTCAGCCATTCGAAGGCGACCTCGATCTGCGTCACGCCTGCCGGAACGGCGAGGTGGAAGGCATAGGGGTCGAGGGTGTCACGCAGCCATTCGATCCGCTGGCCATTGGCGGCGACCGTCAGGCCGGCGAGGAGCTGGATCGGGCCGGTATCGGCGTGGTTGCCGGGGATGAATTTCGGATAGAGCAGCGTCAGGTCGCCGGCGGTGACCGGAATGGTCTGCTGCACCCGGATGACCCTGTGGTCGAGGTCGGTGGCGTCGACGTGGTAGCCGATGGTGCCGGGGTAGGCGCGATCCCGGGGTTCCGGGATCGCGGGCAGGGCGCGCGGCAGGGCGGGGGTCCCGACCTGGGCCAGGGCCGGTGCGGAACCGAACACCAGGGCGGCGGCGCAGGCCGAGAGCAACAGGCGGGCGAGGGGAGACGTCATCAGCGGGCTTCCGGTTGATCGGTCAGAATGAGGACTCACGGTGCCGGCTTCACTTCCAGCAGTTCCACGGTGAACAGCAGGGTGGAATTGGGGGGCAGTTCGCCGCCGCCGACCCAGCGTTCGCCGTAGCCGAGCGAGGCGGGGATGACGAATTCGAACCGTTCCCCCTCACGCATCAGGGCCACGCCCTCGGTCCAGCCGCGAATCACCCGGTTCAGGGGGAATTCCGTCGGTTCGCCGCGGGTCCAGGAACTGTCGAACTCGCGGCCGTCGATGAAGGTGCCGCGGTAGTGGACGCGAACCGTGTCGGTTGCGACCGGCTGACGTCCATCCGGATTGGCGGGGGTGATCCGGCGGTATTGCAGGCCGGACGCCGTCGTGATCCAGCCCGGCCGGCTGCCGTTCCAGACCAGATAGGCGGCGTTGCCCGCGTTCCAGCCCTCCAGGCTGGGCGTGCCCACAGGGGCGCGAACCTCGGAGGTCGGGGGTCCCAGCGGCTCCGGCGCGGTGGCGCAGGCGGCGAGTGACAGGGCGGCGGCGGTGATCAGGAGGGTGCGGGTCATGGGTCGACGCTAGCAGGCTCGGGCCACCGCCGTGAAGCCGTCACACAATCGTAAACGAACCGGGAAAATGGCCTTTATTTCGCCGCCAAAGCGAGTATATGACCCGGTTCCGCTCACTCAGTATGAGACACGCGCGAAAGCGCCGAGGCCCGGTTTGTCGCCCTCCGACCGGTGCGAAGGCGCGCTCCTCCCCCAAGGAGCCCTGCAATTTCAGACGTCCTGGTGCCGCAAGGCCCGAGGGTGGACGTCGAAACCGATGGTCACGGGTCGCCCGGGAGGCGGAGCCGTGGCTGCTGCATTGATCGCTGCCTGCCCGGGCAGTGTATTGGGAATACAGAATGGCCAAGTCCAAAGCCGAAGTCGCCGTCGCCCACGGCCAGTTCGCACACGCTACGACCTTCACCGGCAAGAAGCGCATCCGCCACTCGTTCGGCCGCATCCCGGAAGCGGTGCAGATGCCGAACCTGATCGAGGTGCAGCGCGCCTCCTATGAGCAGTTCCTGCAGCGCGAAGTGCGCTCGGGACCGCGCAAGGATCAGGGCATCGAGGCGGTCTTCAAGTCGGTCTTCCCGATCAAGGACTTCAACGAACGCGCCATCCTGGAATACGTGTCCTACGAGTTCGAGGACCCGAAATACGACGTCGAGGAATGCATCCAGCGCGACATGACCTATGCCGCGCCGCTGAAGGTCAAGCTGCGCCTGATCGTGTTCGAGGCGGACGAGGAAACGGGCGCGCGCTCGGTCAAGGACATCAAGGAGCAGGACGTCTACATGGGCGACATCCCGCTCATGACCGACAAGGGCACCTTCGTCGTCAATGGCACCGAGCGGGTCATCGTCTCGCAGATGCACCGTTCGCCGGGCGTCTTCTTCGACCACGACAAGGGCAAGACGCACAGCTCGGGCAAGCTGCTGTTCGCCGCCCGAGTGATCCCCTACCGCGGTTCCTGGCTGGATTTCGAGTTCGACGCCAAGGACATCGTCTACGTCCGTATCGACCGTCGCCGGAAGCTGCCGGCCTCGACCTTCCTGATGGGTCTGGGCATGGACGGCGAAGAAATCCTGAAGACCTTCTACGAGACCGTGCCCTATGAGAAGCGCGGCGAAGGCTGGGTCACCCCGTACAAGGCCGAGCGCTGGAAGGGCGTGAAGCCCGAGTTCGACCTGGTCGACGCCGACACCGGTGAGATCGTCGCCGCTGCGGGCACCAAGATCAGCGCCCGCCAGGCGAAGAAGCTGGGTGACAGCGTCAAGGCCCTGTCGCTGGCCGCCGACGCCCTGCTGACCAAATACCTGGCCGCCGACGCCGTGAACTACGAGACCGGCGAAATCTACGCCGAGGCCGGTGACGAGCTGGACCAGCCGACCATCGAACTGCTGGAAAGCTTCGGCTTCACCACCATCGACGTGCTGGACATCGACCATGTCACGGTCGGCGCCTACATGCGCAACACCCTGCGTATCGACAAGAACACCGGCCGCGAGGACGCGCTGTTCGACGTCTATCGCGTGATGCGCCCGGGTGAGCCGCCGACCCCGGAAGCCGCCGAAGCCATGTTCAACTCGCTGTTCTTCGACAGCGAGCGCTACGACCTGTCGGCCGTCGGCCGGGTGAAGATGAACATGCGTCTGGAAACTCCGGACGTGTCGGATGAAATCCGCGTGCTGCGCAAGGACGACGTCCTGCGCGTGCTGCAGATCCTCGTCGGCCTGAAGGATGGCTCGGGCGAGATCGACGACATCGACAACCTGGGCAACCGCCGGGTCCGTTCGGTCGGCGAGCTGCTGGAGAACCAGTACCGCGTCGGTCTGCTGCGGATGGAGCGCGCCATCAAGGAGCGCATGTCCTCGGTCGATATCGACACGGTCATGCCGCACGACCTGATCAACGCCAAGCCGGCCGCTGCGGCCGTGCGCGAGTTCTTCGGTTCGTCGCAGCTGTCGCAGTTCATGGACCAGACCAACCCGCTGTCCGAGATCACCCACAAGCGTCGCCTTTCGGCGCTCGGGCCGGGCGGTCTGACGCGTGAGCGCGCGGGCTTTGAAGTCCGCGACGTGCACCCGACCCACTACGGTCGCATCTGCCCGATCGAAACGCCGGAAGGCCCGAACATCGGCCTGATCAACTCGCTGGCCACCCACGCCCGGGTGAACAAATACGGCTTCATCGAGAGCCCGTACCGGCGCGTGAAGGACGGCAAGGCCACGGACGAGGTGGTCTACATCTCGGCCATGGAAGAGGCGAAATACACGATCGCCCAGGCCAATATCGAGCTCAAGGACGGCATGATCGTCGAGGAGCTGGTCCCGGGCCGGATCAACGGCGACTCCCAGCTGCTGATCCGCGCCGATGTGGACATGATGGACGTGTCGCCGAAACAGGTCGTTTCGGTCGCCGCCGCCCTGATCCCCTTCCTGGAAAACGACGACGCCAACCGGGCCCTGATGGGCGCGAACATGCAGCGTCAGGCCGTGCCGCTGGTGCAGTCGGACGCGCCGCTGGTCGGCACCGGCATGGAGGCGGTCGTGGCCGTGGACTCCGGTGCCGTCGTGGTCGCCCGGCGTGACGGTGTCGTCGAACAGATCGACGGTACCCGTATCGTGGTGCGCGCCACCAATGAGTCCGACGCCGGCCGTTCCGGCGTCGACATCTATCGCCTGTCGAAATTCCAGCGTTCCAACCAGTCGACCTGCATCAATCAGCGCCCGATCGTGCGTGTGGGCGATGAGGTGAAGGTCGGTGACGTGATCGCCGACGGCCCGTCGACGGACCTGGGCGAACTGGCCCTCGGCCGGAACGCGCTGGTCGCCTTCATGCCCTGGAACGGCTACAACTTTGAGGACTCGATCCTCATCTCCGAGCGCATCGTGCGCGACGACGTCTTCACCTCGATCCACATCGAGGAGTTCGAGGTCATGGCCCGCGACACCAAGCTGGGGCCGGAAGAGATCACCCGCGACATCCCGAACGTCGGCGAGGAAGCCCTGCGCAACCTCGACGAGGCCGGCATCGTGGCGATCGGTGCCGAGGTCCAGCCGGGCGACATCCTGTGCGGCAAGGTCACGCCGAAGGGTGAGAGCCCGATGACGCCGGAAGAGAAGCTGCTGCGCGCCATCTTCGGCGAAAAGGCTTCGGACGTCCGCGACACCAGCCTGCGCCTGCCGCCCGGCGTTGCCGGCACCATCGTCGATGTGCGCGTGTTCAACCGCCACGGCGTCGACAAGGACGAGCGGGCCATCGCCATCGAGCGTTCGGAAATCGAACGCCTCGGCAAGGACCGCGACGATGAGCTCAAGATCCTCGAGCGCAACGTCTATGGCCGCCTGAAGCCGCTGATCCTCGGCAAGACCGCCACCTCGGGTCCGAAGGGCCTGGGCCGTGGTGTGGTCACCGAAGACAAGCTGGGCGAGCTGTTGCGCGGCCTGTGGTGGCAGATCGCCCTCGATGACGAGAAGGCGATGGGCGAGCTCGAGGCCATGAAGAAGCAGTTCGAGGACGCCCGCAAGGCGCTCGACCGCCGCTTCGAGGACAAGGTCGAGAAGCTGCAGCGCGGCGACGAACTGCCCCCCGGCGTGATGAAGATGGTCAAGGTCTTCGTGGCCGTGAAGCGCAAGCTTCAGCCCGGCGACAAGATGGCCGGCCGTCACGGCAACAAGGGCGTCATCTCCAAGATCCTGCCGATCGAGGACATGCCGCACCTGGAAGACGGCACCTCGGTGGACGTCGTTCTGAACCCGCTGGGCGTGCCCTCGCGCATGAACATCGGCCAGATCTTCGAAACCCACCTGGGCTGGGCCGCTGCCGGCCTCGGCAAGCAGATCCAGGGTCTTCTGGAAGCCTGGCAACAGGGCGGACAGAAGAAGGCCCTGGTCGATCACCTGACCAGCATCTACGGCCCGGACACCCCGCTTCCCGACTCGGAAGAGGACCTGATCGAGCTGGCCAAGAACCTGTCCAAGGGCGTGCCCTTCGCCACCCCGGTGTTCGACGGTGCCCACATCGAGGACATCGAGGAACTGCTGGAGAAGGCGGGTCTGGACCGCACCGGCCAGTCGATCGTCTATGACGGCCAGACCGGCGAGCAGTTCAAGCGTCCGGTCACGGTCGGCTACATCTACATGCTGAAGCTGCACCACCTGGTCGACGACAAGATCCACGCCCGTTCGATCGGGCCTTACTCGCTCGTCACCCAGCAGCCGCTGGGCGGCAAGGCGCAGTTCGGCGGACAGCGCTTCGGCGAGATGGAGGTCTGGGCGCTGGAAGCCTATGGCGCGGCCTACACTCTGCAGGAAATGCTGACGGTGAAGTCCGATGACGTGGCCGGCCGGACCAAGGTCTATGAGGCCATCGTCCGCGGCGACGACAGCTTCGAGGCGGGCATTCCCGAGAGCTTCAACGTGCTCGTCAAGGAAATGCGCTCACTGGGTCTGAACGTGGAGCTGGAAAACAGCTGAGGCGCGTAGCGCCTCAGAGTGGCGAGTGATGAGTGGCGAGTGGCGAGTGAAGAAATTCAGCGCCGGGTTTGCCTTCCTTACTCGCCACTCACCACTCGCCACTCGCCACTAATATTTTCGCGGCCCCGAGCCGCAGCAAGGAACTCAAGATGAACCAGGAAGTCCTGAACATCTTCAACGCGGTCCCGGTCACCCCGACCTTCGACCAGATCAAGATCGCCCTCGCCAGCCCGGAGAAGATCCGGTCGTGGTCGTTCGGCGAGATCAAGAAGCCCGAGACCATCAACTACCGCACGTTCAAGCCCGAGCGTGACGGCCTGTTCTGCGCCCGTATCTTTGGCCCGACCAAGGACTACGAATGCCTGTGCGGCAAGTACAAGCGCATGAAGTACAAGGGCATTATCTGCGAGAAATGCGGCGTTGAGGTCACCCTGGCCCGCGTCCGCCGCGAGCGGATGGGCCATATCGAACTGGCGTCCCCGGTCGCCCACATCTGGTTCCTGAAGTCGCTGCCGTCGCGCATCTCGCTGATGCTGGACATGGCGCTGAAGGACGTCGAGCGCGTCCTCTATTTCGAGAACTACATCGTCACCGAGCCGGGCCTGACCCCGCTGAAGCAGAACCAGCTGCTGACGGAAGACGAATTCTACCGTTACCAGGACGAGTTCGGCGATGACGGCTTCACCGCCGAGATCGGCGCCGAGGCCGTGCGCAATCTGCTGATCGGTATCGACCTGCACGCCGAGGCTGAAAAGCACCGCGGCGAACTGGCCGACAGCCCCTCGGAAATGAAGGCCAAGAAGGCCTCCAAGCGCCTGAAGCTGATCGAGGCCTTCCTCGAGAGCGGCAACAAGCCCGAGTGGATGATCCTGACGGTCGTGCCGGTGATCCCGCCGGAACTGCGCCCGCTGGTGCCGCTGGACGGTGGTCGTTTCGCGACCTCCGACCTGAACGACCTGTACCGCCGGGTGATCAACCGCAACAACCGCCTGAAGCGTTTGATCGAGCTGCGCGCGCCCGACATCATCATCCGCAACGAAAAGCGGATGCTGCAGGAATCGGTCGACGCCCTGTTCGACAACGGCCGTCGCGGCCGGGTGATCACGGGGGCCAACAAGCGTCCGCTGAAGTCGCTGGCCGACATGCTGAAGGGCAAGCAGGGCCGCTTCCGCCAGAACCTTCTGGGCAAGCGCGTCGACTATTCGGGCCGTTCGGTCATCACCGTGGGTCCCGAGCTGAAGCTGCACGAGTGCGGCCTGCCCAAGAAGATGGCGCTGGAGCTGTTCAAGCCGTTCATCTATGCGCGCCTCGACGCCAAGGGCCTGTCGGGCACCGTCAAACAGTCCAAGCGCATGGTCGAGCGCGAGCAGCCGCAGGTGTGGGATATCCTCGACGAGGTCATCCGCGAGCACCCGGTCCTGCTGAACCGCGCGCCGACCCTGCACCGTCTGGGCATCCAGGCGTTCGAGCCGAAGCTGATCGAGGGCAAGGCCATCCGCCTGCACCCGCTGGTCTGTACGGCGTTCAACGCCGACTTCGACGGCGACCAGATGGCCGTCCACGTTCCGCTGAGCCTTGAGGCCCAGCTGGAAGCGCGCGTCCTGATGATGTCGACGAACAACATCCTGTCGCCCGCCAACGGCAAGCCGATCATCGTGCCGTCGCAGGACATCGTCCTGGGCCTGTACTACCTGTCGCTGGTCAAGGACGGCGAGAAGGGCGAGGGCAAGCTGTTCGCCAATATGGGCGAAATCGACGCCGCGCTCGACGCCGGCGTGGTCAGCCTGCACACCAAGATCAAGGCTCGCTGGACCGAGATGAACGCCGCCGGCGAAGTCATCACCAAGGTCATCGACACGACCCCGGGCCGGATGAAGCTGGGCGCGCTGCTGCCGCAAAATGCGAACATCGGCTACCGCCTGCTTGAGAAGAACCTGACCAAGAAGGAAATCGGCAACCTGATCGATCAGGTCTATCGCCACTGCGGTCAGAAGGCGACGGTCATATTCGCCGACCAGATGATGCAGCTGGGCTTCCGTGAAGCCGCCAAGGCCGGCATCTCCTTCGGCAAGGACGACATCGTCATCCCGGCCGCCAAGGCCACCCTCGTTGCCGACACCCGGACCCAGGTCGAGGAGTACGAACAACAGTACGCCGACGGCCTGATCACCAAGGGCGAGAAATACAACAAGGTCGTCGACGCCTGGGCCAAGGCCACGGACAAGATCGCCGATGCAATGATGGGCGAGATCGCCCAGCCGCGCGTTCTGGCCAAGGGTCAGGCCCCGGACATCAACTCGGTGTTCATGATGGCCAACTCGGGCGCCCGTGGTTCGCAGGCGCAGATGAAGCAGCTGGGCGGCATGCGGGGCCTGATGGCCAAGCCGTCGGGCGAGATCATCGAGACGCCGATCATCTCGAACTTCAAGGAAGGCCTGACCGTCCTTGAATACTTCAACTCCACCCACGGCGCCCGCAAGGGTCTGGCCGACACCGCGCTGAAGACCGCCAACTCCGGCTATCTGACGCGTCGTCTGGTCGACGTGGCGCAGGACTCGATCGTCACCGAGGACGATTGCGGCTCGACGCGGGGCATCACCCTGCGCGCCGTGGTCGAAGGCGGTGACGTGCTGGTCTCGCTGGGCCAGCGGGTCCTGGGTCGCTATGCGGCCGAGGACATCAAGGAGCCGGGTGGCGACAAGGTCCTTTTCCCTGCAGACACCTATCTGCAGGAAGAAGAAGTCGAGGTCATCGACCAGGCCGGCGTCCAGTCGGTCAAGGTCCGCTCGGCCCTGACCTGCGAGGCCGAGGCCGGCATCTGCGCCTATTGCTACGGGCGTGACCTGGCGCGCGGCACCAACGTCAACATCGGCGAAGCGGTGGGCGTCATCGCCGCCCAGTCGATCGGCGAACCCGGCACCCAGCTGACGATGCGGACCTTCCACATCGGCGGTACGGCCCAGGTGGCGGAAACCTCCTTCTATGAGGCGACCAACCCCGGCATCGCCAAGATCACCGGCCCGACCGTCAAGGCGGCGCACGGCGATCTGGTGGCCATGAGCCGCAACGTCGTCGTGACCATCGTGGTCGACGGCAAGGACCGCGAGAGCCACAAGATCCCCTACGGTGCCCGTCTGCGGGTAGTCGAGGGATCGGACGTCAAGCGCAGCCAGCGTCTGGCGGAGTGGGACCCCTACACCTCTCCGATCCTGACGGAAGTCGGCGGCGCGATCCGATTCGAGGACCTGGTCGAGGGCCTGTCGGTCCGCGAGGAAACCGACGAAGCGACGGGCATCGCCCAGCGCGTCGTCAGCGACTGGCGTGCCAGCCCGCGCGGGGCCGACCTGCGTCCGGCCATGGGCGTCACCTCCGGCGACGCCTATGCCAAACTGGCCTCGGGCTCCGACGCCCGTTACCTGCTGCCGGTGGGCGCGGTTCTGTCCGTGAACAACGGCGACGTGGTCAAGCCGGGCGAGATCATCGCCCGCGTCCCGACCGAGGGTGCCAAGACGCGCGACATCACCGGCGGTCTGCCGCGGGTGGCCGAGCTGTTCGAAGCCCGTCGTCCCAAGGACTGCGCGGTCATCGCCGAGATGGACGGCCGCGTCGAATTCGGACGCGACTACAAGAACAAGCGCCGCATCAAGATCACCCCGGAGGTTAATGCCGACGGTGAGCAGGCTGAAGCGGTCGAATTCCTGATCCCCAAGGGCAAGCACATCTCCGTCCACGACGGCGATCTGATCAACAAGGGCGACTACATCATCGACGGCAACCCGGATCCGCACGACCTGCTGCGCATCCAGGGCGTCGAGGCCCTGGCCGAGTATCTCGTGAACGAGGTGCAGGAGGTCTATCGACTGCAGGGCGTGCCGATCAACGACAAGCACATCGAGGTGATCGTTCGCCAGATGCTGCAGAAGGTCGAGATCCTCGACTCGGGCGAAACCACCCTGATCCGTGGCGACACGGTCGAGGTGGCGGAAGCCGCACTCGAGAACGCCAAGGTCGAGAAGCGTGGTGGCCGGATCGCCACCACCCAGCCGGTCCTGCTGGGCATCACCAAGGCGTCGCTGCAGACCCGCAGCTTCATCTCGGCGGCGTCCTTCCAGGAGACCACCCGCGTGCTCACCGACGCCTCGGTCAACGGCAAGGTCGATACGCTGGAAGGCCTGAAGGAGAACGTCATCGTCGGCCGTCTGATCCCGGCCGGTACGGGCGCCTATCTCCGCGCCCTGCAGAAGATCGCCAACGAGCGTGACGCTGAACTGACCTCGACCCGCGAAGCCGCCATCGAGCCGCTTCCGGCCGATCTGGCGCTGGAGCTGGAGAGCAGCGAAGGCTGATCCCGGGTCGAGCCCGGGATGACGATTGAACGGCAAGAAGGGCGGCTCCAGCGATGGGGCCGCCCTTTTTGTTTCGGGGTCGATGCAGCTCCGGAAACCGCATGTTTGTCATCCCGGCCGAAGCGAAGCGGAGAGCCGGGAAGGGTTGTGATTGCGGGATTGCGCCTCCCGGAAATCGCGGCGCGATTATCCGGGAGCAGGGTGGCGGTTGCGCCTGTCCTGACCTGTCTCCCGGATAGCTGCTGGCGCCGCTTCCGGGAGCCTGGGACAGCTTTGCCAGGGCGTCCCGGATCACCGCTTCGCGGTGTCCGGGATGACAAGTTGGCGGGGCCTCTGTCCCGCCTACCGCGGCCCCTCGCGACCGTAGGTCCGGATGTTCTCCGTCGAGTCCGGGCGCAGCGACGGGTCCAGAAGGCCCCCCGCGACCCCCATGCCGAAATTGGAGCCGGGGCCGTCCTGGGGGCCGACGTTGCCGGTGCCACCCGCGAGGGGGCGGCGACGTCGGTCGTAGTCGGCCAGGCGGCCGGCACCCTCGGCCGCGAAGGGGCTGCCCGCCGTGTCGTCTATGGGGGCGGCTGCGGCGGCGCGCTGGCCGAAGCGGTCGTCACAGATGGCGCGTTCGGCGGCGCTCAGCAGGCCCGGTGAGGTGCAGCCGGGTCCGCGCGTGCGCAGACCGCGCCCGACGCGGTCACCCATGGTTTCGGGGCGCACGGCCCAGCCCTCGACACCCGGCGGCGGCGCGGGCGCGCCGGGGGCCGGGGCGCCGATGCGGGGCGCGGGCGGGGCAGGGCTGTCCTCATCATCAGGATTGCGAAATGGCCGGTCGGGATCGGCCGTGGGCGAGCCGGGCAGGGCAGGGGCGTTGGTCACCTGCGGCGGTTCGGGTGCCGCGCGGACGCGGGCGACCTCGCCGGGCAGGAGCGGGCGGGGTGTGATCTCGACATAGATGACGGGATCCGGGTCTGCGACCAGACCGGAGAGCGTCAACCCCATGGAGCGCAGGCCGAGGTATGAGAAGAGGGCCACATGGCCGAGCACGGATACGGCCACGATCGCCGGCTTGCGCCACCGCTCCGCACGGGCGGGCCATACCCACGCCGGCCCCCGAGATCGCTGTCCACCCGCCATGCGCGCACAGGAGGGGGCGAGCGTGGCTGTATTGCGGCCTGAGGTGGCCGATACGGCGGCAATCCCGACCCTGCCGCCGCCCTTGACCTTCAGCCCCCCCGCGCGTAGAAGCCGCCCACTTTCGAGGTTCCCGGTTCGCCGGGTTCCGGGATCGTGACAATTGAGCGGACGGGCTGTGCCCGCCGGAACGCCCGAAGCGCGCGTTCCGGTTTTTCTGTTTGGATGACGCGCTGCCGCCTCGAGATCAAACCCGGGGCGGCGCATCGGCGTCGTCCGAAAAGAAGGCTCATGAGGCGCTCCGGCCGAAAGGCACACGCCTCCATCGATTGAAAGAGACGAGTTTCGAATGCCGACTATCAACCAGCTGATCCGCAAGCCGCGCCAACCCAAGCCGGTCCGTAACAAGGTTCCGGCCCTGAAGGGCTGCCCGCAGCGCCGCGGCGTCTGCACCCGCGTCTATACGACGACCCCGAAGAAGCCGAACTCGGCTCTGCGTAAGGTCGCCAAGGTGCGTCTGACCACCGGCATCGAAGCCGTGTGCTACATCCCCGGCGAGGGCCACAATCTGCAGGAGCACTCGGTGGTCCTGATCCGTGGCGGCCGCGTGAAAGACCTTCCCGGCGTTCGCTACCACATCCTGCGCGGCGTGCTCGATACGCAAGGCGTCAAGGACCGCAAGCAGCGCCGTTCGCACTACGGCGCCAAGCGTCCGAAGTAAGCGATCCGCCCTTTCCATTCGCCGACCCACGTCGGCCGTCCGACACCGCTTTAGAAGGCCAAGCCCATGTCCCGTCGTCACCGCGCCCAGAAGCGCGAAGTCCTGCCGGATCCCAAATACAAGGATCTGACCGTCACCAAATTCATGAACTACGTCATGTACGAGGGCAAAAAGGCCGTCGCCGAGAACATCGTCTATGGCGCGTTCGAAATCCTGGCCGACAAGAAGAAGGATTTCGAGCCGGTCCAGACCTTCCACACGGCCCTGGAAAACGTCCAGCCGTCGGTCGAAGTCCGCTCGCGTCGCGTCGGCGGTGCCACCTATCAGGTGCCGGTCGAGGTTCGCCCCGACCGTCGCCGTGCCCTGGCCATCCGCTGGCTGGTCAACGCCGCGCGCAAGCGGGGTGAGAACACCATGACGGAAAAGCTGGCCGCCGAGCTGCTGGACGCCTCGAACAACCGCGGCACCGCGGTCAAGAAGCGCGAAGACACCCACAAGATGGCCGAGGCGAACCGCGCCTTCAGCCACTACCGCTGGTAACGTCTTCAAACCGCCCCCCCTTTTCAGGGATTGGGGTGGTGACTATCTACAGGGTATGCGGCGCGGGCGGTTTGAGCTAAATCGCCCGCGCTCGCTTATCCGAACATCGACGATCTCCCCCCGAGGGCGCCAACCGCGCCCTGAACCCACTTCAAGGCACGCTTCCCATGGCCCGCGAAAACAAGATCGAGGACTACCGCAATTTCGGCATCATGGCCCACATCGACGCGGGCAAGACGACGACGACCGAGCGGATCCTTTACTACACCGGCAAGAACCACAAGATCGGCGAAGTCCACGACGGCGCCGCGACCATGGACTGGATGGACCAGGAGCAGGAGCGCGGCATCACCATCACGTCGGCCGCGACGACCGCTTTCTGGAAAGACAAGCGCCTCAACATCATCGACACTCCCGGCCACGTGGACTTCACCATTGAAGTCGAGCGTTCGCTGCGCGTGCTCGACGGTGCCGTGACGGTGCTGGACGGCAACGCCGGCGTTGAGCCGCAGACCGAAACCGTCTGGCGCCAGGCCGACAAATACAGCGTGCCGCGGATCGTGTTCGTCAACAAGATGGACAAGATCGGCGCCGATTTCGACGCCTCGGTGCAGTCGATCCGCGACCGTCTCGGTGCCAAGGCCGTGCCGATCCAGTTCCCGATCGGTTCGGAATCCTCGCTCTCGGGTCTGGTCGACATCGTCGCCATGAACGCGGTGGTCTGGGACAACGACGCCCTCGGCGCCAACTTCACCGTCGGCCCGATCCCGGCCGACCTGATGGACAAGGCCGTCGCGGCTCGCCAGTACCTGATCGACAACGCCGTCGAACTCGATGACGAGGCGATGGAAGCCTATCTGGAAGGCACCGAGCCCACGCTGGAAGTGCTGAAGAAGTGCATCCGCAAGGCCGTGCTGACCGGCGCCTTCTATCCGATCCTGTGCGGCTCGGCCTTCAAGAACAAGGGCGTGCAGACGCTGCTGGACGCCGTCGTCGACTATCTGCCGTCGCCGCTGGACATCCCCCCGACCCCGGGCATCGACTTCAAGACGGAAGAGCCGATCGTTCGCCGCGCCTCGGACGAGGAACCCCTGTCGGTCCTGGCGTTCAAGATCATGGACGACCCCTTCGTCGGTTCGCTGACCTTCTGCCGCATCTATTCCGGCAAGATGGAAACCGGCATGGGCCTGCTGAACTCCAGCCGCGATCGTAAAGAGCGCGTCGGCCGCATGCTGCTGATGCACTCCAACGACCGTCAGGACATCAAGGAAGCCTACGCCGGCGACATCGTCGCCCTGGCCGGGTTGAAGGACACCCGCACCGGCGACACCCTGTGCGATCCCTTGAAGTCGCCCGTCATCCTCGAGAAGATGGAATTCCCGGCACCGGTGATCGAGATCTCGGTCGAGCCCAAGACCAAGGCCGACCAGGAGAAGCTGGGCGTCGCCCTGGCCAAGCTGGCCTCGGAAGATCCCTCCTTCACCGTCTCGACCGACCATGAGTCGGGCCAGACCATTCTCAAGGGGATGGGTGAACTGCACCTGGACATCAAGATCGACATCCTGCGCCGCACCTACAAGGTCGACGCCACGATCGGCCAGCCGCAGGTCGCCTACCGTGAATCGCTCGGCCGCAAGGTCGACATCGACTACACGCACAAGAAGCAGACCGGCGGTACGGGCCAGTTCGCCCGCGTCATGCTGACTTTCGAGCCCGGCGAGCCGGGCTCGGGCTTCGTGTTCGAGAACTCGATCGTCGGCGGTGCCGTGCCCAAGGAATACATCCCGGGCGTGGAAAAGGGCCTGAACTCCATCAAGGACGGCGGCCTGCTGGCCGGCTTCCCGCTGATCGACTTCAAGGCGACGCTGACGGACGGCAAATTCCATGACGTCGACTCCAGCGTGCTGGCGTTCGAAATCGCGGCCCGCGCCGCCTTCCGCGAACTGAAGGACAAGGGTTCGCCCAAGCTGCTCGAGCCGATCATGGCGGTCGAGGTCGTGACCCCCGAGGACTACCTCGGTTCGGTCATCGGTGACCTGAACGGCCGTCGCGGCATGATCCAGGGTCAGGACATGCGCGGCAACGCCACCGTCGTGAACGCCTATGTGCCGCTGGCCAACATGTTTGGCTATGTGAACACCCTGCGGGGCATGTCGCAGGGCCGCGCCGCCTTCACCATGCAGTACGACCACTATGAGCCGGTGCCGCAACACGTCGCCGACGAAGTGATCAAGAAATATTCCGCCTAACTAACCCCTGAAATTTTGGATTAAGCCCCCTGTTCAGGGGACGGAGAGAAGAGAATGGCCAAGGAAAAGTTCGAACGTAACAAGCCGCACTGCAACATCGGCACGATTGGTCACGTTGACCACGGCAAGACGACGCTGACGGCGGCGATCACGATGACGCTGGCGAAGGCCGGTGGTGCGA
>Ga0247844_1003787_pt1 | contig 21599 bp, 44 predicted proteins | sample LaCtaG_FD_192421 | JGI IMG/M metagenome (GOLD analysis project Ga0247844, IMG submission 192421) | Freshwater microbial communities from meromictic Lake La Cruz, Castile-La Mancha, Spain - LaCruzMarch201714.5m_1 | ecosystem: Environmental > Aquatic > Freshwater > Lake | place: Spain: Castile-La... | reverse complement strand
TGGGTGAAATTCCACGAGCGAAGGGATTTGAAAGCCGTCAACTCCAAGTGTCATGGGCAGTCTTGGCGCACAATTTGCGCGTGGTGGCAAGGATGATGCAATCGACTGCCGCAGAAAAAGAGCCGCTACGCAAGGCGGCCTGATTCAAGTCTGAAAAAACCATCGAAAAATCGTAAAAAAACAAGTTTAAGAGAGTCCACGCCCAAAAATAGGGTTTTGCGAGCCGAAAAAAGCCCAGATCAAGAAAAAGTGCGCTTTTCCGTGCTGATGTGAAAAAATTGTTGGGTGGGAAAAATCACCACCTGCCAAATCGAGGACTTTCCGGACAGGCTCTAATTTAGTAGGTGCAGCGGTTCGCTTCCGAGAAGGGTTGATCGCCGGAAAAAAGGAAGCGGCGCAAGCGTCGGATCGTAATGACAAGGCCGCTGCATCTACTACCCCCCCCCCATTTTTAACACTTTCGAGCCCGCTGGCTCAACTCGCCGCGCGTCGAGTCATTAACGCGCAACAACAGAAAGGAAAGCCTGTTATGTCCATCACGCTCAAAAGCGGGTTGAACACTCTGTCCGTCGATGTGCCCGAGGGCACTAGCGTCGGCCAGATCCTGTCCAACTCGAACTACGCCGCCGTGTTGAACTTCGACACCAGCAATGTCGAGGGTCTGATCGGTGGAGCGAAGGCGAACTTGGAAACCACTCTGTTTGCGGGGGATACCCTCCTCATTCAGAAGCTGGCCCACTCCAAGGCCGCTTGATCCCTCGTCGCCGCGCTCGCGCGAGTCTTACGCATAAGACTTGCGCGGCGCGGCGGCCTGCTTCGTTTTAACATTCACTCGTTTATTATTTTATGCAAGATTTGTATATTATTCGACCCGATGGCAAATTATGCCACGCCCCGCTTCGCGAGGTGTCTAACGGCGCAGACATCCTGCGCAGCTTGGCCCGCTCCGAGCCGGTGGTTTACCGCAACTACCCCTCGCCGGGCTACCGCTTCAAGGCTGGGCCAGACCGCGCGGTGCTGGCCAAAAAACTGGATCGCATCAAGCTCAACACTTGGTTCGCCCCCATCACGCTACCCGACGGCACCGCCCGCATCACGCCGGTCTTCTACGACAATGGCATGGCCATCCGCCAAAACTTGGAGTTCACCCCGCCGGGCGGCCACGAGTTTTGGTTCCTCTGCCCGTTCGACATGGGACGCGAACAACGCATGAGCGATGCCCCGCACATGGCGTGGTTCATACCGGGCGACAACATCTACCGCCCGCCGTTCAGCAACACCTATGACGACGGCAAGATTTGTATGGGCCGCAACTGGATATCACCGACAGGCACGCTGGTTGAGCAGTTTGAGGCCGCCGTGGATTGGTTCCAGAATGCGGAGTCCAACACCGATCTCCGCCCCCACACTGCACCCATCCCTTTGCTGCTGTGGGATCCCGCCACCATGACGATTGATTACCGCGGCTGGGACGACATCGACAGCGATATGCAGCGATCTCTTTCCAGTTGGATTTACGACCAAATTCTTACGCCATGAACTTATACCACCGCTTAAAACGGCTCACCGACGGCAACGCGGAAACTCAAGCCCAAAACCCCGTCTATCTCAATTCCGACGAAGACGAGAAGGATCGCGAGTTCCTCAAAGTTGTTGTGAGACTTTACGAAACCAACCGCTCCCAGCTTCGCTGCCTTCAGCGATACTTCAACGGGAACGCCAACTTCTTAACCACCAGCCAACGCATTGCCACAGAGATGGATGCCGATTACAACAAAAACCGCCCCATCAAAGAAGCCATCCGATCACTATGACCATAAACATCATCGGCTGCGGCGGCGTGGCCAGCTACTTCCTGCCGCCACTCCTTCGCACGCTCCGCTACGGCGACAAGCTGCGCCTTCGCAACATCCCCGTCCATCTCTACGATGGCGATAAGCTCGAGGAGCGCAATTTCCAGCGGCAGAATTTCGAGACCCAGTATGTGGATACCAACAAGGCGTTTGCATTGGCAGATTCCTGCAACTGGTATCCCAAGCTCTCCGTGGTGCGCCATTACATCGACGGTTCGTTCCGCGTGGACGATGGCGACTGCATCATCATCATGGCAGACAACCACTTGGCCCGTCGCCACGCATTGGATGCCGCTGACCGCGCCGCAGGCGTCCATGTTCTCTCCGCCGCCAATTCCACCATCGGCGCGGAGGCGTGGTGGTATGATGCCACCCACGACCGCGACACTCCGCGCGATCCCCGCGTGCGCTGGCCCGAGATTCTCACCGACGACACCGGCTCGCCCGTCCATGCCTCGGGCTGCAACTCCGAGGCGCGGCTGCGCGAGGTTCCGCAGACTCCCATCGCCAACTTCATGGCCGCCTCCCACCTGCTGCTTCTATGGAATTTCGTCTTCATCGAGCGGCCCAAGCTCGACCCCGCCCTCACGCGCCCCTACTGGCCTATCTCGTTCAGCAACACCGCCACCGCCAACGAAACGCTGCGCTACGCAGCATAACCCAGTCTTACACATAAGACTCACAGCATCATGACAGAAACACCACCTGTATACCCGACCAACATCGAAGCGCCGCGGCCCGAGCCGCTGCCCTTCCGCTGGATCAGCCAAGACCTCAAAAATCTTGTGCAACTCGCCCCCATGTCGCCCTACACACGCGCCCTGTTGCGCATCAAGTTCAACCGGCCCGTGCCGGAGAATTGCACCACCTTCGAGCAGATCGAGGCGTGGCTTGCAACTCTCCCAACCGCCCCCAATCCCGCGCCTCCACCTTCGCCCGCTTCCGTTGTATGGACCGGCAACACCTCCAATCCGAATAGCCATCGCGCTCAAATTGCGCGTGGAGAATTTATCGAAGTCACTGGCGAGATTAGCGGCTATGACAACTGCACCGTAGGCTGGGACCAAAGTGAGTGCGTCCAAGTGCCGCTTTCCATCTGGGAACAAGGTATAGCAGAGGTGGAAGAATATGTCCGCGAAAGCGTTGAAGCTTCGGATAAAGAATACGGCGACATTTCAGACTACGAATATGGAGGCGATGACGGGATCGAGATTGAAGATGACCTCGAATCCCTCATGGAAGACGCCGAGCGCATGATCCGCGAGCGCGATGGCGAAGACGAGGACGAGGATGACGAATGAAATTTGCCGTCTTCTGCATTTTCTTCGCCGCCTCTTTCGTGATTGGCGCAGGCCCTCTTCTTGTGGCCGTGGCTTTGGTCTGGGCGGTTGCATGGTGGCTCTCGAAAGACGAGCCACCTGACGAGGGAAACAACCGCCCAGACCCCACACCACCCGATCCCCGCCCTCACTTTGTCCCGCGCCCCCCGCGCCACAGACGCCCTTCCCCAAGAACAAACCGCAGATTCACAACATTATGACAATCATCCAACACGACAAAAAGCTCTATGAGCTTCGCGATCTCGGCAATGGCTTCATCGGCCATGTGCCCGCCAACATCACCTTGCAGGATGGCACGCCCTCCATGCGATGGAGCGGGGCCAAGATTCCCCGCTCCGTCTGGCAGGAAATCGTCGCTTTCTTCCAATGGAGCTACAAGGAAACCAAGTCCGAAACCCAAGTCCGCCTCCTACTCAATGTCGATACCGGCGAGTTCAAGGCCCACGCCTTCCCGCAGAAATACGGCACGGGCATGACCGCCAAGGAACTCTCCGACAATGCCGACTACGCAAACCAACTCAACGCCCAGATGTCGGGCGGCAACTGGATCAAGTTCGGCACCGTCCACCACCATTGCTCGACCGGCGCATTCCAGAGCGGCACGGACTCCGCCGATGAGACCGAGATGGGCCTTCACATCACACTCGGCAACATCGGCGGCCTGCGCCACTCCATCCACGGGCGTGTATCGCTCACGATCCCCGGCACACTCAACGCCGATGGCACCGCCGCGACCAAGGCCACCCACGCCTACTACTCCGCGATTTTCTTCGACTGGTTCGAGATTCCCGATGTCGGCATCCCCATCTCCGATTCCATCCGCGAGGAAATCGCCAAGTTTTACCTCTGCACTCCCGAACCCGAGGACGCCAAGTTCCCGCCGCAATGGGCTGAGAATTTGATCAAGGAAGAGCCCAAGCCTATCGTGCATCGCGCCGTCGGCTTTTCCACGACTGCTGCACACGAGCAAGCCGCTTGGAGCAGGCACCTTCTGGAAGATGACTACAATTATTCCTCCTACTGTAATGGCCACGCCGCCGCTGCCGCCGAGCCGGCGCGCCGCGTAACTCAACAGCCTAGCAAAGCAAAATGGCCAGACTCCGAACGCCTCGAGGAGTTTGCCGAATGGCTTGAAAACCTCATGAGATCCGAAGACATCACCCAAGCCAATCTCTTTGGCATAATGCACTTCGGCCAAGCTCATTCCCTTTCCGACAAGGAATGGGACATCTGCCAACACATCGAGCGCGAACTCGCTCGCTTGGATGTCGGTTGGGACGAGTATGTCGAATCCTATAACCTGTATTAACTTATGTTTGAACTATCCCGAGACGACCAAGAACGGCTGCTCCGCACGGCAGCCATCGCAGTAGCCAACCTGGCCGTGGATGCCATTCTATCCACCGAGCCATTCAAATCCAGCCTCCGACCAACCATTGACCTCCCGCCCGCCTTGCCAGCGCCGTCTAAACCGCGCAAACGCAAGGCACGCCGCAAGAAAATCCCATCATGACCACCATCAACCTCTACGATCACATCAAGCAAAACGGCATCACCTACGGGCCGAAAAAACTGGAACTCATGCAACGCGCCTGCCGCCTCATGGAAGTCCCCATCACAGATGAAAACGTCGATTCCAACGGCGAAACGCTTTCCAAGCTGCTCCGCGTAAAGCTATTCAACCCCTGCGGAGCTTGGACTTGGTATATCCAAGATTGGGACGGGCAGGACATCTGCTTCGGATGGGTGGAAGGGTTTGAAAATGAGTGGGGAAGCTTTTCCCTTCAAGAACTCTCGTCCATTCCCGGCCCGCTCGGAATCGGGATCGAAATCGATGTCTATTTCACCCCCGTCGAAGCTCGAACCATTACTGAAAAATGAGTCTTACAGATAAGACTGACGCATTGCTGGATGACAAAGACTACATCCTCGCTGAAGGCGCAGCGTGGTTGGAGGTCGCTGGCTTTGCCATAAGAATTCACACCACCGATAGGGGTGTTTGGGTTGCAATCTACAAAAACAAAGAAGAAATGAACGACTGCCTTGCAGAAACATACGCACTTTTCAAAGAACAAGATGAGTAAAAAAATTCAATACTTTATTGACCTCGGAATCGTCGGCGGAGGCTACCCCGACTGGAAATTCATCCGATTAAAACAGCAAAAAAATCCAAAACTTGTCCCTTGGCCCGACCCAGATGGCAACTTTGTGTATTGGGCGGAATCGGAACCAACTCCCGAAGACATCGAGTTTTTCTGGACGCCGGAAGCGGAACGCTTTGAACTGGTCATCAATCCTGAATCCGAGGCTCTCACCCTCCCCGACGAAATCAAAGCTGCCAATCCCATCGGCCATGTTTACATCCGCGACAATCTTTTGGGAAAAGTCGTCGCCATGCTGAACCCTCCTTACAGCCAGCTTATCTGCTTGGAAACCACCGAACCCGACCCACGCGGCGAGGAGTATGGGCGCGACCTTACCGGCTTCTCCAAGTTGGTCGTCTGGCTCAACTCGTTGAGCCAAGAAGCCCTTGAAAGCGAAGGCATCTACATCAAATCATGATTATTCGATCCGAAACCCCTGTTAAGTGTAGCGACTGCGGCGATACCTACACGCCAGAGCAAATGCGCGCCGACTCCATACGCATTCACAAAATGCGCGACGGCCAACCGCTTTGCGAGTTGTGCCACGAAGACTACATGGAAAAATCCTGCTCTTGCGAGGACTGACATGAAGACATTTGAAGTCACCATCAGAGCAATTATCACGAAAACATTCACCTGCTCTGCCGAATCGGAAAATACGGCCATCGAAGAAGCCACCGAGCAATTCCATGTCGGCCACGAGTTCGATGTCCCCGAAAAATACGAGCAAGAAATCGTAGCGATAAAAACCTTGGAAGACTAATGAAATCCGACATCCGCGGCAGCATGGAGCATCTGGCCCAGATGTTCTTTGGCCGCCCCGCCAGCGCCAATGAGATCATGGAACGCGCTGGCATCGGAGTGTGGGAGCATTTCTATCCCCGCAAATATGCCGCCCCCAGCGGCTACACATCTCCCAAAACCCCCGCCGCCGTCTTCACCGCCACGACGATTGCCGCACTGGAAGTGAAACGCCAACTTGGCATTTCGGCCGTCGATCACGACCCTGTGACAAATAATACGGCCGCCATCGGCGAGGTCGTCCGTCGCCTTTGGATGCCGACCTATTGGGTGGGGCGCGAGTTAGTGCAATCCGCCTTCGAAACCGAACCGCCAAAATCCCTCAAGCCCAGCGACCTCCCCATGCCCCTCCCTGGAGCCGTCTTTCTTCTCCCGCTAAATACTCTCGTGAATCCCGACGGGGAAGACTCCTCATGGCTCGCCGTCGCCACCTCGGAAACCTACGCTGGGGAAAAACGCTTGGGCATCTGCACCGGCACCTCCTGCGGCGCAAACTACATGGCCAGCATCAAAAACCATGAGACGCTGGCCGTGCATGAAAATACCGACAGCGGAGAATTCCATCCCATCACAGGAGAAATTGGAAAGCTCAGCGAGGCCGACCGCCTCTTCAGCCTCCGTTTGGCCCGCATAGGCATCACCCTCATCATGCTCATGAACGCCCGCCCCGCCTTGGTGGAAACCCACACCAAAGCCGAAAAGCCGCCCACCAGCGGCAAGGCCGCGCGCAAGCTCGCCTCGCCCAACTGGATCGGGCGCACCTACCGCGCCCCCCGTTCCGAACACGCGGGAGGAACCCACGCCTCGCCCCATGTGCATTGGCGGCGCGGCCATTGGCGTCACCAAGCCCACGGCCCCGCCAACTCCCTCCGCAAGGACATCTGGATCGAACCCATGATCATCGGAGCCACAACCCAGCAAAAAGCCGCATGACCACCGAAACCAAAAAAGACAACCGCGCCGAGCAACAAGCCCGCTCCCAACTCGAAGGCATCGTGGAGATGGTGCAAAACCTCGACCCCGAGAAGGCTCGAGAAAAGGCCGCTCACGAATATGCAAAAAACCTATCGCGCCAAAGATGCGAAGAAATCCTGCGCGATGAATGCTCAATTTATTGCCGCTCAGACGACTCTTTTGATGAACTCCGCGAGGCTGTCGCCGTAAACATCGCTGACAAAATTTGCGAACCCGACGGGTTTGATTTTGACGAGGATTCCGCTCGGGATGAGGCCCGAGACCGCATCATGGAAGACCCGCTCAGCGTGCAAGTGCGCTCTGGGTGGCGCGATCCTGGCGTAGAAATGGATCCCGAAGAATTCAATATCCTCCTCTGCACCGGCGGCCCAGCCGTCCGAATCACCGGCGACCTAGACCTCTTGAACCAGCCCGACACCGCCCGCCTCGAATACCAAGACTGGTTCGAGCCATGGGAACCGCTTTACGACATCACCGCAGAGGAGCAGCAAGCCCTTCTCACCTACTGCCAGCAATTTTACCTCGGAGACTAACTTGAAAGCATTAGACACAATACAGACTGCCCTTGAAGCCTATGTTCAAGAGTGCCCGTCCGAGGCAAAGGACATCGACAGGGCATGGGCAAAGGTAACGCTTGCCTTGCGCTGCGCCCTTGCCGACCTCGAGGGCGTCATGCCCGAATTCGAACCGACCGGCGATCGGCAACATCCTGGTTGGAAAACGATCAAAGACTTAAAAAAGATTGGATTGAAACCATGAAAGCCACCCCATCCCAATACCGCCAAGCCGTGCAAATCTACGAATCCGCAGGCCAATACCGAATCGTCCCAGCAACACATCCTGCGGAAGTCGAAGGCCCCTTCAAAATCCAAACCGAGGCCGTCAATGGCTGGGCGGATTTGAAATTCAGCGAAGATGACGGCCCCTACCAAGCAGAACTTTTTGAGACATTGGAAGAAGCTTTGTCCGAACTGGAAGACCTCACCTTGGCATTCCCCGATTGCGAATACCGCATCGTTCTATCAACCCACCCTTCGGAAGTAGATATTTACCAATAAACTATGACAATCCAAACCGAACTAGAGCATCCCATCCTCTCAAAGCAAGAGTGGGACGCCCTTTCCTCCATAAGGCGCAAAGGCTACGCCGTCGTCGTCTTCTACCCAGAAGAACTCCAAGGCGCAAGCCCCAAACATGTCCAAGACGCTTTGATTGAACAAGGGTGGGTCATCATCGATGCCTTGAAGTGAAGTCTTACGCATAAGACTATGAAATCTGTTACAAATTGGACTGCCACTTTCGTGGAAGTCCCCGATCCCTTCGTAGGGAAAAACGCCCGCCTTGTCGGCATGTGCGTAAATGGAAACTACTACGAGCCTAACTGGCTTTACGAAAACGAAGATTTCCTTGCGAGAAGTTTAGTTGAAACTTTTGATCTCCATAGGGAAAACTCCGAATGGTGGGTCGTGGATCGGGAGACAATCAAAGAATGCCGTTCGAATTGGAAAAACCAAGACATCATGTGGCAGCTCTTGGAGCTGAATGGCGAAGAAAACATCGACGGAAGCATCACTTGCAAGGGAACTGCGGAATACGACATCGAGTTTATGGAAACCATCTCGCCCAGCGGCGACGGGACAAAATGGGGGCCAAGCGACTTTTATGAAGAAGTCGAGCAAGCGATAAAAGCCGCGCTCGCCAAAGGCCCGTCACACACATGGGCGACTGGGTGGCTTGCCTGCAAAAAAGAAATCTGCTCCACCAAGCTGGAGTGCGCAAACGGCAGTATCATCGCACAGGTGAGCGTAAGCGATGACTTCGACACCGAAGGCTTGGGCATCAGCGTGATTCCATACACGCAAAATTGGGATGCAATCCTCAAAGCGATTAATGAAGCTGCGGACAAAGCATCACGGGACAAAAAAGAAAACTCTCCAGTCCGGCTATATGCTGTCGGAAAATACTGCCACAAAACCAAATCACGCAAAAACTGGCAATTCACATACTTGGTTCCATGTGGAATAAATGCAGACTTTTACGACCAGCCGCCAGGGGATTACTACCACAGATGGGGCTGGCAGGAAGTGGATGAAGAAGCAGATAACCAAGATCATCCATTTTTCGATCCTCACCCCGAAGAACTCCCTACGGATGTCGCTGAAAAACTCGCACGCGGCATGAATCAAGGCAAAAAAAGCATCCGCTGCAAAGGCTGGATTGCAGACACACAAGACGAAAGAGAGGACGAATTATGAAAACACCCATCCTCATTCACTCGGAAATCCTCACTCTTCTGGAGTGCGCGAGTATAGCCCTTCGCGAACCCGCCACCTTCAACCGAATTGCCGAGCACCTCGATCTTTTAGACAAAGAACTCAGCACGCTTCGGGATCGACTGGAGGCCTACTTGACTTGGTCAAACTGAATAACAGACCCCTCAAAAAGATGACGAAATGAGCACCCAAGAATCAATCGACCACAGGCGCGGTCTCAAGTTGGCTGAAGCCTTGGGAATTAAAAAATTAAAAGACCAAAACCTTTACAATACAAGCTGGGGCGTCAAGACGCCTATCGGCTTGGTGAGAACTATCAGAAATATCATTAAAGAAAAATGACCTCCTCCAAGCACGCCCAAAGCTCCGCCGCCAAACAGGGTGGCAGGCCGGAAGACTCCATTGAGCTTCAAAAAATCAGAACAAACTTCGAAAGCCCATCCGAAGCCATCGAATACTGCTGGTCGCAAAGCGACCCATGGGAAGCCATGTGGGCCATCGCCAAAGCCTGTGTCGAAATGGACGAACACGGCTTTGCTTCCGAACTTGTCTACGAATCACAAATATTATGGAACCTCACCAGCCCGTCAAAGATCAAAACATCATGCGTTTAGAAATAGAACTCACATTAGAGGAATACGCCGATTGCGCTGCTGCGGCGAACAAAGGAAATGAAGTTCTCTCCGCGTGGGCGAAGGGATGGATCCTCGAAGCATCGTGTGAAGAGTATTCCGTGCCGACCACGATGCATCGGCATGCATCAACCATTTGCGCCGCAAACAACTAACCGTATGATCGACCAACGCCGCCTTTTCGTCCTTTCAACAGCTCACCTCAAGCGCGAAACCGCCGAAGCCCACAATGCCTACAAAGAAAAAGGATGGCTTTGGCCCGTTCCCTACGGCTACATCTGCTGGCTTTGGGATGTGGAGGATTGCGCTTGTGTGCTGGATACCTGCCCCAAAGAAATTTCCGAAGCCGTCAGCTATTTCCGCCAGAAACACCAAGCCGACAGCGGTGACTACATCCGCTTCGACTGTGATGGCGCAGAAATCCCCGATTTGAAAACCTACTTGTGGTAAAAATCACCTCAGACTTCTGGCTCACCCCCAGAGGCACCATCGGCTGCCGCCAGCCGTCCGCACTCCTCGGGAAAACGCCCGCGGAAGCCGTCGTGATGGTCGAAACGCGGAAACTTCTCCGCGCCATGCCTGCCGACCGCACTTCCGAGGAGCTACAAACTGCTGTGAAAGCGGCATTCCGCAACCTGGCGCGCCGCACCGCCCCGTTTTTGCCCCTCCACGACGAACAACGCCTCGGCTGGCTCGATGAACACTCGCACTTGGCCTGCCGTATTGACATGGACGACTCGTTTGCCTGCGGCGTCCACTACAAAATCCAGTGTCACGACATTCCCACCCGTCGCCTCATCGAACGCGCCACCATCAGCGGCGGCAAGGAGGAGGTTTTGATCTGCGGCACCGAGCTTCTCGTGACCCTGCGCGACAATCACCAGCGGCTCCACACCTTCTGCCATGAAGAACTCGCCACCGACCCCCGCATCCATGCCTGCCACCCTCTTTTAGTGCTTCAAGAGCATTTCCTCATCCCAGATACACCCGACATCACTAAAATCCTGCCATCCAAATTCAGCAAAACCAAAAAAGCCCTCGCCGCACTATGAACAGGAAGGGCTTTGAATAAAATGAAGACAACCATCAATATAAAAGAGTTAGTAAATGCGTTTCGCGCACAAGAGGCAGAAAGAGCCGAGCAAGAACGCCAAATACAACTAAAAAATCAAGAGCGGCGCGACGCGATTAGTCTTCGTTGCCGAATGGCGGCTGAAGATTTTTTACCAAGCCTTCGAGAAGTGGTCTCGCTTTTGCCAGGAGCATCTGAAGTTACACTTGTCCAACAACGGAATGTTTTCGTAATGCAATTTGAATCTCAACTCATCAACGCTGGAGGCTTTAACACATGGCAAGGCACGCTATCTCAAGAAGTCAGCGTTTATCACCAAGCCGACGGCGACAAAATTATATTTTATTTTGGCCCTGGCCTGAAAGGAGGCATTTTGCCGGACCATCATCCCCTTAGAAATTATATGCATGTTGAAAACCCAGCAGACATTTTGATAACAATCGCAAACTGGGCTGGAATTTGTCAAGCAACACAAGATTTAGAATGGCTAAAATGAAATCCATAGAACCCGAAGACCTTGTAGAAATCGCCGACGAAATTGATCGCCACAGCAACTTCGACCACGAGCAGTTGGAGGTTCTCATGCCTCTTCTTCTCAAACTGGAAGAGTTTCAACTAACCGACCACGATCTCCAGTTCCTCGCCGATTCGTTCCAAGCGATGGCGGGGTATGCGAAAGAGTCGGAAATCGTGGACTTCCTCTCCCACCTCAGAGCCGCCTTGGGACAGAAATACATGAAAGCCGTAGGGAGAGGATAATATGACATTCTATCAATGCTCTGTTTTTGAATTTGATGGAAAAATCAACTCTTGGATCGAAGATGATGATGGAAAAGTCATCTTTGACATGGGTGTCACAGAAAATTTTCCCCCTCAATACGGGAATACCCCAGAATATATGACGAGCTACCTGCGCTCGATCAATTTAATCAAAGAATCCGATCAAGTCATCTATCATAAAGGGGGAACATAAGAGAACCCGCTCTTCCATATCGTTATGCCAACCAAACAAACAAAACGCAAACACCGCCCAAACCCAATAGCCGACGCCATCGACCTTTCCGACTTCGGAGCTGCCGACCTCGACATTATCATGCAAGCCGCTCGCGCCTTCCCAATGATGCGAGCTTTTGAAGTGGAAAATCAAAGGCACATTTTCCTCGCCACCAGAAAACCCACCCCCCGCGAGGTCTCCGAACACTTCAGTTTTTAATCCCGAGACCATTAAAAATCCAAATATGGAAACCACCCCTAAAATCGCAATCTATGTCGACGGCGGCATCATCCAAGCCATCCGATCAAACATCAGCCCCGAGATCGAAATCGAAATCGTTGATAACGACACCGACCCCTAAACAGCCGAAAACCGATGGAAAGAAATCCAAAGCGAACTCGAAATCACCAAAAATGAACTTCACTCAATCACTTCGCGGGGAACAATCCAAGGCTCAAACCCGTAAAAAAATCGCTATCGCCGTCGCGCAAACAATGACGAATAACCAAAAAACCATTGCCGCTGCCTGTGGTCTGTCGGTGGGGACTGTAAGAAAAAACGCGGATCACGTCGCGCTAATCCTATCCCAAGAAATCAAGAAGCAGTCATTCAGAATGAAACCCTACACTACCTCGCGCGGGACAAAAATCTCTCAACGCATCCTCTGCGATCTCATGGACAGCATCAGCAAGGGCGACGACTACCAGCGCAGCATCACCGACCACCTCCGGGATGTCATCCCCGTCCATGATGACGACTTGGACGAAGCCAACGAAGTCTACAACCACGTCGAAGCCGTAATGGACGAGCCCAACCCCTGCTTGGCCATTGATCCATGAGTCCATCAAGAGCAAACTTTGAATTCCCAATGACTAACATCAACGCAAAAGCAGTCCGCCAACTGGCCCTTCACCTCGCATCACTGCACCGCAATGCAGTTGGGTTTAACCGCGTATCCAAGGAGTTCTTGGAGCGCATCGACGCCAAGGTTCGCAACCTTGTGCTCTATGAAGTCCAATCCCACCCCAGCATCGGGAAAACCTTAAAATGACACCCCGCAGATTAAGATGAAAATGCACGGCAAACTCGGAGAGTATTCTTGGGTAATCGATGAAAAAGGGTGGACAACCCTCTATGTCGGAGACCCCTTCGAGGACTGGACACTTTTCGACGGATTCGTAAACGGCGATCCCGAAGAGGCCATCCTCAGCAGCATAACAAAGCACCACACCGCCCGCAAAATAAGGCTGTCAAACTGAAAAAATCTGACGAACCCCGAAACCTTGAACCCTATGGAAAAATTCAAAGTCCTCATCGCAGTCAATGTCTCCAGCTACGCCAGCGTCGAAGTCGAAGCCCCCAACGAAATCGAAGCCAATCAAATCGTCGCCGAGTCGATCCAGAAACTTGTATGGGATTCTCCCTATTGGCAGGATGCCGCCGATTGGGACACCGACTGGAGCGCCGCCGAAGACCTCCGCGTTGTATGAACCCCGCCACCCTCGAACTCGAAATCGAAGGCATCGAACACGAGATCAACTCTCTCAAGCGAGAGCAAGAAGAAGCCGAAAAACGCGAACTCCGCGCCGTCGCGCTCGACATCCTCGAAACCGCCGAATACCGCCTCGGCAGCGGCGACCTCCGCACTTTGGAACTCGCCATCGCCAAAGCCGACCTCGACAAAGACCAACTCGGGCGAGTCAAACTCCTTGCCCGCGAATTTTTAATGATTACCCTCTAACCTATGGAAAAACCTTTCGATGAAATCCTCGGCGACTTGGAACTCCAGGCCCGCCAAGCCGCCGAAATTCGCGACTTCCCCAGCGATGTCCGCCGCGCCCTGCACGCCGCCGTCGATAACATTATGCAAGCCCAATCCGCATGGGCCGAGTTTGCGGACAAAGTAGATAATTCGACTTTTTTCGACCCATACTGGAAAGATTAAGGCCCTCTCACTTTCCTGTAAGCCTCCTTAAAACCTGCAACATAAGAAGGGTGAACCAGCTTTGAAGTGGGCTGTCCCCCTTGAATTTTACGAAAGAAATCCGTCATTTCGGAAGGAGAAGCCCCAACTTTTGTTAAAAGCTGCACAGCATTCTTGTTTGCTTCCTGCTCTATTCGAATTTTGCGAGCCCCAATGTCCACTTCTTGTTGTTGGTCGAGTTTGTCGCCCCAGTCTTGCGGGCGCAATCGTTTTCTCACAGAGGCCGGAATGGGCGTTCTCTTAATATTGCCCTCGTATGCAGCTTGATGCAGCGTCCCCCCTTTTGCATGCCCATACTCATGAATCAGAGTTTCCAATGTCCCCGTAAGCGGTTTCTGACCTTTCGCGCTCTTTGTAATCGCAATGCCTGGATAGGCCCTTTTAATACCGCGCTTTGCCGCGAGACGCTTTCGCACCCTCCTCCAGTCGGGCAGCGGATGCATAAAATAACCTGTTGCATCCATTGGATCGCCCCCACCCCCCACTATGGGCATGTTTCTGTGCTCTGAACGGCGAATTTTTCTGCCATCTAAAAACGGCGACACCATGGGGTGATCCTTGATCTCCCGCAACAACTTCTTTGCCACACCCAACCGCAAAGCAAACTCAATCAATCTGGCGCTCCGCCTCAACCTCTCCAGAAAATACACCCGTCTCATGCCTACCCCTGAAGAAGTCAACTCTCTAGAAATCGAAAACGACCAAGCTGTCTTGGACTCGCTTCGCGTCATTCAAGTCGCCATCGATCCAGCCTCTCCGCTTTGCGGAAAGGTGGACCTGGACTTCATCCTCAAGCTTCCCCAGCACACCATCCGAGAAATCTATGACGCCCTCACCGACGAGGAGCGCCAAGCTCTCAAAACCCTCTACGGAGAAAATAATGAAAACCGCAACCAAACCTAAAGCCACAGCACCCGCTCCCGCAGCGGGAATCAAAAAAATCAACCTCGGAGGCATTGCCACCAAGGCTGAAAAAACCGCAACCGTTTACCCCACGCTCCCCGATCCCACCGGGGATGCCGCCAAACTCGCCTGCCCGATCGTCGCCATGGTCAAAACCAAGGGCAGGAAGGAGAAATAATTGTATGCCTAATATGTCTTACTGCCGATTCCGGAACACACTTGAAGACCTTCTGGATTGCGAAGAAAACATCAACCGCCAATTCGATGACATGGATGAAGACGAGCGCGAGGCGCATGACCAACTTATCAAAGTCTGCAAGCGTATCGCCAAGCAAGTGAAATATGAAAAATAGAAAACTACTGCAATCAATCCCTCTTCTTTACAAAAACGCGGTATGCCCATCTGCAAGAGACCTTGCCGCAGGAGCAGCGCAAACTGCCATGGATGTCATTCGCTCGAACTGCGACGCAGCGTTCTCGCATGAGATTGATTCTTATGAAGGAACCTTGTGCATCTGGTGGAAGCATGAAGTCGCATGGAGAGACATAACGCTGCCATGCAGGATGCTCCTTGAAGCAACGCGGGGGATAAAGCCAAAGCCTACATTCGACCACTCCATCAGATCTGTCTCGGTAAATATGCGCTACGACATCCCCATGTTTGAGCGCAACGAAAAAGACAATGAACCCGCAGACGGGAACTTGATAAGACAGGACTTTGCAAAGCAAGTTGAAGCATTCATTAAGAGATTCCAATTCATTGACAATGAAACTAATGGGCTTGTATTTGACCCATTAAAAAACCACCTTTTGCAAGTAATAACAAAGCCAATATGAAAAATAGACAATGAACAAAACTTACCTGATGGTCGCGGTGAGCGGATGCAAAGAAATCCAAAAACGGGTTGAGGGCTCGACAGAAAAAGAAGCGCGAAAGAATTTCTGGCTTTCGCTTTCCGAAGGCGAGCGCAACAACGCCGAAAGCATCGAATGCATCGAAGTTTGCAAACGCATCTCGCGCGAAAGAAAAATATGACACTGAAACCCTTCCAAGTTGAAGACCTTGCCCGCGCCGCCTTGCACGACGGCGCGATCATCGCTTGGGAACCTGGCATGGGCAAGAGCCTGGCTGCCGTCGCTTGGCCGTTGGTGAAGAAGGCGCGCCGCACCCTCATCGTCGCGCCTGGCTCGCTGCATCACCAGATGACCGCCTCGGCAGCCAAGTTCTTCAATATCTATCTCAACCCCGTCCGCAACAAGGAGGACTTCTCCAACCTCAAACTCAACCGCCCCGCCCCATCGACAGGGCCGCCAAAATTCTACATCACCAGCTACACCGCGCTGGGCCTCAACGAGGCCGACGAGTGGAGCGATTCCTTCGGGAAAAGCGGCAAGCCGCAGCCTAATAAAAATCTGCTGTCCCGTCGCAAATTCTGGTGCAAATCGCATCGCGTTCGGTATGATCCCGAGTGTGGTGAATCCATCGGCACCATCCAAAACGGCATCACTTGCCTGTGGACCCCCACTCTGGCCCGCCTTGCGCAGTCCCACGGCTCGTTCGATTGCGTGGTGGTGGATGAAGGCACCCGCCTCCAAGCCACCGAATCCCGCATCGGCTCCAGCGTGCGCCTGCTCCAGCCCAAGCTCCGTCTCGTCCTCACCGGCACGCCGATCAAGAACCGCCTCGAAAGCGTCTTCTGGCTCTGCGCATGGGCCACTGGCCACACAGACCGCTGGCCCTACGCCGCCACAGAATCCGCCAAGGAGCGCTTCGCCAATACATTCCTCCAAAAAGAACGCTACCTCACCCGCGAGCAGAACTCCCGCGAGTCGAGGACCATCATCAAACGCTCGAACCGCATCTGCTCGGTTCACCGTCTCTGGAAAACCATCGCCCCAGTCATCATCCGCCGCAGAAAAGCAGACTGCGGCTTCGACATCGCACCAAAAACCGTGACACCCATCCTCGTCAGCCCCGGCACGGCGCAACTCGCCGTCTACCAATACCACCTCCAACACGCGCCGCTCTGCGGCAAGAAACCGGGCTCCAAGCCCGTGCATCGCCGCACGCAGGTCGGCATGCAACTCACCAACCTGCGCCTCGCCGCCCTGTGCCCAGCTTCCGAGAAACTCGCGGAAGCGGTCACAGTCGGCAAAGGCCCCAAGCGCTCTTGGACGGAGTGGACCCCCAAGCTCTTCGCCACGCTGCAAATCATCCGCGAGTGCCTCTCCCACGGCAAGCAGGTGATCGTCGGCTCGCCCTTCCGCGACTTCAGCCGCGACTTGGCCGCCAAGCTCGCCGAGGCCGAGGTCTCCAGCGTGCTCCTCGATGGCGACACCTCGCCCGAGCAGCGCGGCCTGCTGGCCGATGAGTTCAAGCAAGGCACGCACGCCATCCTCATCGCGGGCCTCAAAGCCATGGGCGAGGGTCACAGCTTTGAGAATTGCTCGCACCTCATCCTGCCGGGATTCTCTTACGCTTACGATGAGAACGAGCAATTCATCCACCGGATCTGGCGCATCAACAGTCCAGAACCCGTGACCATTTACCCCATCCTTCTCGAAGGCTCGATCGATCAAAACCTCCACGAAATCTTCTCCGAGAAAGGCGACTCGTCGAATCTCGCCATCGACGGCAGGCTCTTCAAGGAACCCGATGCAGACCTCGACGCGGAATGGGTGCTGCGCGAAGCCCTGCGAATCTTCCGCAAGGACATCCCCAGCATCGAGGAGCAAAGCCTCATCGACCAATGGGAATCCACCCTCGCCCGACAACTCCGGCACGCCCACCTCCAATACTCGGAACACATCACCTCCCGAGGCCCCGATCCATCGGAAATGGCCGCCGCCGTCAGCCACATCAACACCCCCTCCCCCACCCAGTTCTCGGTCAATGTTTACCGAAAACACCTCAAGGCGGGCACCCTCAAGAAAGTCACCGCCAAAACCATCGTAGCCAGCACCAAGAAACTCAAAGCCATGAACCGACATAAAAAATGAACGACAAAGAATACGCCGAATTCGTAGATCCGCTCCTAGTGTCTCTTAAGGATTCCTTGCCTCCAGAGCTGAAACCAAAAACAAATTACACCGTCGCATCTATTGATCGCGATCACGAACAGAAGCTGATTGAGATCGGGTTCAAACCTGTGGATTTATCAAAAATACCAATCGCAGAGCACTATCGATTCGATCATTTAAGCGTAACAATCCCAAACCACATTGCCACATACTTGGCCAACTGCGAGTTTCCGCTAACTCAAGAAGAAATCAACATGCTCGAAGTCGAGATGGAAAAACACCACGGCGTTCAATCCCCCTGCTTTATCGACATGACTTCTCCACTCATCGAAACAGGGAAAAGCTACCAGTTCCTGCCAGAAGCCGAGCAGTTTCACAGCGGCTTTCTTTATATACACGCGGACTAAAACCATGAAAACACTAACTCCACAGCAACAAGAAGAAATCGAAAAGCTCACATATTACACGCCACCAGAGGATCAAGGCCAACCGCATTGCGCAGGGCAAGCAATATGGAGCCCCGATCCATCCAACCCAGGGCAATTCGCCATCTTGCGCCGCTGGGATTGGGACGACAATCGCGGGCAATTATCCAACACCCGTCACGAATACGAGGTTTATGAATGGGACGGCGAGGATGAAGACCCCATTTTTCAAAACCTCACACTCGGGAAGCCCGTGGCAGAATTTATTGTTCCAACAAACCGCTAGTCCTCAAACCCCGCAATCTCCGCAGCGCAGCGGGCATAGCCCGCGATGTCCACATAGGTGTCTCGAGTGGGCGTCTTGCAGGCGCGGGCGAGCTTGAGCAAAATCATCATGTGTGCGGCATCGAGCGGGCTGACCGCCGCGCTAGGATCTGAGCGGCTCTCCAAGTAGGCGTTCCAGAGCCGCGCGATGCGTTCATGGTTCGGCAGCGCGGCATCGTAGTCGCGCCGTCGCGCTCCGCTGGTGATCTCTTTTGCGGTATCAAGGATGCCCATCACAAGTCCTCGAACTCGCGCCAACGGATCTTGCGCTCCCGCCATCGGCGGTAGTCCTGGAGCCGCTGCGCGGCGGCCCCGTCGAGACGCCCGAGATTGTAGCTCGCAAACGCGATGCCCACCGAAAGGATTCCGCAGAGAACTTGGACTTCGATGCTCATTCTTTTACCGGCTCGGCTGTCAAAGCGAGTTGCGTCTGCGTGGACGCGGCGGCCTCTTCTTCGAGAACTCCGCCCACCAGCGCCATCACAATCTGCATGGCTTCGCAGTCGAAGAGGTGATTGTCGCGGCGGACTTGCTTCCAATAATAGGTGACGCGTCCCGTGATCGGGCTGCGCTTCATGTCTTTCGTCTCGGCGTTGAGTTGGTGGATGTAGTCCTTGGAGATGTTCGCATGGACATGCCAGCGCCCGCTGTCGCGCTGCACGGCGAGGCGGTCCTTGATGCGGTCGTTGCTCCAATAGACGAAGAGGGCTTTGTCATTGCCCTCGCTCTGGTAAATCGTCCCCAGATGCGGGTCGCGGCGCTGGACCTGTGAGTAGTCTTTGTAGACCTTCGGCGCGCCGATCGGAGAATGAATGTAGCCCTGGGAATTGTCGCGGCCCCACAATCCGCGCCATCCGTTTTTTACCATAATGCCGGAGACGGTGTTTGGCTTGTGCGCCATGTCCATCCCGACGCGGCGGGGCTCGACATGGTGCTCGGCGACGATCCGCTCGACTTCCTCGATGGTGTCCACCCGCCCTTCAAAGAGCAGCCAGCTTTGCTGGCCTCCTTCCATTTTCGGAGTGCCCCACGCGCGAATGACCATCCAGAAGTGCCCTTCCTGCACATCGATCGTCGCGATGGGAATGCGGTCCTGCGGGAGTTGTTCGTCGGAGTAGCTGGAGACGGTGATCGTCTCGTCATCGACCAGAAGCTCGTTGTCCCAAGGCTCGGCGAGCGTGGAGTTGATGAAGGCTTGGCGGCGCGAGGGATTGCTTTTTGTCATGAGCCACTTCGCGGCAAGGTTGCCCCATTGCGTCTCCTTAAGGGGGGCGTAGAGGGAATTAAGGTGGTAGCTGCGGCGGCCATGGAGCCCGTGGGAATTCTCGGGTCGCCATTCGCCTTGACGGAGCATGGCGGTCTTCTGGGCATCGAGGATTTTGCCTTCGCAGGCTTGGCAGCGGTAGAAGGTATTGCGCCGGACTTTTTCGAGATCCCAATCGCCGTCGGTCTTGCTCTCGCTCTCGTCTTCCTCCCACCAGCGGACTTGCCCCCAGAGGAGCTTGATCATGGTCTTGCAGTGCGGACAGGGGAGATAAAAGTATCGCTGGTCGCCCATCTTGAACTCGGTCCAAATCTGGCCGTGCTTCGTGGTGGGCGTGCTTGTTTTTACCCGTAGGGGATACGGGAAGGACTTCGTGCGCTCTTCGGCGTTCTGCAAAGCTCCGGCTTCGCGGTCGCTTTTCAGCTCGAATTTATCTGTTTCGTCCATAAGGACCAAGCCGCACGGGCGAGAACTAAGTTGGCTCGGGCTGTTTGACCCGCACCACACTAATGTTGACCTGGAAAAGAATTGCTCCAATCGCGTCCACAGATGGCGATCGGCTCCGGAAGGCTTCATTGCAGCTAAAGGAGCGCAATTTTCAATAAACGGAAACCATCGGTTTTGCGTGAAACTTTTGCAAAGATCGCGGTTCGGCATGACCCACAGGGCGTTCATTGGATCGACAGCAATCCGGTAGCCTGCCCCGCCCATGACAGTCATCGTCTTGCCTGTTTGTGTGCCAAAACAAAGAACCAAGTCCGTCACGCGCTTGTCGCGGAAACAGTCCAACGGCTCACGCATGTAGGGCCTTGTTCGCGTAGAAAACCTTCCCGGCTCACTTTGGCTCTCGCGCTCGGTAAGCGTGACATTTTCCTCGAGCCACTCCCATACCGTCATTTCCGGAGGGCGACTTAGTGCCGCAGCCATAGCCGACGCCAGAGCATCGACCACTTCTTTGTTAGGCGAAAACCGCGGCATACGATGCTTGGCCCTCCGCGATCGCCGATTCGATCTCCTCCGAGAAAACCTCCTCGGCCAGCGTATCGTCGCTCGGATTCGCCTTCATCGCGGCCCGCTTCGGCGCGGACCTCAATCTTGCCAACAACGGCACCCAAGCCCGGTTGATCAAACCTTTCGCAGCATCCAGCGGAATCAAGAGCTTCCGCGCCTGCTGGTAGTCCAACACACGCTTCTCCGCATCCATGCGATTCGCAAGCGCCTTGTTGTAGGCATTGATCGCCGTAACCAACTTCTCCGGGTTAGACTGCGCAGCCTCCACAACCTCCGCCGCCATTCTCTCGACCTCAATCGCTTGCTTCAAAGACCTTTCAATTGTTTTCACATTCACCCGAGTCTTAGCGTAAGACTTGCGAGGCCCCGCACCCCAGTTGGTTGGTTGTTCCGCGACCCCTGCACCACCGCCCACCCCTGCAACATCCCTTTCCGAGAAGGTTTCGGCAGCGCCAGCGCCGCGGCTTCGATATCCGACGCCCAGCTTGGCATTCGCCGATCTCCATTCCGAGGCCGCCTCGACGCAATCCACTGGACATCCCTTCTTCGCCAGCTTGTAGACATAGGCCCGCGATGTCCCCCA
>Ga0247844_1003772_pt1 | contig 21643 bp, 17 predicted proteins | sample LaCtaG_FD_192421 | JGI IMG/M metagenome (GOLD analysis project Ga0247844, IMG submission 192421) | Freshwater microbial communities from meromictic Lake La Cruz, Castile-La Mancha, Spain - LaCruzMarch201714.5m_1 | ecosystem: Environmental > Aquatic > Freshwater > Lake | place: Spain: Castile-La... | reverse complement strand
TTTTCCATCAAATTCCAGTTTCAATCGCACTTATGACTTTGTTAATGAGCACCAAGCTTTCAACACTTCAATCGTGGTTGGTACTTATTGCCTTTGGAATTATGACGCCACTTGGAGTACTGTTAGGTTTTGCCGTTTCTCCCGAACAATTAGGAATTGATGTTCATGTAATTTTAGCAATTGTTGTCGGTATGTTTTTGCATATTTCAACCACCATTATTTTTGAAACCACTGAAAACCATAAATTTAACTTGCTAAAATTGGTAAGTATCGTTTTTGGTTGTGGCTTGGCGATGTTGATGTACTAAATATCAAATAATTAACTTTTATCCTTAAAATTTTATACCCACAAATTTATTATTGAAATAAAATCTTTTAATTTATTTCAAATTTGAGCTAAATAATTGTCTATATCCATTTTTAATTGGGGTAAATGAATCGATATTATTCCCCAAATAATCACATCATCCACTTTATCATAATTATGAATTACCCAATTTCTTGTGTCAACAATTTGTCTTGCGTTTGTTAAATTAAACTCTGGATCAATTTTTAGAATTCTATTCGTGGCTTCACCAATTATTTCTATCTCTCGCTCAACGGCTCTGCGAACTAACTTATTTTTCTGGTAATCATAGAAATTTCTTTCTTTTCCTACAAATTCAAAAATAGAATCTATTGATGTTTTTATATCATACAAATGCATTTTTATTTCACGCTTCATAAATCAATTTTTTGGTTGCATTTATACTTTGAATAAAGTAAGGATTTGAAAGTGAATTTTCTGTTATAATATCAATTTCACGATGAAAAAGTTCTCTTAATTTATAATGAAGTGAAAAATAATTAGCTGTGTATTCTTCAATTGAGACGTTGTCAGAAAACGAAATGAGAAAATCAATATCGCTTTGATCGTTAAACAGTTCAGAAACAACTGAACCAAATGCATAGAGCCTTTTTATATTAAAGGTTTTGCATAAAAGTTTTACCTCTTCGATATGTTGTTCTAAAATCGCTTGCATTTTTTTTATTCAAAATTAGTATTTCTAAAGTTAAGAAAATTTTATTTTAGAAAATCTATTTTGTAGTCTGATTTTCTTTTTCGGTTGTGGCTTAGCGATGGTGATATATTGATTGTAATTCAATTTCTCCCTTCAACAAACCATTCCACATACTCCAAAATTTTTGTCCCCAAAAAATAAGGTAAATTAAGTAATTCAAAGGGCTTTCCACTTGGAGTTTTCGTTTGTATAATGTTTAATTCACCGCCATAAATTCTAAGCGCAAAACTATGTGGACATTGTTCCATGAATTGATGTAAGGAACGTAATTTTCCCTCTTTTCCTGATTTAATTTCGATGGGAATTACCATGCTTTTATAATTCACCACCAAATCGACTTCCGCTGAAGATTGATTTTTTTCCCTAACCCAAAAATGGGGCTTGTGAAAACTTGTCTCGTTTAAGGAAATCAATTCTTGAGTGATTAAATGAGGAATTAATTTTCCTTTAAAAGCTTCACTAAAATCTTTTAACCCAATTAATTCATGTTGAATTTTTAACGAATAATTTACTAATCCAGTATCTAAAAACTGCATTTGTGGTTTTTTATTCAAATCTGTTTTAATTGGAAAATTTACATCCGTTGTTGGGTAAATTAATTGAATAATCCGCGCTTCGTCAAGCGTTCTAAATGCTTCTGCAACTTCACGAGATTTGTAGCCAGAATTACCAAAGTTTTGAAAGGTAACGCGCTCGTCCAGAAAATTAGTTGCTGCTGTCATGAGGTGAAAGATGACTTTCTCTTCCGTTTTATTTTTAGCGTATTTTCTCACATCATTTCGATAAGCACCCCAAATTCCTTCGTAAACTTCAATGAGTTCCGTAAAACTTTTTTCATCAAGGTAGCGATGTACAACTTCGGGCATTCCGCCGATAATTGCATATAAATGAAAATAATCCAGTAATGTTGAGTAGGCGCTTGGCGAAAGAGGAATTTGATCTAGTGCTTTGAGTGCATTCGGTTTGTTCATTGCACTTAAAAATTCACTAAAATTTAAAGGATGAAGGAATAGAAATTGAACACGTCCAACAGGAAAGCTTTTTACTTGACTGAGCGCAAATTCCAATAAAGAACCCGCTGAAATAACATGTAAAGCAGGAATTTCTTCATAAAAATAACGAAGCAATGCTATAACTTTTGGGTTTTCTTGAATTTCATCGATGAAGAGAAGCGTGTTTTCATAGTCGTTCTCCAATTCAAGTTTTAAAAACAAAGAATCAACAATCGTTTGAACGGTTGAATGTTTTTCAAAATAAGCATTGTGATCCTCTTTTTCAAGGTTTAAGTAAATGTATTGCTTGTAACTTTCTCCGAACGTATTAATAAGTGTTGTTTTACCAACTTGACGAGCACCTCTTATTACTAGCGGTTTCCTTGTAGGGCTTGCTTTCCATTTCTCTAATCGCTTTAAAAGTTGTCGTTTCATTGCTTTTTTTTCGTAAATTATTGAGATATTGTCACAAAGTAAGGGTAATTTTTATTATTTATTGTCACAAAGTAAGGGTAAATTTATAAATTATTGTCACAAAGTAAGGGTAAATTTTTAAAATTCTTGTCACAAAGTAAGGGTAATTTTGTTTTTTGCGTTGAAAAGGTAACTTAATTGTCCTTTTTTTCAAAAAAAAATCGAACAAAAAACTCAAGATGAAACTCTAAAATAGTATAAAAAGGAAACAATGAGAGTTTGTTTATTAAATTAATATCTCATTATTAAAACAATAGATATAACACCTACAACCCTTTAATATAACTATCATACAAGTCATTGAAAGCTATTCCGTTTTCGGTTCTTTTTTTAGAAAGCTGTTTTAATTCCACCAAAGCCCAAAGTATAAATTCCTTCAAGAAATTGTAATCTTCTTTGGCCACATTTGGTTGATAAACTTTAATCAAATGATCGAGGGGTTCGATGAGTGATAAAGTGGAATTATATAGTTTGTTTGTTGCTTCATCTGCTAATTCAAAGTTATTCGCTTGGAAAAACCATTCAAGTACCGCATCATAAGGTGTTTTTAGATCTTGTTTTTTTAGTTTTTCAATTTTTGGGAAGTATTTTAAGAATAAGGTTTTCGTTGCTTCACTAATTAATTGATTGGCAACGTAGTAACTTCCTTCTTGTTCTCCTTCGTAGACTAGTTCTACTTTTCCAGTGATTGACGGAATCATTCCTAGTAAATCGCTAAAACGCACAGAAGTCGTATTTTCTCCATTTAAAAGTGCACGTCTTTCAGCAGTACTAATAAGGTTTTCATACGCCGTGATACTCATTCGAGCACTTACGCCACTTTTATGATCTACAAACTCACTGATTCTCGCTTCAAATGCAATTTGTTCCAATACATCTTTCGCCAATTCAGGAACATAAACTTTGAGTGCGCGTGTTTCTAATTTTTCTGCTTCTTGGGTCGTAATTCGTTTTGCCGTTTCTAAATCAAAAGCATAATGAGTCAAAATTTGTGAACCAATTCTATCTTTCAACGGTGTGACGATGCTTCCTCTGTTGGTGTAATCTTCTGGATTTGCTGTAAAGACAAATTGTAAATCAAGCGGCATTCGCAACTTAAAACCACGAATTTGAATATCGCCTTCTTCTAAAATATTGAAAAGTGCCACTTGAATTCTAGCTTGCAAATCGGGTAATTCATTGATGACGAAAAGACAACGATTGGCACGTGGAATCATCCCAAAATGCAACACACGATCATCAGCATAACTCAATTTTAAATTCGCAGCTTTGATGGGATCAATATCACCGATTAAATCTGCAACTGTAACATCTGGTGTTGCTAACTTCTCGAAGAAACGTTCGTCGCGATGTAACCATTCGATGGGTGTTTCGTCTCCTTTTTCAGCAATTAAATCTTTGGCAAATCTACTGATTGGTTTTAAAGGGTCGTCGTTGATTTCGCTTCCTGCAACAAATGGGATATATTCATCTAATAACTGAATCATCAAGCGCGCGATTCTCGTTTTACCTTGACCGCGTAAACCTAATAAATTGATATTGTGCTTTGATAAAATTGCACGTTCTAATTGCGGAATAACGGTTTGTTCGTAGCCGTGCATTCCTTCAAATGTCTTTTTTCCAGCTTGCAGTGAAGCAATCAAATTGTCTCTTAATTCCGTTTTAATATCTTTAGATTGGTAAGCGCTTTTCTTCAACTCACCTAAGGTTTTTATTGCTATGTTCATAGTACTAATTAATGCGTTTTTTTCTATTGCTTTCATAATCGTGAAAAATCATTTCGCCCAAACCTTTTAGTCCAGTGAAAAATGCTTTTCCTTTATTTGATTTTGTAAATTCTTCGATAAATGATTGAAGATATGGGTCTTGTGCAATCATAAATGTTGTTATTGGAATATGCAACTTCCGAGCTTGCGCCGCCATTGTGTAACATTTCTCAACGATGAATTGATCTAATCCATTGCTATTTTTATAATATTGTCCATCAGGCATTCGAAGACAGCTTGGTTTTCCATCTGTGATCATAAAAATTTGCTTGTTGGTATTTCTTTTTCTTCTTAAAATATCCATCGCTAACTCCAAACCAGCAACTGTATTTGTGTGATAGGGACCAACTTGTAAGTAAGGTAACTCTTTGATTTTAATTGGCCAAGCGTCATTTCCAAAAACGATTACGTCGAGTGTGTCCTTCGGATAACGAGTAGTTATTAATTCAGCTAAAGCCATTGCTACTTTTTTAGCAGGAGTGATGCGGTCTTCACCATACAAAATCATACTGTGGCTGATGTCAATCATCAAGACGGTGCTCATTTGAGATTTGTGGTGCGTATCTTCGATGATTAAATCTTGCTCGGTCAGTTTGAACTCCTCTTGTCCGTGATTGATTTGCGCATTTTTTAGACTTTCAGTCATAGAAATACGTTCAATACTATCACCAAATTGGTAATTCCTAAATTCTCCTGTGGATTCATCACCTTGACCACTTTTCTTTGATTTGTGATTACCGGCGCCACTCTTTTTGATTTTACCGAAAATTTGTTCCATTGCATTTTTACGAAGCGCTCGTTCGGTTTTCGCAGTTATTTGTAATGCGCCTTTTCCATCAGGTTTGATTTCTTCTCGGAGGTAGCCTTTTTTCTTGAGATCTTCGATGAAATCATCCATTGTATATTCTGGACTTGTCAATTTATACTCATCATCCAATATTTTAAACCAATCTAAAGCTTCGTCCACATCACCAGAAGTATGTGTAATCAACTCACTAAAAATGTCAAAAAGACGATCGAAATTGGATTGTTCAGGTGCTTGATAGGGTGTAAAAATAAATCCTGAAGTAGGCTTGGTTTTCATATCTAAAATAACAAGGATATTACTAAAAAGTTTTAGTATTATGTGATTGAGGTTAAAAGTAAAGATTCTAAAATTACAATTTTGATTCTATTACCAAAAATGTGTTAAAGCAAAGTTCATTTATTATTCTTTGAAACTTCTTTTTTCTCTCAGGAAAACGGTAACCGCCCACAATTTTTATGCTGTAAAAATATTGTCGATAAATTAAATCCGAAAAACGAATGGATTTATTATCGAAATCAGTGAGTAAAAAAATGAAATATTCTGGTCGAGAATAGCCGCCCATTAAGCGAATATCGTAGCGAGGTGCTAAGCCTAAAAATCCTCTCGGGTTATCAGGAACGGTGTAAAACTTAGATTGCACGACACCACCTATTCCTAACCATCCAGAAAATTGCCAATTATTGATGCGGTCCACGTATGCATAACCAGGAATTACACCAAAATCAAAGGAAGATAGGGTAGAGGATAGTGTTTTGGAATTTGCAGGATTTTGTAAAGGCTGAGGTATCAATGGAACTCCGTTATTGTCAGCACCGAAAACATTTACCGTTCCTTTTACATACCACGTGTGAACTCGACGAACATAATGTGCTCTTTTTCCGACCAAGGCGTTCATTTTAAAATTTTTGTCTTTAAAATACCAAGCGTTTACAGCAAAGTTTAAAGTTCCAATAGAAGCTTCATTTTGGTTTGGATTTACTTCTGTATAGGTTGAGTCCCAACGATAAGCATCCTGAATTGAATAACCCAAAACTGACTTAAATTCAAAATCAAAATACATTTTTTGAAATGAAAAATCGAAACCTAAATTGAATTGCTTTGTTTCACCAAATTTTTCTTTTGATCGAAACGATTTTAAAACCGGAAAACCAATACGCATCGAAAACCATTTGTAGGCGAAACCAAGCCCCATGAATAGTCTAAAATTGTTTTTGTAGCTCAGTTTTCCTAGTTCAGAAGTGTAAGGATAGCGCATAAAAAAAGGCGCGGTTGTATATCCTAAATCTGCAAAAACAACTTTTCGATCTTTAAAATTTTCAATCACCAAACTATCGTCTTGTGCAATAGAAAAATTAAATGAAGAAAAGCATATCAAAGTAAAAACACCTAGTTTTAAAGTGCTCAATTTCAAAATGTTAAAACTCGCGTAATCATAAAATAGAAGGTTGAGTTTTAACTTTTTCACTTGTGTTTTGGCTATAAAAAAACCTATTTTGAAATTCCTTCTAAACTTAAGATAAAGGCATAAACTTTAGCGACTTCCAAACGTTCTTGTGTGCGCCCAGAACCACCACCGTGACCTGCATCCATATTACATTCAAACACCAATGGATTTTTGTTTGTTCGATATTCGCGCACTTTTGCAACGTATTTCATCGGTTCCCAATACTGAACTTGTGAATCGTGGTATCCAGTTGTGATATACATCGCAGGATAATCCATTCGGTGAATATTATCAATTGGTGAATACTTTAGCATATAGTTGTAATAATACGAATCATTGGGATTCCCCCATTCTTCATACTCGCCAGTTGTCAAGGGAATCGATTCATCTAACATCGTTGTCACAACATCCACAAATGGAACTTGCGAAACAATTCCTTTCCAAAGATAAGGCGCCATATTGGTAATAGCTCCCATCAATAATCCTCCAGCGCTTCCGCCTTGCGCGTAGATTTTATCTTTGTCGCAATAGCCGTGATGTCCTAAATGTTCCGCCGCATTGATGAAATCGGTAAAAGTGTTGATTTTCTTATCGAATTTTCCGTTTTCGTACCATTCTTCACCCATATATTTACTTCCACGAATGTGTGCAACAGCATAAACAAAACCTCTGTTCAATAAACTTAATCTTGTGGCGCTGAAAACATCAGGAAGTGTGTAACCATAAGAACCATAGCCATATAATAAACAAGGCGCATTTTTCAAATCGGTTCCTTTTTTGTAAACTAAGCTAATTGGAATTTGAGTGCCATCGTTCGCTGTAGCCCAAATACGTTGAGAAGTATAATCTTCTGATTTAAAGTTTTTGTCTAATAATTCTTTTCTAAACCAAACTGTTTGTTGACCAGTCACCATATTGTATTTGTAAACGGTCGAAGGCGTTGTCATTGAATTATAAGAATAGAAAATTTCGTCGGTATTGAATTCATCGTTTAGACCCAATCCTAAGAAATAAGTTTCTTCATTCATCGAAAGATAGCGCTCTGAATTATCGTTGATATTTCTCAATTTCAATTTGCGCAAACCGTTTGTGCGTTCTTCAATCAACAAGAAATTTTTAAAAACTGAAATCCCTTCGATTAATGTTTTTGGGTCGTGAACTACTAATTCTTGGCAACTTTCAAGGGATGTTGGAGCACTTGCTGAAACAAGAATGCGTTTGTTTGTTGCTTGGTCGTTTGATAGAATATAAAAACCGTTGGCGTGATGTGAGATTTCATACAAATGTCCTTGTTTTCTTGGAAGAAATAAGCTTGGTTTATCCAAAGGCTTATCGGCATCAATCCATTGCATTTCGGAAGTTGTGGAGCTGTACGAATAAAGCATTATGTATTTGTCAGTGATTGATTTCCCGACACCAGCACTGAATTTTTCGTCTTTTTCTTCGTAAACTAAAACATCAGTTTTTGAGTCAGTGCCAAGAATGTGACGGTAAATTTGAAATTCTCTTAGCGTTACGGTATCTTTCTTTCCGTAAAAAACAGTTTTGTTATCGTTTGCCCAAACTACTCCACCGCTAACGTCTGAGATTTTATCCTTTAGGAATTTTCCATTTTTATTTTGACGGAAGGTGATATTGTATTTTCTTCTCCCAACAAAGTCTTCGCTTACAGCCAAAATTTCATTATTTGGAGACGGATTCCATTCTGCTAATTCGTAAAATGATTTTCCTTTTGCGCGCTCATTTTCATCAAAAAAGATAGTTTCTTTCCCATTTTCGATTACAACAATTTGCTGATAATCTTTGCCTTCAATGCTTTTTACTTGGTATGTTTTTCCATTCATAATAAATGGTGCACTTACCTCGTTTGGATTAATTCGTTGGTCAAATTCTGTCATTAGCGATTGCACTAAACTTTGAATGGGCTTAAAATATTCATCGTTGTAGGCATTTTCTTTTGCCAAATGATCTAAAACGGGTTTAGAATCGCGCTCGTTCATCCAATAATAATCGTCGTTGCGTGTGTGATTATGAATGGTTAACGCTTTTGGTTTTTTAGGAGCTATTGGTTCTTGAACTTGCGAAAATGCCAACATAGGAAAAATCATTAGTGGGATTTGAATAAACTTTTTCATTATTTCAGTTTAGGGAACAAAACTACTTAATTGTTTATTATAAACGAACTACTAATAATTTCGATAATCATTCCAAAGATTTGAGCGAATACCTATCATTGGAACAACACGAAACTTATGGTCTTGTGCAGCAGAATCAAAGCGTAATTGAACTTCACCGAATGCTTGCAAATTTCCTTTTTCAGAAAGTTGATAAGCGCCAAAGAGATTCAAGCGTCCAAAGTAATTTCTTTTTCCTTCGCCAATACGGAAGTAATAATCATAAGGACGTAATGTGTAAGGAATATAAATATTTGATCCATAACTATCACCACCAATATCCCAACCTTGATTTCCAAATACCGCTGTAGCTTTAGCAAAAACACGTTGATGTTGCCACTTTAGTTCCCCTAATAATTCGGCAAAATTTGCACCAAAAGGATGGCTTAATGTGCTTCCTTGATTCCCATAATTTGCTAGTGAATTTAAATGAGCATAGGTGTACGGTCTGACAGCATTCAACTCCAATCTAAACCCAAAAATTTCCTTTAAAAACTTCATTCTACCTTTAAAACCTATTTGTCCACCAAATTTATTTCCCCACCAACCATTTCTTGCTCGAATTTCACTCAATAAAAATTCATCAACTATAAATTGTCCATAAAGCATTGTGCGGTTTATGAATTTCACTGAAAAACTTGCTCCAATTAATACATTATCAGAGGATCCAATTGAATACTCTTGCGGACGATAAAACACCAAAGGATTCAAATATTCTACATCAAAACCTCGATATAACATAGTGTCTTTTGGTTGAAATACAACGGTTTCAAATAATCCAAAGTTGAGCCATTTTGTTGCATTCCAGCTAATATGATGAGTCGCAATGAATTTAGATTGGTTTTGATTTTGAAAATTCTCGCGCATAAATTGGTAAAGCATGGTATATTCAACATGCCAAAATTTTGTTCTTACTTGCGCAAAAGGATAGCTTCTTCCATAATCACTGAGGAACAATGAGCGTGCTCCATCGCCAATAAAATTCTTATCGATTCCTGTTTGAAAATTGAAAAATTTATTAGGTGTAAATGCTAGACGTGCACAAGGTTGTATTTCTAGTTTTAAATTTCCTAATGTTTGAAAATAATTTGATGTGAGTAAACTATCTCCATCATTAATTATTAAATTCATACCAGCTCGTAAATACCATTTTGGAGAAAAATTAGATTCCCATATAAACCCAGCACCAGCGCGGTAGTTTAATTTTGTTCCGTACTGCAAACCTGCATCAATTGTTGGAATCAATTGTGATTTACTACCAATATTATAACCTAATTTTTTATCTGTAATTTGTCTAATTTTAGGATACATCGACGAGTGATCATCATAACTCCACTTTGAAACTGAGTCGATTGCTTTGTCTTCATTTAACCACCCAATTGCACCTTGCCCATTAACCAATACAGGTGCGAAAAACAAAAGAAATAAAATAACTTTAGCTCTAATAATCATTGTAATGACTTAATAATGAAGTTCTCATTCCTGCACTCACAATAAAAGTTTGTGAATTTTCCAGTCCAGTCTGTTTTCTATATGTGATATTTCCGAAGAAGGTCCAATTTAATTTCTTATTCATTCGGTATCCAAATTCTAATTGATTGTGAGAAATTTTATCATTTGAAACAGTGTTGTAAAATTGAATAGGTAATAAATCATTTTTTGTGTGATCGACTAAGAAATAATTTACGGATTTTATATCTGCGAAAATTCGTTTCCATTCCCATCCTAAACGAACTACAATTTCATGAAAACCATTTTCCTTAGGATGGGCAAGTGCAAGGTTGTAGTGACTATAATTTAATCGATCAGTAGTAGCTTTATACATTTTTGAAGTTGCAAAATTGTATTCTAATTGGGTGTATAAATTTTTAATTTTAAAATAGTCATTTCCACGGTAACCTACTTGAAAAGCAAATTGTTTAGCACCGATTGAACCCACTGCACATTGTCCATAGATGCGCGCATTTGTATGCAACAGCCAGTTAACATTTATTCCTTGAATTGCGCTACTAATTGAATCATTCAATAAACTTGAAACAATAGGAATTGGATTATAAAAAATTGGATTTAACCTTTTTGTAGTTAATGAATCTCCCATCGACCAAGTTGAACCTTCAAAAAAAGAAATGTTTAATTTATCACTTGCTTGAAATGATAAATAATTGACAGCAAAGCCTTTCGGTTGATAATAAGCTTCGACAGTTGTTTTCTTTTTCTTACGAACTAAATTCATTCCTCTCGTTCGTAAAATAGAATAAGACCAACGTTTGTTAACTCGATAGTCTAAACGTAAATAGGGAGCAGCAGAACTATTATCAGAAAGTAACATTGAACGATAACCTGCACCAATAAATTGCTGATTATTTCCAACAATTATGTCTATTTTTTTGTGAGGTTGATATACAATATATCCTTGCGAAAATCCGTAATCAAAGCCAATTCCTTTAAATCCTTTAGTTCTTGTTGCACCAGGAACTACTGCGTTTTGTTGAATATATCCTGTTCCAATATTGTTTATATAAAATTCACCTCTAGAGTCAATAAACTCGTTTTCATATTGGGCGAATCGAGCTTGATTTTCATAATATGTTGTAGCAAAAGAAAAGTTTTTAGAAATATCACCTTCAATTATAAAACCTCTTGAGTTTTGAAACATAAAATGCTTTGAAGTGTCAGAAAAATCTTTTCCTATTGAAAAATTAAATACGGGAGATATTTTCAAATAGTAGTCGTCTGTTTTTATTTCAATTAAATGTTTTTTGTAAATTACAACTTCATAATCAAAATAAAAAATACTCGTATCTTTTAAATGATACTGAATATTGTAATTGAATTCTGAAATTGGTAAAAAAGAATTTCCGTTGTAAGATTCCGCTCTCGAAGTTTCAAATAATCTATCTCTGAAAAAGGAATGAGTAGAAATCAAATTATGTTGACTGAAAACAGAAGTTACCAAACCTAACAATGCTATGATTAAAACAATTTTCATGGTAAAATTTCTAATAAAGGTTTCGTCTTAGCAATGAAAAATGGATTCAATAAATTCTCTTTGTTGTAAACTAATGGTAATCCTGTTTCTACATTGATTACGCTTCCTCCTAAGGCCTCAAGTATCGCTTGACCAGAAGCAATATCCCATTCCATTGTTGGAGCAAAGCGAGCATAAACATCTACTTCACCCTTTGCTAAATCAAAAAATTTCATCGACGAACCTTTTGACTTTTGAACTATTTCTGGCGAAATTCGTTTTAATTCTGCGATAAACCCTTCCATAGGCCCAGATCCGTGACTTCTTGAAGCGGTTAAAATCAAAGGTGAATTTACTTTTTCTGGGACATTAATTTTTGTCCAATCACCATCTTTTTCAATGTTTTCAAAGCTAGAAATATACACTCCAAATTCTTTTGAACCGAAAATAATCTCTTCGTTTACGGGAGAAGCAATCAATCCAAAAGTTGGAATTCCGTTTTCAATCATGGCAATATTTACCGCAAATTCTCCATTCTTACTGATGAACTCTTTAGTTCCATCCAAAGGGTCAACACACCAACATTCCGTCCAATTTTTACGAACAGAATAAGCTAATTTTTCTGTTTCTTCACCTGTGATTGGAATTCCCAAAGGCTCCAAATATTCGTGGATAATTTTCGTTGAAGCTAAATCTGCTTTTGTTAATGGCGAACCATCTTCTTTAATTATTGCTTCGAATTCATGGTTGTAAATATCCATGATTTTATGCGACGCTTCTACAGCAGCCACAAGTGCAGTTTGGAATTTTGGTGCTAGATTTATCAACTTAAAACTGCATTTCTGGAACGAATTCAGGCACTACCAAATCTCCTTCGGTTTTATAAACGATTTCTTCAACAGTAACACCTGGCGCTCTTTCAATCAAGTGGAATTTTCCGTCTTTAATTTCCAAAACAGCTAATTCAGTTACTACTTTTTTCACGCAACAAACACCCGTCAAAGGCAACGTGCATTCTTTCAAAATTTTCGATTCTCCCGCTTTATTACTGTGCATCATTGCTACAATAATATTGTCAGCAGAAGCTACTAAATCCATGGCTCCTCCCATACCTTTTACCATTTTCCCTGGAATTTTCCAGTTAGCAATGTCGCCATTTTGTGAAACTTCCATTGCACCAAGTACAGTCAATTGAACATGTTGTCCACGAATCATTGCGAAAGATGTTGCTGAATCAAAGAAAGAAGCACCTTCACGCACGGTAATCGTTTGTTTACCAGCGTTGATTAAATCGGCATCTTCTTCACCTTCAAACGGAAAGGGTCCCATTCCGAGTACACCGTTTTCCGATTGAAATTCTACCTCAATTCCTTCTGGAATGTAGTTTGCAACCAAGGTTGGAATTCCGATTCCTAAATTTACGTACCACCCGTTTTGTAGTTCTTGAGCGATGCGTTTTGCTATTCCTGTTTTATCGAGCATTGTAATTTGATTTTATGATATTTTAAGTGAATGACTTTATGATTGAATGATATTATGAGTGAATGATATTATGATTGAATGATATTATGACTTAGTAATATTGAATACATAAAAATTTAATACTCATTCCCTCATTCGTTCATTCCTCATTCTTTCATTTTCTCATTTTCAAATTACTTTTTTCTAGTAGTCCGTTGCTCAATTCGCTTTTCAAATTTCTCTCCTTTAAAAATTCGTTGAACGAAAATTCCTGGTGTGTGAATGTTATTTGGGTCTAATTGTCCTGCGGGAACTAATTCTTCCACTTCAGCAACAGTGATTTTACCAGCCATTGCCATCATTGGATTGAAGTTCATTGCTGTTGCTTTGAAAACCAAATTTCCTTCTGTGTCGCCTTTCCAAGCTTTCACAATTGCAAAATCTGCTGTTAATGCTTCTTCCAAAATGTGGGGTTTTCCGTTGTAGATGCGCACTTCTTTTCCCTCAGCTACTTCTGTTCCGTATCCAGCAGGTGTAAAAAATGCAGGAATTCCAGCTCCACCAGCGCGGCATCTTTCTGCTAAACTTCCTTGCGGAATCAAATCCACTTCTAATTCTCCAGAAAGCATTTGACGCTCGAACTCGTCGTTTTCACCCACATAACTGGAAATCATTTTTTTGATTTGCTTCGTTTGCAATAAAAGACCTAAACCAAAATCATCTACACCAGCGTTGTTGCTTATGCACGTTAAGTTTTTCGTTCCTTTTTTCACTAATTCAGCGATGGAATTTTCTGGAATGCCACACAAACCAAAACCTCCAATCATCAAAGTCATTCCGTCTTCAACACCAATTAAGGCTTCTTCAACGTTTTTTACTACTTTATTCATATGTGTTAAAATCTAAAATTCAAATGGTATTTCTATTTCGCTCGATGGTGGTGCGACCGTTGTTTCAGAACATTCAAACATTGTTGGGTCGTAATCTGGAGGTTGCCTAAAATCTTCAAACGTGCTAAAAATTTTATCTCGATACGCTCGTTGCATAAAATAACCGTAAATTGGTAAAGCCGCTCGAGCTCCTTGTCCCATTGCTGTACTTCTAAAACGCACTACGCGGTCTTCAGCTCCAACCCAAACTCCAGTTACTAATTTTGGAGTTAATCCCATAAACCAAGCATCTGAATTTCCTTGTGTTGTTCCTGTTTTTCCTGCTGTTGGAGCAGATATTCCTCCCCAAGGTCGTCCGCTTCTCAAACTCCAACCTGTACCATAAGCGATACCACCTTTCATCATTTTCAATACTTCGTAAGCTACTGTTGAGTTTAAAGCTTGATCGCGGAAGATTTTTGCATCGGCACTGTAAATTACTTTTCCATTTCTATCTGTGATGCGCTCGATTGTTGTTGGGCGAACGTAATAGCCGTTGTTAGCAAAAATACATTGTGCGGCAACTAATTCAAAAAGTGATAAATCCATTACTCCAAGAGCCATTGAAGGGACCACATCATTTGGATTTAATTTTATCTCCACTTTTTTCAAGAATTTCTCTACTTCGTAAGGACCACCTTTTTTTCTATAAGGATTAAAAGAACCCATCGTTTGCATTACAGCTGCGGTAGTTGAGTTTGAAGAAAGCGCTAAACCATCTTTTACATTTTTTGCTGGCTCTCCTGCTGGTGTGTAACGACTTTTTACAGAACCGTCTTCATTTTCAACAATCACAGCACATTGTTCAGGCGTAAAAGTCATACAAGGTGAAGCTACTCGCATTGATAAGGCTGTTGCGTAAACAAATGGTTTTATCGTTGAGCCAACTTGTCGTTTTCCTAGTCTAACATGGTCATAAGAGAAATGTTTGAAATTTACTCCTCCAACCCATGCTTTTACGAAACCGGTTTGTGGATCCATTGAAACCAAACCTGCGTGCAAGAATGCTTTGTAGTAACGGATTGAATCGTTGGGTGTCATTGTGGTATCGCGTTCGCCTCTCCATGAAAAAACACGCATTGCACAAGGAGTTTCAAAATTTCTTTTGATGTCACTAGCACTAGCACCAGCTTCAACTAATTTGCGGTAACGTTCGGTTGAACGCCTTGCATTTTCCATAATTCGTTCAATCATTTGAGGATTTACAGAATTTGCAAAAGGATAATTTTTGAGTGTTTTGTTATTTTCATCAAACGCGGGTTGCATTTCTTCTTTGATGTGACGTTCAACCGCATATTCAGCGTGGCGTTGTAAAGTTGGATTTAGAGTTGTGTAAATTTTCAATCCGTCACGGTATATATTGTAAGGAGTTCCGTCTTCTTTCAAATATTTTAAAGTACCATCGTCATTTTTTTGCTCTAAAATGGAAGTTACTTCATTGCGCATGGATTCTCTAAAATAAGGCGCCATTCCTTCTTTGTGATCGAGTGATTTAAAGTTTGTTGCTACAGGGGTAACTTTCAATTTATCGAATTCTTCTCTCGTAATTTTTGTTTGAAGTGCATCATTTCCATCTTCACTATTCTTTAACCACTGATACAAAACTTGATTTCTACGTTCAACTGCTCGAAGTGAATCTTTTGAGCGTCTTTCGTCTATTTCAGCTTGTGTAACTTGGTTAAAAGGAATTCCTTTATTGTTTGCTATTTTTCTTCTATAATTGTCAACTTGATATGAATATGGATTGTATAAATCAGGGTTTTTACACATTCCAACTAACATTGCTGCTTCTGCTTTTGTAAGATTTATTGGAGCTTTGTTAAAATAAACACGCGCAGCATTTTCAATTCCAACAGCATTGTACAAGAAATCAAATTGATTCAAGTACATCGTAATTATTTCCTCTTTCGTGTAGCGTTCTTCTAATCGTTTTGCAATAATGTTTTCTTGTATTTTCTCATTAATTCTTCTGAATTTTCCGAAAAAACCACCAACTCTTGCTGCCAAAGTTTCCCCTTTTGCACGAGCAATTTCTTCTTCTTGGCGTTTTTGTAAAGTAAATAATAATTTCGCTAACTGTTGAGGAATTGTAGATGCTCCACCTTTTGAACCTAAACTAAAAATCGAACGCGCCAACCCTTTGAAATCAATTCCTGAGTGACTCATAAAGCGCTCATCCTCAGTAGAAATTAAGGCATCAATCACAAAAGGAGAAATTTGTCGGTATTTTACACTAGTACGATTCACCAACCAAAAGCGTCCAATTACAGTATCTTCTTTTTCACTTTTCTTTGCGATAATCAACGAAGCTTGAATTTCTGGCGGATTGTCTAGTAACTCAACTGGAGGTAAATCGTCTTCAGATTGAAACAAAAACAAGGAAGTAACAATAAGAAATGGGAACAAAGAAAGAATCCAAAAGTAGATGGTAAACTTTTTGTTTTCCTCTGGAGATAAAGAAGTTACCGATTTTTTGGTTGAGGAGTTTTTATTTTTATCATTCATAAAAAACGATTCGTTATCAATTTTAAATTACTATTAAGAAAAGGGCACAAAATTGGAGGCTAAGTTAACAACTTTATCGTAAAACATCTTTGCGTTGACTATCCAATTTTAGAAGGATAAACATCATCATTGAAAAGGACATCATCGATGAACCACCGTAGCTGAAAAAAGGCAATGGAATTCCAATTACAGGAGCAAATCCTATGTTCATTCCGATGTTGATGGCAAAATGGTAAAACAAAATCATAGCAACGCAATACGCATAAATCCGATTGAAGGCAGCTCTTTGACGTTCAGCAATTACGATGATTCGAATCAACATAAACATATACATAAAAATCAAGACGATAGTGCCTAAAAAACCCCATTCTTCAGCGAAGGGACAAAAGATAAAATCCGTTTCAGACTCAGGAACGTGGTTACTTTCAACACTAGATACGGACGCTTTGTTGTAGCCTTTTCCCGTTAAACCTCCAGAACCAACGGCTGCCATTGCACGATTTCGGTTGTAGTCTTCTCCATCTGGATCCTCTCTTAAACCAAGGAATAATTCTATTCTGTCTTTTTGGTGAGGAGCTAAACTACTAAAACCTGCTCCAACTCCAAATGAAAGACCGCCACCTAAAATTAGACCAATTATTATTATTAATGTTCCACGTGAACGATCTCTTTTACTACCAAATTGGCGGATAAATAATAAGGCTACAATAGCAAATAAAATTAATGTAACAATTACTCCCAAAGAGCCAGAAACTTTAAAAGGAAGAAAGAAAAAGTCCACTTCAACAGAACTCAATAATAAGGTGATTATACTTAAAAATACAGCAACGAAAAGAATTGGAATAAAGTGACTTCCAACCCATGTGTATTTCATTTTGACCCCAGGAAAGGAATTAATAATTGCTAAAATAATTGGGTCAAATGTTAACCCTTCCCGGTACATTACAAACAAAAACGAGGTGAAAACCACAAATGAACCAGCATCTGGTTGCAATAAAATCAGTACCATCGGCACTAATAAAATCATAGCTGCACCAACCACATTTCCAATTGTTTGCTGCTTCACACTAAGTTCACTAATGTATTTTGCTAACAATAATGAAACGGCAATTTTTCCAAATTCTGCTGGTTGAATACCCATCGTTCCAACACCAATCCAAGCTCTAGCCCCGTTTATCGGAGGCATAAAAAGAACTAAAACCAAAAGTGAAAGAACGAATAGATAGATTGGAAAAGCAAATTTCCGATAAATATCAGAATCAATTAAAAAGACTATTAATCCCAAAAACAAGGAAACGCACAGCCATAAAATTTGCTTACCGTATTTTTCATCAAAACTGAAAATATTTGGATTTTCAGGATTGAAAGCTACGGAATAAACAGTTGCAACACCAAAAGTCAGCATCAGCAAAAATGTGATGAACAAGGGCCAATCGAGTTGTGCAATTATGGAATCGTTCTTTCTCAATCTGGTTGATTTTGATTTTCTTCTTCATCAAATGAAGCTTCGATATTAGAGAGTTTTGCCTCCAAAATACGCTTTTCCTTTTCTTTATCCTTGATTTTTCTTTTCAGGTATTTCTCAATCATCAAACTCGCAATCGGTGCTGCCCACGTTCCACCAAAACCGGAATTTTCTACAAATACTGCAATAGCTATTTTGGGATTGTGCATAGGAGCAAAAGCAATAAATACAGAATGGTCTTTTCCGTGCGGATTTTGAACTGTTCCTGTTTTACCACAAACAATCATACTATCAATTCGCGCCATTCTAGCAGTACCACCTGCCTCGTTAACAACGCGTCGCATTCCTTCAATAATTGGAGGAAAATGTTTGGATTCTACTTTTGTATAATGTTTCACTTTGTATTGTGGAAGTGGTCCTTTTCTACCAATTGATTTCACAAAATGAGGCGTGTAAAACCTACCTTTGTTTGCTATTATAGCCGCAATATTTGCCATTTGAAGTGGAGTTAATTTCACCTCGCCTTGACCAATAGAAATCGAGCGAATCGTTGAAAATGCCCAGCGGTGATGACCATACCATTTATCGTAATAAGCTGCATTTGGAATGACGCCCGGACGTTGACCAGAAACATCGGCTTCAAGGCTTTTTCCCAATCCAAAACTTAACATGTAATCATGCCATTTATTCAACCCAATTTCAGCATCAGCGTAAATATTTGACTTGACTTTTTGTTGAATTATTCGGCGCATTACTGCATAAAAGTAAGGGTTACATGAATATTGAACACCAGCAGCTACATTTCTTGCATAATGTCCAGGGTGACAACCCACCAAACTTTGATCACAAGGAAAACCAGATTCTGGTGTAATAACTCCTTCTTGCAAACCAATTAAAGCTTGAACCAACTTGAAAATTGAACCTGGTGGATATTCTGCTTGTAAAGGTCTTGGAAACAAAGGCATGTTGGGGTTTGTTGCCAATTTCGGATAATTCAAACTGATATTTCTTCTTCCAACCAATAAATTTGGGTCAAATGACGGTGCAGAAACCATTGCTAAAATTTCTCCAGTTGCTGGCTCGATTGCCACAATACAACCTTTTTTGTTTTGCATTAATCGTTCGCCATAAGCTTGAATTAACATATCCATTCCAAGTCTCAAAGGATCTGCCTGACGAGCTGTTGTATCGTATTTTCCATCGGCATAAGGCTCGATTGCATTATTCATCGCTGAGGTAACAACGTATTTTATTCCTTTTATTCCACGTAGTTCTTTCTCGTAAAAACGTTCAATTCCAGAACGGCCAATGTTGTTTCCAGGTTTATAGAAGCGATCATCATTGATTTCTTCTCGAGTTGCTTCCGATAAATATCCCAAAATATTTGCCCCATTTGAAAATGGATAATTGCGCATACTTGTAACTTCTTCATAGAATCCTGGGAAGTTTTCTAAATGTGGCGCAATCGTTGAAATTTCCTCCAAAGTCAGTTCCTTAATAAAAGGATAAGCACGGATTTTTTGATAATTGGTGGTAGTTTTTCCACTGTGTTTATTGTAGTAAGTCCCTTCTCCTTTTCTAATTTCATAAAAGCGATTGCGAACTTCTTCTCTTGTCCAACCAATTAATTTTGCAAATGCAACAGTATCTAAATTTTTAATATTTTCTTCCACCATCATTAAGTTGTAATAAGTGCGATTGGAAACGATTTTCTTTCCGTTTCTATCGAAAATTACTCCTCGTGGTGGTGTGATTTCTTTTCGTTTTTCGGCGATTTCTTGAGCGCGTAAAGTCCAAGTGTCATCAACGACTTGCATGTAAAAAAGGCGTAAAGAATAAATTCCTCCAACAAGAAGAATAAAAGCCATTATTACATACTTACGTGCATCGAAGTTCATTTACTTGGCTTTAGATTTTTTCATTAAAAAGATTTGTAGTAAAACGCAAATCAAATACGAGAAAATCAAACTTAAAACTGTTTTTTGAAGAATAAAAAGGATTTGATCAATTCTAAAAATTTCAATCAAGAAGTACCAAAAATGATGAATCAGCAATAAATATCCAAAAGCAAAGAAGAACCAACGTCCCCCCATATCGATTATTGAAGGTTCTTTAATCGGATCATAGCCTTCACGTGGGCTGTAAAATTTAAATATCAACGGTCGGAAAAAAGCCATCATCAATAAAGAAGAGGCATGCAGACCGTATGTGTTTGAAAAAATATCTATGATTGCACCCATTATAAAAGCGAGACTCATTAAGTAAAAAACGCCAATTTCAAAGGGCAACAACATAATAAATAGCGGATGAATCATTAAATGAATACCAAAACCAATTTCCAAGTTGTTGAAAATCAACGCTTGAACAAAAGCGAAAAGAATAAACCGCAGGATGTTTTTGGTTAAATCTGTCATTTTTTAATTGTCCTCTTCGTCAGGTGGAATTTGTGCTTCCAATTCTTTTTGTTCTTCAATCATCAAGTTTTTGACGATGTAAACGCGTTGTAAAGTTCTAAAATTTTCTGAAAATTTCACAACCACATCCCATATTGGTTCACCTTCAATAACTTCGATTGATTCGACTCTTCCAACTGCTAAACCTCGTGGGAAAATTCCACTACCACCTCTAGTAACAACTTTTGACCATTTTTTAATAGGTAAATCATTTGAAATTCCAGTGATTGTTCCACGACGAGGATTTTGACCATTCCACTTCAATAAACCAAACAAGCCAATCGGTTCTATCATTACGTCAATATTGATGTCTTTTGTCAATACACTTTTCACAACGCAATAATGCTTACTTGTATTATGGACGATTCCAACCACGCCTTTATCAGAAAAAACACCCATATCTCTTTTGATTCCCTGTTTCCAGCCAACATCTAGCGTGAAATAATTATTGCGACGCGTTACAGTAGAATGGATCACGGTTGCAGGAATGTAAGCGTATTGTTGTTTAAAAGTTGTGTCGTTGATTTTCAATAAATTTCTATCGATTCGATACAAACTTTGAGGTAGATTCTTGCGAAGGCGTATGTTTTCTTTTTGAAGCGCTAAATTGTTCTTTGAAAGGTTAAAATGTTTAGTGATATCGTTTTGTGTTTCAAGCACTTTTGCAGTTATTGAAGAAGCGGTTGTAAGGTATTGACTTTTAGGGAATGACAAATACCGAACGTAAATTGTCAAGGCAATAATTTGTAGAAAAGCGAAGAATAAAAAGACTCGGAACCTTTTGAAAAAGGCGATCAAATTGCGCATAAATGCAAAGGTAAAAAAGCTGTGATTTTAAGCGCTAGAAAAACAAATAATGATATTAACAACGGGGAAGAATTGAGGAAGTTTATTTATAAAAATAGAACTTAATTGAAATATAAACTATCAATTATCAAAATTTGTAATTATCAACACAAAAACAATAATTCCATCTGAAAAACTATCTTTACAATTCAATTTATTTTTAAATTGAACTTTATGGAAACTAAGCTGTAAACGCATCTTTAAGAAAAATCAATTTATGAAAAATCTCTTTTTATCTTTAATTACACTGCTTGCAACCAATATATCTTTTGCCCAAAAAGAAGTTAACGCACTTGC
>Ga0247844_1003770_pt1 | contig 21652 bp, 15 predicted proteins | sample LaCtaG_FD_192421 | JGI IMG/M metagenome (GOLD analysis project Ga0247844, IMG submission 192421) | Freshwater microbial communities from meromictic Lake La Cruz, Castile-La Mancha, Spain - LaCruzMarch201714.5m_1 | ecosystem: Environmental > Aquatic > Freshwater > Lake | place: Spain: Castile-La... | reverse complement strand
AAAAATATAATTATTTAATAATTGTCATTTCGTTTACAATGTGTTTTGCACCTGCATATTTATCAATAATGAATAAAACATAACGAATATCAACGTTGATTGTTTTTTGCAATTTCGCGTCAAAAATAACATCACCAGCCATCGCTTCGATGTTTCCATCAAATGCCAAACCGATCAATTCTCCTTTACCATTTAACACAGGAGAACCTGAGTTCCCACCTGTGATATCGTTATTTGTCAAGAAGTTTACAGGCATATAACCAGCTTTATCAGCGTACTCTCCAAAATCTTTTTTGTCATTCAATTCAATTAATCTTTTTGGTAAATCAAATTCTTTATCATTTGGTTTGTACTTGTTGATAGTGCCTTGTAAGGTTGTGTAGTTATTGATTTTAGCGTCGTTTCGTTTGTCAGCAGGTAAAGCACTAACTTTACCATAAGTCAAACGTAAAGTGCTATTTGCATCTGGATATTTAATTGGGCTTAAGTTAGATTGACGCATTCCATCTACCAATAATCGATAAGCTTTACCGAAGTCATTTTGCAATTTTGTCAATTCATCTGTTTTAGTATTCAAGTGTGTAATCATATCATTTGATAATTTCATCAATGGATCATTTACAATCAAACCTTCAGAGGGAACCTCCAAAAATGCCATCATTTTCTCTTTTGAAGTAAGAATACTCATTTCAAACAAAGCCGAAACATAGTTTTTCATGTCACCATTTCCTTTTTTGAAAGCAGTTTCGATAGATGGAACCAATTTATATCCTGCTTTTTTAGCATATAGATTTAAACCGTCTACCATAATATCTTTTTCTGCAGGGATATAAATTCCAGCAAAAAACTCTTCAATTCCAGCCTTCAATTCAGGTAATAATTTTGCTTTAGTTGCCTCATCAGCTTTTGCATAAGCTTCTAATTGTGGCCCTAAAGTTCTTGCGATTTTTGCATATTCAGAACCTCTGAACATAATTTGCAAATAGTTATCATGACACGATTTTTCATTTGTTGCTGCATAATAATTATTGATAGTTGCAACTACAGTTCCGAATTTAGCAACATTTTCTTTTTTATTCGCCCACATATTAAATTTCGCTTCGTTTGCCGCTTTCGAAGTTGCTGTTCCAAATTTTGTTAGGGCATCAATCATTCCTTGTCGGTTTTTCCAATAATTTGCAATCCCTGCATATTTAGACGCATAATTTAAACGAACAGCATCGTCTTTGTCCATGTATTTTTGCATCGCATCCATACTTGTTTTAGATGCTTCAACCCAAGCCGGATAAGCAAATTTCACGTTTTGTTCAATTCCTCCAGCTGGCAACCAACGGTTCGTTCTTCCTGGATAACCTAAAATCATTGCGAAATCACCTTCTTTTACTCCTTTAATGTTTACAGGTAAGTGATGTTTTGGTTTTAAAGGAACATTGCTTGTTGAATAGTCCGCTGGATTTCCATTTGCATCCGCATAAACACGGAACATTGAGAAATCTCCTGTGTGACGTGGCCATTCCCAGTTGTCTGTATCTCCACCGAATTTTCCAATATTTTCAGGAGGTGTACCAACTAATCGAACGTCTTTATAGTCTTGATATACAAAGTAGTAAAATTCATTTCCTTGAAAAAATGAACGTACACTTACCGTGTATTTTCCATTTTCGCTATTTTCTTTTTCAATTGCTGTTGTTTCTTCTTTAATTGCTTTATCTCGTTCAGCTTCTGACATTCCATCTGTTAACTTTGCAAGAATTCGCTTTGTACAATCGTCCATACGAACAAAGAATCGAACATATAAAGATTTAGGTTTTAACTCCTCTTTTTTTGTTGCAGCCCAGAAACCATTTGTTAAATAATCTTTTTCTGGAGTTGATAATTCAGCAATTGCATCGTATCCACAATGGTGGTTGGTCAATAATAAACCTTCTTTTGAAATTAATTCAGCCGTACATCCACCATTGAATTGCACAACTGCATCCTTTAAACTTGAATTGTTGATACTGTAAATCTCTTCAGTTGTAAGTTGAAGACCCATTTTTTGCATGTCGCGGTGATTCAAACGTTCGATGAACATTAAAAACCACATTCCTTCGTCTGCACGAACGAAGAAGCCAACGAATAAGGCGATGGCAACCAGTGTACTTTTAAATCGTGTCATAATTATTTATTTATTTTTTAAAACGAGCTTAAAAATACCAAAATTAAATTTACTAGCTTTTGAAAATTGGTTAAATGGAAAAAAGACTATAAATACGTACTTTAATTTATGTGATTTTTAAGAAATAAAAAACTAACACTATTAAAGAAATGGTTATTTTTTGTTATTAAAATCTTAAATATAAAAACTGTAGAATAGATATTTTAATTTTGCGCTCGATAAAATAGCCAAATGATTCGATTGCTAATTGTAATTTGTTGTAGTTCTTTATTCTTAGTTGCTTGTAAAAACGAAGCTCCAAAATTAGAAAAAGCAGAAAAAAGAGAACGATTAGATCAATTAATTCCTGCTTACTCAAATGCAAAAAGCTATGAAAAGCAAATACAAACTATTGATACTGATAAAAATTTATTCGAAGCAAAAAGTTTAAGTTACATCGACAATGATGGAAATATTGAAAGTGTTACAGCTATGATTGACTCTAGTTATCAATTCTCAAAATTAATTCATTATTTAACCGAAACCGACGGTCGACAAGTTGAAACTCATTTTTATTTCAAAGGAAGTCAGCTTTTTACAAGCATTCAAACTATCAGACGTTTTACAGGTAAAACAACTTTCACACGTGAAGTGAAAACATATTACAATTCTGAAAATGTTGTCGTTTACTCAGCAGAAAGGAAAGCTTCAGGAGAAAATGACATCACTAAATCAGCTTATTCAGAAGCAAAAAAACGTGTTCACGATCCACGAAAAGCGTTAGATATCATCAATCAAAATGGAAAATTTCAAACTAACTTTTTAGGTTTCAACGAGGCAAGAGATAAAATCTTTCTAATCATTGGAACTGACGATTACAATTCATCTGTCGTTATTCCATCTTATCAAGGAATTCTAAAAACTTTAAAAAACAACGAAAAAAACTACCTCAATAAACCACTAAAAATCGAATTTAAAGAAGTGACTGAATTAGATGGTTTTTCGTATCAAGCGTTATTAGACATCAAATTACTTTAAAAAAAAGAACGTCCTTACAAGGATATTACCATTCAACCTATTTTAAAAATAGTGTTAAAGACATTATTTAATTTCATCAAAAAAAACAAAACTATGAGTTTAAACTATTTAGTTATTTTCTTCCTCTTTACGCTCACTTTTTTCACGAAAGTGTCAGCTCAAAACATGAAAGTAACAGGTTATGTTGTTGATACAACTGGACAAAAGTCGTTAGCAAATGTATCTGTTCTTGCAGTTAGAATGAAAGATTCTTTACTTTTAAAATATACAAGAACTAATAAAGACGGTTATTTTGAATTATCAAATTTTAAAGTTGACACTTTTACTTTGATTGTTGAACACCCCGAACTAGACCCTAGAACCTACTTTGTTCTAGGAAATGAAGGAAATAATGAAATCAATATTCCTTCAGTTCGCATGAGTATGAAAACAAAACAACTGGATGAAGTTGTCATTTTTGCAAATAAAAATCCAATTTTCTACAGAGGTGATACTTTAGTTTATGTTGCCGATTCATTCAAAGTTGGACAAAATGCTGTTGTTGAAGATTTACTAAAGAAACTTCCAGGAATTAAAATCGACAAAGACGGTCAAATCACCTCGCAAGGAAAGGAGATTAGCCAAGTTTTAGTGGATGGAGATGAATTTTTTGGTTCTGACCCAACTATTGCGACTAAAAACCTTGCAGCAAAAGGAGTTGAATCTGTTCAAGTTTACGAAAAGACAAATGAAGATGCAAAAGCTGGAGAAGATGAGAAAATTCAAGTCCTCGATTTAAAGCTAAAAGAAGATGCCAAAAAAGGATACTTTGGTAAAATTTCGGGTGCGAGTGACTTTGGTTTAATGCAAAATACTCCTTTTTACGAAGGTGAATTACTTGTAAATAAATTCAACCAAAGACAAAAAATATCTATTTTCTTACTGACTTCAAATACACCACGTTCCAATTTCGGTTGGGGCGACATGAATAAATTTGGTTTGGAAAATGAAGGTGGAGGAAATTTCTGGGATAGAAATCAAGGAATAAATTCAAGTGGAATTCCACAGACATTAAAAGCTGGAATTTACTATTCAGATAAAATTGGTAAAACAGGAAAAATTGGTTTCAATTATTCCTATTATAACAATAAATTGGATTCATATTCCAGTAGTCAATCTCAATATTTCTTATCTGATAGTTCTTATTTCACAAAAGATTCAACACGGAATTCTTCTAAAAATGAATCACATAATTTAAACTTCAGCTATAAAACAAATATTGATTCATTGACTTATTTGGAAATTAGACCAAATTTTAAATTCGATGCTGCGACAACTGATAACTTGAATACAAGCAGCTTTAGAGATGTTAAGTTTTCGGAGTATTTATCTACAAGTATTCAAAATGTGAATGAATCCAAAGGAATGTCGAGCAACTCGGAGGCATTAATTCGTAGAAAATTCAAAAAACCAAAAAGAGAATTAGAATTAAAATACATTCTTGATTTTAATAATAATACAACAGATGGGAATTTATATTCCTATTCGAGATTTGGAGTTGCTATCGATACGATTGACCAATTAAAAGGTAATGATAATTCAACTATTACAAATTATGGAATTGCAACCTATACAGAGCCAATTCATAAACTATTCAAATTAAAACTTGAATATTTATTTGAAAGTGGAAATTCTAATCAAGACAAAAAAACATTTAACCGTGGTGATGGAAGCTACTCAGAAATTGATTCACTTTTGACTAATAATTTTGATAATCAACGTTTTCAAAACCGTGGAACAGCCTCTTTAATTTATGAAAAAGGTAAAAATACATTAACTGGTGGTTTAGGTTACAGAAACATAACCATCGAGAATAAAAACTTAGTAACAAATGCAATTGTAGATCAAAGTATCAATAATTTCTTACCAGAATTTTCATACATGTACAAACCAAGTATGAGTAAACGATTGAATATCAACTACTCAACTTACTCTTCTCCACCATCTGTAAATGATTTACAACCAATACCTGACAACAGTAATCCAAATAGAATTCAAGAAGGAAATCCAGATTTAAAACCAAATTATGTGCATTCAATTTGGGCAAACTTCAATTCTTGGCAAGCACTTTCAGGAAGATATATTTGGAGCGGTATGAATGCAAGTTTAACCAATAATGCTTTTGCAAACCAAACGACTTACGATTCTTTTGGAAAGACTATAAGTAAAACTGTAAATGTTGATGGAAATATTAATGCTTCATTTTATATCGGTGGTGGAATTCCTTTATTTAATCGAAAATTGGAAATTTCACCTAAAGCAAATGGAAGTTATAACAAGTATCAAAACTATATCAATAACGAACTGAACGTTACTCAAAATACCTCAATAAGTAGCGGTTTGGAATTGGAATTAAACCTAGATTCGCTCGAAATCAGTATTGAAAATGATTTCACATATACCAATCCAGTAAGTTCACTTTCAAGTGTATCAAATCAGCCTTTCACTTCTCAGAATTACAGCCTTCGATTAGATTATCAATTACCTTTCCATTTTAAAATTAAATTAAATGGCGATTATACCATAAATTCTAGAAGAGCAGAAGGTTTCAATCGGAATATTTTTGTTTTAAATTCAGAAGTTAGCAAAGCATTTTTCCCAACTGAAAACTTAATTCTTGCTCTAAATGCAAATGATATTTTCAATCAAAACATCAACGTTCAAAGAGAAGTAAACGGAAATATCATCACCGATAATTACACTCGAATTATTTCGCGCTATTTCCTTCTAAAATTGACTTATAAATTCAATAATAATAAAACAAAAGAAGATGATTTCAACGGCTGGCACTAAACTATTTTTTCTTTTCGCACTTCTTTTTTGTGGCAGTTTTTCGGCGCAATATATAACAAGTGGAAAAATAACCTACGAACGCAGAACGAACTTAGAAAAACGTTTTACAGATCAACGTATGCGTCGCATGATTAACGATGACAATAAAATCAGAAATGAGTCTTTTACCCTGACTTTCAATGATTCAATTTCTGTTTTCAAACCAGTTCCAGTAGAGAAAACAGACGATATGATGTCGTGGATGACAACAAAAAACTCGTATCTGCAAAATCTTAACTCAAAAAGACAAATCTCTATTTTGGCTTTGTTTGGACAAGATGTTTATGTAAATGACTCATTACCTGTGAGGAATTGGAAGGTAACAGATAACAAACGTTCAATCGCAGGATATGAATGTCGCAAAGCAATTTACCAAAAGAATGATAGTACTCGAATTTATGCTTGGTATTCTCCAGCAATCGTTCCATCAGTTGGACCGGAAGGATTTTGTGGTTTACCAGGAACAATTTTAGGAGTAGCTAGTGAAGATGGAGGTGTAATTTATTTTGCGAAAAAAGTAGAAGTTATTCAACCTACAAATGCAGAATTAAAATTGGAAATTGGTAAAAACAAAGTCTTTACTTTACTAGAATTACGTCAAAAATTAGAGAAAGAATACGGAAACACTCCTTGGGGAAAACGTATTTTTGACGATTTATTCAGATGGTTATAATTTAACTTTCAGATTTTCCTTCTATTTTCTTATAAAAATCACTAACCAAAACGTAATTAACATTTAAGTATTATCTTAGGCAAGTTTTTAAAATTCATTATCGAATTAATTACAATCTATTAAACCTAAAAAAAATGAAAGGAATTATTTTAGCAGGAGGATCAGGTACACGTTTACATCCATTAACATTGGCAGTTAGTAAACAATTAATGCCAATTTACGACAAACCAATGATTTATTATCCATTATCCATTCTAATGAGTGCTGGTATAAAGGAAATTCTAATCATTTCTACACCTCATGATCTACCACACTTTGAAAAATTACTTGGTGATGGAAAATCATTAGGATGTTCATTTTCTTATGCAGTTCAAGAAGTTCCAAATGGATTAGCACAAGCTTTTGTTATTGGTGAAGAATTTATCGGTAATGATAAAGTTGCACTAATTCTTGGGGATAATATTTTCTATGGTGTAGGAATGGATGCATTATTAAAAGAAAACAATAATCCTGATGGTGGTGTTGTCTATGCATATCATGTTAGCGACCCTGAAAGATATGGTGTAGTTGAATTTGACGAAAATATGAATGCTATTTCGATTGAAGAAAAACCGTTACAACCAAAATCTAATTTTGCTGTACCTGGTTTATATTTTTATGACAACTCTGTTGTCGAAATAGCAAAAAAACTTCAACCCTCAGCTCGTGGAGAATATGAAATTACTGATGTGAATGCTGAATATTTAAGACAAGGTAAATTGAAAGTTGCAGTTTTGGATAGAGGAACTGCATGGTTAGATACCGGAACTTTTACATCTTTAATGCAAGCCGGGCAATTTGTTCAAGTTATTGAAGAAAGACAAGGATTAAAAATTGGTTCAATAGAAGAAGTAGCTTACAGAAATGGATTTATTAATAAAGAACAATTAAAACAATTAGCAACACCACTTGTTAAAAGTGGATATGGTTCTTATTTAATCAATCTGATAAACGATTAATGGATTTTGTTAAAGATTACGCTTTATTTTTAGAGAAAGAAATCGAAAATATTAATTTTCCTTCAACTCCCTCTAATTTATACGACCCTCTCTCCTATTTTTTAACTTTAGGAGGTAAAAGAATGCGACCAATGGCGACATTAATTGCAGGAGATTTATTTGGAGTTAGTATCGAAAAAACAAAATATGCTGCACTTTCAGTTGAATTGTTTCATAATTTTTCGCTAATTCATGACGACATTATGGACAAGGCTCCATTAAGAAGAGGAAAAGAAACCGTTCATGAAAAATGGAATGAAAATATAGCAATTCTTTCTGGAGATGTCTTATTTGTAAAAGCTTATGAATTACTTTCAAAAAATGACATCAAATATTTACCTTCTTTATTAGCTTGTTTTAATCGCACTGCAGTTGAAGTTTGTGAAGGCCAACAACTTGATATGGATTTTGAGCAGCTAGAAGAAGTTAGTTTAGATGAATATTTGAACATGATTCGCTTAAAAACATCCGTTTTACTTGGTGCAGCATTCGAAATGGGCGCAATTATCGGAGAGGCTTCTGATGAAAATATCAAAAACATTTACGCTTTTGGCGTTAATTTAGGTATCGCATTTCAAATCCAAGATGATTTATTAGATTTATATGGTGAATCTGAAAAAGTTGGCAAACAAAAAGGTGGAGATATTTTGGCAGAGAAAAAAACTATTCTTTCAATTTTAGCTAAGAATAATGCAAACAATAATCAGAAAGTAGAACTTATTGAAATTCAAAAAGAAATAAATCCTGAAACAAAAATTAATCGCACTCTTCATTTGTTTCAAGATTTAAAAATAAAAGATCAATGTATTTCTGTAATGGAAGATTACTATTCAAAAGCAATAAAATCTTTAGAATTAATAGAAACAAATAGTTCAAAACATAAATTATTAACTTTATTTAAAATTTTACATCAAAGACAATATTAAAATCGCGAAGTTTTAATAAACAAATAACTATATTCGCACTATCAAATCAAAAAATAAAATTATGAAAAAGGTTTACTTATCGTTTGCATTATTTGCCTCTTTAAGTGCAGTTGCTCAAAAAATGCCTGCAAAAAAAGAAGCTTTTAGCCCTGAACGTTCATTCGTTACAAAAGCTAAAAACAACCAAAACAATTTAAAAGCTGAAGGAGATGTTCTTTGGTCTAGTGGTTTTGAAACTACAGGAGAATGGACTCAAACATTAGGAACTGGTCAAAGTACAAACACTGGCGATAACCCAGGATGGGAAATTTTAACTGCAATTCCTACTGGAATTACTGCTCAACAAGCTGCATATCAATGGCCTGCAACTTTTTCTGGAGCTACAGGGAACTTTGCATTTATCAATTCTGATGGAGCTGGAGATGGTGATACACAAGATGCATATTATGAAACAGTAGCTAACATCGATTTATCAGCTGCTGGAACTACATCTTTGTATTTAACATTCTCTGAATACTACAGAAATTTCCTTGAAACAACATCAGTTGAAGTGTCAATTGACGGTGGTACTACTTGGACAGTGTTTGAAGTAAATCCAGAAACTGAAGTTCCAGTTAACACAAATGCAGTTGATGGCGAAATTGAAGTTGTTAATATCACTCCTGTTATTGGTGCTGGTTCATGGACTAACACTGTAAAAGTTCGTTTTCACTATGTAGGAGCTTATGACTGGTTCTGGGGTGTTGATGACGTTAAAATCGTTGAAGCTTGGAATAATGATGTTAAAATCAATAACTGGTTCGCTGCTACAGATATCACAACTACTCAAGGTTTAGACTACTATACAATCGACAACTCTCAAGTTGATTTCCCTGGTTTAACTTTTGGTGCGCTAGTTAACAACAATGGTGCTTCTAACCAAGCAAGTGTAGCATTAAAAGCTACCGCAACAGGTGGTTACGACCAAACAGGTACTTCAATTTCTTTGAACACAAGTGCTACTGACAGTGTTGCTATTACTTCTCCATACATACCAACTGGAACTGGAGTTAAAACTATCAACTTAACGACAGTTATTTCTGGAACAGATTCAGCCCCTGCAAACAATACAGTTGCTATCGGAATGGAATTAACTACACAAGAATATTCTCGTGATAATGGTGTTTCAACTGGTTCAATAGGTAACACATCAAATAACACAGGACAGCCATTGAAAATTGGAAATATCATGGACATTTTCAATGATTGGATTACTACTGGAGCTGTTGTAAGATTGAATACGCAAGCTGCTGGTGCTGCTGGTGCTGAATATTGGGTTGAGGTTTTCAAATTTGACGGAACTGACTATATTTATGAAGCAGAATCTGAAAGAAAAACAATTGCTGGCACAGCTGCAACATGGTCTTCATTGAAATGGATTGATGGTGTTAACTTAGTAAATGGAAAATTAAACCTTACTGCAGGTGATGATATTTTATTATTAGCTTGTCACAATGGAGGTGCATCTGATGTGAGATTTGGATTAGCTCAAAATACATATGAAGGTTCTGTATTAGGTTTCTCAGGAGATGGATCTGCTTTCCAATTAACATCTCCTGGATCTGTTATGGTTCGTTTGACTGATGACCCAATCTTAAATGTAAACGAAATCAATGAAGTTTCAAACTTCACTGTTTCTCCAAATCCTGCGAATGATGTTATCAATGTTAAATTAAACAACGCTGATGATGCAGTTATTACTATTTCTGACTTAGCAGGAAAAGTAGTTAGCACTACATCTGCTAACGGAATTTCTACTAGTGTTTCAACTGCTAGCTTAAATAGTGGTGTTTACTTAGTAAATGTTACTATTGGTAATTCAACTTCAACTCAAAAAGTTGTTATCAAAAAATAATTTCATCGATTGAAATATAAACCGCTCAGAAATGGGCGGTTTTTTTTTTTGCTTTAATAATTTACAGCATCAATTAACTTGTAACTTTAAACCGAAATTAAAAGGATATGGATAACATTTGCTACCTCAATAGTAATGATGGTACTGGTATTTTAACATTTGGCATTGAATCTGAAATAAAATTTTCAGGTAAAAATAGCTTAAACAAGTTGCAAGAATTTATTGATAAACACAAAGATTCGTATGTTTTTGGATGTTTAAGTTATGATGTAAAAAATGATATTGAAAACTTAAGTTCATCAAATTTCGATGGATTGGAATTTCCTGATCTTCATTTTTGGAAACCAAAATACGTTGTTCGACTACAAAAAGAAAACTATATTTTTCTTCAAGGAGAAAAAAATGAAGAGATTTTTAATTTCCTTAACTACTTTTTGGAAGAGGAAACGGATGCAAATTTTCATAAATTCAACATTCAATTCCAATCGAGAACATCAAAAGAAAGTTACATTCAAAATGTCATAAAACTTAAAGAATACATCCAAAGAGGAGATATCTATGAAGTAAATTATTGTCAAGAATTTTATGCTGAAAATGTTGAAATTAAATATCCACTTGACACTTATTTCAAGTTAAATAATATCTCAAAAGCTCCATTTTCTGGTTTTTTACAAATTAACGATTATCTCGTATTTTGCGGGAGTCCTGAACGTTATATTCAAAAAAAAGAAAACAAATTAATTTCTCAACCAATAAAAGGAACTTCAGCTAGAAACGAAGATCCTAAAATTGATGAACAAAATAAATTAGAATTAGAAAATAGTCCAAAAGAACGTTCTGAAAATGTGATGATTGTTGATTTAGTGCGAAATGACTTTTCAAAAATAGCTCAAAAAGGAAGCGTGAATGTTGAAGAACTTTGCAAAGTTTACAGTTTCGCTACAGTTCACCAAATGATTTCTACCATTGCTTGTGAGCCTAAAGAAACGAGTACTTTTACAGATATTATTCGTGCGACTTTCCCAATGGGATCAATGACAGGTGCCCCAAAAATTAGTGCAATGGAATTGATTGAAAAACACGAAGATTTCAAACGCGGACTTTATTCAGGATCAATTGGTTACATTTCACCAAACGGAGACTTTGATTTCAACGTAGTTATTCGCAGCTTAATCTACAACCGAAAATCAAACTACTTATCTTGTGCTGTCGGTGGAGCAATAACTATTCAGTCAGACCCAGAAGCTGAGTTTGAAGAATGTCAAATTAAAGTCAAAAAAATAATGGATGGATTACACGAAGAATAAAATCGTTAATCATATAAAATCGTTTTTCAAGTCTTTTCCCGCTGATTTATATTTTATTGCTGTTAGTGGAGGCGTTGATTCAATGTTGCTTTTAGAGCTGATGTTTCAAGAAAAGTTGCCTATTCATGTGCTCCATGTAAATTATCATTTAAGGGGAAATGAAAGTGACGATGACGAATTTTTAGTGAGAAACTATTGTGAATTAAATAGTATTTCTCTAACAATTGAATCTGTTTTTTTAAATGAAACATTGGAAATCAACGGCGGAAATCTACAAAATGAAGCTCGTAAAATACGTTACAATTTCTTTCAAAAAGAGTTAAATAAAGCACCAAATTCAAAGCTCGTGTTGGCACATCATATCAATGATCAAATAGAAACTTTTCTTCTTCAATTACTAAGAAACTCAGGAATAGCTGGACTTTCAGGAATGAAAACATCCAATGATAAGCTCCTTCGTCCTTTGTTGAGCTTTAAAAAAGAAGAAATTTATGACTTAGCAATCGAGCAAAAAATTAACTGGAGAGAAGATAAAAGCAACGCAAAGAACGATTATTCAAGAAATAGATTACGAAACGAAATTATTCCATTTTTGAATGCTGAAATTCCAAGTTTAGAAAATTCAATACTGATTTTGCAAGATAAATTTCAAGAAAATCTGATAGAAACTTATCAAAAAATCAATACAATTTATCTTGAAACTGAAAAATTAAGTTGTTTAAAAATAGCAACTTGGAATCAGCTTGAATCGATAGAAAAAATTGAACTATTGAAGAAATTAGCAATTCCAATTTCACTTTTTGATGGATTTAACAAATTGTCTAAAGCACAGAAAGGAGCTAAAATTCAATGGAATATTAATCTAATTCAAAAGGAAGTAATTCGAGAAAGCTATTATTTTCAATTCATTTCAAATGAAAGTAAATTCAAAATTCCAAAAATTGTAATTGAAAAAATCTCCGATTTACCTTTAACTTTTTCTAAATCAACTATTTTCCTAGATGAATCAAAAATTAAAGGTGAAATCTTTATTCGTAAATGGCAAATTGGAGACCGAATTTATCCAATTGGGCTAAAAGGTTCAAAGCTAATTTCAGATGTAATTACAGACGCAAAGATCCCCAATCATCTACGTGAAAATCAATTAGTTATTATTGATGATGAAAAAATTCTAGCTTGTCTAAATTTATGCATAGATCGAAGATCAATAGCAACTAAATTTTCAAAGGAAATTATTTCAGTTTCTATAAATTCAAACAATTAATTAAACGTTTGAAAATAATTGATTAACCTATCAAGCTATTTATATCTCCAATAATTCTCTCGGCTAAAGCATCTGCTGCTGCTGCGCTTTTACTTTCGGAATAAATTCGAATGATTGGCTCAGTATTACTTTTGCGTAAATGAACCCATTCCTTACCAATGTAAATTTTAACTCCATCTGTTGTATCCACTTCTTCATTGGCATATTTTGCTGCCATTTTTTCAAGCACATCATCAACGTTAATTTCAGGAGTTAATTCAATTTTATTTTTAGAAATTACATATTTAGGGTATGAATCTCTCAATTCGGTTAAAGTTTTTTTCTCATGTGCTAAATGACTTAAAAATAATGCAATTCCAACTAACGAATCACGACCATAATGTAATTCAGGATAGATGATTCCACCGTTCCCTTCTCCGCCAATAACAGCACCTAATTCTTTCATTTTCACTACAACATTTACTTCACCAACTGCTGATGCAGCGTACGTTTGACCAGCTTCTTCTGTGATATCACGCAAAGCACGAGTTGAAGATAAATTTGAAACAGTTGCTCCAGGTGTATGTTTTAAAACATAATCTGCACAAGCAACCAATGTATATTCTTCTCCAAACATAGAACCGTCCTCACAAACCAATGCTAACCGATCAACATCTGGATCAACAGTGATTCCAACTTGCGCTCCAATTTCTATGATTTTCTCCGATAAATCAGTTAAATGTTCGGGAAGTGGCTCTGGATTATGTGGAAAATGACCAGTTGGTTCACAATACATTTCAGTAATTTGAGTCACACCTAATTGTTTCAATAAAGCTGGAACAAAAATACCGCCTGACGAATTTACAGCATCCAAAACAATATTAAAATTGGCAGTAGCAATTGCATTTTTATCTACTAATGGAAGATCCAAAATTGCGTCGATGTGTTTTTGCATATAACTATCGTCATTTGTAACAACTCCTAAATCATCAACTTCGGCAAAATCGTAGCTTTCTGAAGCTGCAATTGCAAGAATCGTTTCACCATCTTTACCAGAAATGAACTCCCCTTTTTCATTTAATAATTTCAAGGCATTCCATTGTTTAGGATTGTGACTTGCAGTAAGAATTATACCACCTTGCGCATTTTCCATTGGAACAGCGACTTCAACAGTTGGAGTAGTTGAAAGATTTAAGTTTAAAACATCAATTCCAAGTCCAACTAAAGTAGAAACAACAAGATCCGAAATCATTTGTCCTGAAATTCGAGCATCGCGACCAATAACAACTTTTAAACGTTGATTCGGGTTTTTATCTTTTAACCAAGTTCCGTAAGCTGCTGCAAATTTAACTGCGTCGATTGGAGTCAATGCTTGATCAACTTTTCCACCGATTGTTCCTCGTATTCCTGAAATTGATTTAATTAAAGTCATGATTATTTATTTTAGTAGTAGTTCTTTTTTATTTGCAATCATTTTTAAACAAGCAATTGCTGCTTCTATTCCTTTATTGCCGTGCTTTCCACCTGATCGGTCGATTGATTGTTGAATATTATTGTCAGTCAACAAACAAAAAGCTACAGGTTTATTATATTTTATCATAACATCCATTATACCTTGAGTTGTTCCTGAGCAAACGAAATCAAAATGTTTTGTTTCACCCTGAATTACAACGCCAATTGCAATGACACCGTCAACTATTTCTTGCTCACAAAAATATTGAGAACCCAATGGAAGTTCAAAAGCGCCTGAGACAAATTGCATTTGAATATTTTCTTCTTTCACTCCATTTTCTAAAAGCGCTTGTTGTGCACCTTTAAATAGATTGAAAGTTATTTGGTCATTCCATTCAGAAACAACAATGCCGACTTTAAAATCGGCACCATTAGGAACTAATTCCTTGTTATATTCTGAAAGATTTTTTAAGGCCGTTGCCATCTTATTTCACTTTTGTACTGCTAGCTCTAGCAATGTATTTTTCAATTGTTTTTTGAGATGCAAAAGATGGATAATCGTCTTGAATTCTTGTGTAATAAGCTGTTGCATCTTCAAATTTCTTCAATTTTTCAGCATGTAAACCAGCTTTGAATAAATACATTGGTGTTGTCATTTCATTATCATTTGCATCAGCAGCCTCAATATACATTTCGATTGCTTTCTCATAACTTTTCATTTCTGAATAACAATCGCCTTGTAAACCAATTGCAAAAACACTAATGTAGGAATCATTTAAATCAACTCCTTCTAAATTGTCAAGTGCTTTTTGAAATTCTCCTTTTTTCATGTATTGAGTTGCTAACAAATATTGACCAATCTCTCCACCTGTTTTTCCGTCATACGATTTAACAAAAGGCTCTAACGATTTTATAGCTTGATCAGTTGAATCTTTTTCAATGTAGTTCATTGCAACCCACCAACCGTCATTAGATTTTTCATTGCTCGGCATCCAAATAAATTGTCTATAAAGGAAAAATAACAAACCAAAAGCAAGTAATCCACCTACTAAATATGTTCCTATTTTGAATCTTTTATCGTTGTTAAATTTTGATTTTAGGTTATCAAAGCTTAAGTCTTCTATCATCATAAAAATTTTAGGTTGCAAAAATAAGTTTTTTTTGGAATTTTACTAAGATTAATAATTACATATTTTATTTTGTTTTAATTCAATCTAATTTAAAAATCAAAAATTAAAAAAAATACTTGAACAATAAGAGAAAAAATACTTTCAATAGCAATACTATATTAGCATTTTAAAAAAATCAAACAAAATTCTAATTTCACACAAAAAGACTAAAAATTAAGCTTTCTATTATCTTTGTGAGAAAAACGAATTAGATGGCTTTAAAATGTGGAATTGTTGGATTACCAAACGTGGGGAAATCAACTTTATTTAACTGTTTGTCGAATGCAAAAGCGCAGTCTGCAAACTTTCCTTTTTGTACGATTGAACCCAACATCGGAACGATTTCTGTGCCCGATCCAAGATTGGAAAAATTAGAAGCACTTGTGAATCCAGAGCGCGTGATGCCAACTACAATGGAGATTGTGGACATCGCAGGTTTGGTGAAAGGCGCTTCAAAAGGTGAAGGTCTTGGGAATCAATTTTTAGCAAATATTCGCGAAACGGACGCCATTTTACACGTGTTGCGTTGTTTCGACGATGGAAATATCATTCACGTTGACGGAAGCGTTAACCCTATTCGCGACAAAGAAATTATCGATATCGAATTGCAATTGAAAGACTTAGACACCATCGAAAAGAAAATTGCAAGTTTGGCGCGCGTTCTTAAATCTGGAGATAAAGACGCTGTAAAAGAAAATGAATTGGCAGTAAAAATCAAAGAAGGTCTGGAAAAAGGAATTTCTGCTCGAGGTCTTGATTTCACGCAAGAAGAAAAAGATATCATTCATAGATTTAATTTAATCACTTCGAAACCAGTAATGTACGTTTGTAACGTGGATGAAGATTCAGTGAAAACTGGAAATCACTATGTTGATGAAGTGAAAGCTGCTGTTGCGCACGAAAATGCTGAAGTCTTGGTAATCGGTGCAAAAATAGAGGCTGACATTACAGAATTAGAAACTTACGATGAGCGCAAAATGTTCTTAGATGAATTAGGTTTGGATGAACCTGGAGTAAACCGATTGATTCGTCAATCGTATTCTTTATTGAATTTGTCAACGTATTTTACGGCGGGTGTGAAAGAAGTGAGAGCTTGGACAATTCGCAAAGGAATGACGGCGCCACAAGCAGCAGGTGTAATTCACTCCGATTTCGAAAAAGGATTCATTCGTGCAGAAGTAATGAAATACAACGATTATATCACTTTCGGTTCTGAAGCAGCGGTTAAAGAAGCTGGAAAATTCAAGGTCGAAGGAAAAGAATACGTTGTGGAAGATGGTGATATTATGCACTTTAGGTTTAATGTTTAACTAATAATTGCGAATTAAAAATTGCGAATTGCGAATTGGCAAAGGCACTTTTTAATCCGCAATTCGAAATAAAATAATTCTCAATTAATATGATAGCAGCAAACAATCCCGCATTAAAATCTTGGGTAGCAGTACCTGAAAACAGTGATTTTTCGATTCAAAATTTACCTTTTGGTATTTTTAAAACAGCTAGTTTAACGCCACGAGTTGGTGTGAGAATTGGCGACAGTGTTTTGGATTTGAAAACTTTATTCGTTCTTGGATATTTAGAGAATTTACCTTTCGAATTGAGTGATTTCGATTGTGAATACTTGAATCCGATGATGAAAAAAGGAAAACTGGCGGTGCGTCATTTGCGCAATCGTATTTCTAAATTATTAGACGCCGATTTTACTGATTTACAAAAAAATCAACACCACGTTGACCAAGTGTTAATTGATGCAAACAGCGTTGAAATGTGTATGCCGGTTCAAATTGGCGATTATACAGATTTCTATTCAAGCAAAGAACACGCAACAAACGTTGGAATTATGTTCCGCGATCCAGCAAATGCTTTATTGCCAAACTGGTTGTGGATTCCTGTTGGTTACCACGGTCGCGCTTCGTCTGTGATTCTTTCTGGTCAAGATATTCATCGTCCAAAAGGGCAAATTCGACCAAACGATAATGAAGATCCAATTTTTTCACCTTCGCGTCAAGTAGATTTTGAGTTGGAAATGGGCTTCATCACATTCGATGGAAAACCGCTTGGTGATTCAATTTCGACGTCTGAAGCGGAAGATTATATTTTTGGTTTGTGTTTGTTCAACGATTGGTCGGCACGTGACATTCAAAAATGGGAATATGTTCCACTAGGACCTTTCTTAGCGAAAAACTTTGCTTCGTCAATGTCAGCTTGGATTGTGACGTTGGACGCTTTGCAACCTTTCGCAGTTGAAACACCAAATCAAGAACCGAAAGTACTTTCTTACTTAGAATTTGAAGGCAAAAAATCATATGACATCAATTTACAAGTTGCCATTCAACCTGAAAATACAGCTGAATCAGTGATTTCTAATTCCAATTTCAAGTATATGTATTGGAATATGGCGCAACAATTGGCACATCATACTGTAAACGGTTGTAATATCAGAACAGGAGATTTAATGGGCTCTGGAACTATTTCAGGACCAACTGAAGATTCGTATGGCTCCATGTTAGAATTGTGCTGGAAAGGCACTAAACCATTGAAAATGAACGATGGCACTGAACGCCGATTTATTTTAGATGGTGACACGGTAATTATGCGTGGTCATTGTGAAACAAATGGCATTCGCATTGGATTTGGAGAAGTAAAAGCAAAATTATTAGCCGCTAAATAAACTATGTTGGAATATAAACCTGAAATTAAAATCGATTTAGAGCAGGAACGCAAGGAAATTCTAAATGCGTTTAAAGGTTTATTACGTGCATTAAAAAATAGAACTCGCGAAGACACAACCTTGATTCGCAAAGCTTTTGATATGGCTTTGGAGGCTCACAAGGATATGCGTCGAAAATCGGGAGAACCATATATTTATCATCCAATCGCCGTTGCAAGAATCTGTGCGGAAGAAATGGGTTTGGGAGCCACAGCTGTTGTTTGTGCATTATTACACGACACTGTTGAAGATACGCACATTACTTTAGAAGATGTGGAGGATTTATTTGGTCCACGTGTTCGTTTAATTATTGATGGGCTGACGAAAATCCCTGAAGTATTTGACGAAAATGCTTCCATTCAAGCGGAGAATTTCCGTAAGATGATTTTGACCATTTCGGATGATTTACGAGTTGTTTTAATCAAATTGGCGGATCGTTTGCACAATATGCGTACGCTTGGAAGTATGCGTGCAGACAAACAATTAAAAATTGCATCTGAAACCAAATTTTTATACGCTCCCCTCGCCCATCGTTTGGGATTGTATTCCATTAAAACAGAATTAGAGGATTTATCAATGATGTACTGTGAACCAGATATTTACAGTGAAATTGAAACAAAATTAAAAAGTACAGCTGACGTTCGGAATCGTTTTATTCGTCGATTTATGGCGCCCATTCGTGAAACACTTTTACACGAAGGCTATATTTTTGATATTAAAGCAAGAACAAAATCTATTTCTTCGATTTGGCGAAAAATGCAAACCAAAGACATTCCTTTTGAGGAAGTTTTTGATGTTTTTGCTATTCGTATAATCGTTGAAACTCCCGTAGAACTTGAAAAACCAGATTGCTGGCGCATTTATTCAATTGTTACAGATTTCTATCAACCAAGCCCTGAACGTTTGCGAGATTGGGTTTCGACTCCACGAGCGAATGGTTATGAATCTTTACACACAACTGTGATGTCGCCTCAAGGACGTTGGGTAGAAGTTCAAATTCGTTCTAAAAGAATGGATGAAATTGCGGAAAAAGGTTTGGCAGCACATTATAAATACAAAGAATCCAAAGGAGAAGATAGTAAACTCGATCGCTGGATTGCCGAAATTAGAGATTTATTGGACAATCCTGAAGCGAGTGCTTTGGATTTTGTTAATGATTTCAAACTGAATTTATTCAACGATGAAATCTATGTTTTTACGCCAAAAGGAGAATTGCGTGTGTTGCCAATCGGTTCTACAATTCTTGATTTTGCTTACGATATTCATTCAGACATTGGAAGTAAATGTATCGGTGCGAAAGTCAACAATCGCTTGATGCCGTTGAGTTATCAATTGAAAAATGGTGATCAATTAGAAATCATTACCTCATCGAAACAAAAACCGAATGAGGAATGGTTAAAATTTGTCGTTTCAGCAAGAGCTAAGCAGCGCATCAAATCTTCTTTAAATGATGAGCGCAAAGTAATTGCGATGGATGGAAAGGAGATTTTAGAGCGAAAATTCAAACAGTTTAATGTGCGAATGAACTCTGAAAACATCAGTTTTCTTGAAAAGTATTTTAATGTTCCTTCAGCAACGGAATTGTATTTTAGAATTGCAAAAGGAAAAGTGGATCTAGCCAAATTACGCGAATTAGAAGTTATTGGCGGAATGATTCAACTGATTAAAAAAGAAGTTGTTAAAAAGAAAACAAATCCTGATGAAGACGAAAAATTTGTTGGAATCGATACGAAATCAGACACGATTCTCATTGGTGACGATTTCAAAGGATTTGATTATCAAATGGCTAAATGTTGTAATCCAATTCCTGGTGATAAGATTTTTGGTTTCATTACAATTTCAGAAGGAATTAAAATTCATCGAAACAATTGTCCGAATGCGGTTCATTTGATGTCAAAATTTGCGTATCGTTGTTTAAAAGCTCGCTGGAAATCTGAAAAATTGGTGGAACGTGTTGCTGCAATTAAAATCGTTGGAATTGATCAATTAGGTTTAGTGAATAAATTGACAGAAATTATTTCCAATCAAAATAACGTGAATATGAAAAGTATTTCCTTTGAAACAGAAGATGGCGTTTTTGAAGGAAGAATTAAAGTAATGGTTTACGATACGGAACACTTGGAGCAATTAACCGGTAAATTCGAAGAAGTTGAAGGTGTTCAACGAGTTACTCGCTGGGATACTGTGACTGGTGAAGTAATTGAATAATTAAATCCATCCTATAACTTATAATTATCAATAAATTTTAGCTTTGTGCGTTGACTTAAATATGATAAATCGATTTTTCATTACTTCCCTCCTAGCCTCTTTGTTACTGTTGACATTTACAAACTGTGGCAAGAAACAATTTTTATCCAAAAAGAACCTTTCTTTTTCAGTTGATACCTTAGTATTTGATACCGTTTTCACTACAATTGGCTCGACAACAAAGCAATTTAAAATCTTCAACAGCGAAAATCGAACGGTAAACATTGAAGAAATTGAACTCGTTGGCGGTGAAAGTTCTCCTTTTAGAATGAATGTTGATGGTTTAAAAGGTACAAAAATCACTAATATAGATTTAGAAGGAAATGATTCACTTTTTGTTTTTGTGGAAGTTACTATGGATATAAATTCCCAAAATCTACCAATGATTGTGGAAGATTCAATTCGTTTTCGCACAAATGGTATAGATCAATACGTGAAACTCGCCGTTTGGGGACAAGATGCTTACTTTCATTACAAAGATTTGAACGAAGGAATTTGGCCGAATGATAAACCGCACGTTGTTTATGGCTACGCTGCTGTTGATTCTGCGAAAACATTGACGATTCCTGCTGGAACCCAAGTTCACATGCACAAAAACGCCATTTTCTATGTGTATAAATCCACTTTAAACATTATGGGAGAAGAAGGATCTGAAGTCGTTTTTCAAGGCGATCGTTTAGAAGCTGATTATGATGATGTGGCTGGACAATACTACGGTATTTACTTTCAAGAAGCAAAACCAAGCAAAATAGATTATGCCATTATAAAAAATGGTACTGCAGGAATTCACTTGTTTTCAAAAGATCCAGATAATACAGATTATACGCTTACTTTAACGAATTCAATTATTCAAAATCAAGCGCGATATGGTGTTTTTATTTACTCGGGAGCAAAAGTAAAAGCTGAAAATTGTATTATTTCAAAATCGGGAACACACGCTTTACTGGT
>Ga0247844_1003767_pt1 | contig 21663 bp, 25 predicted proteins | sample LaCtaG_FD_192421 | JGI IMG/M metagenome (GOLD analysis project Ga0247844, IMG submission 192421) | Freshwater microbial communities from meromictic Lake La Cruz, Castile-La Mancha, Spain - LaCruzMarch201714.5m_1 | ecosystem: Environmental > Aquatic > Freshwater > Lake | place: Spain: Castile-La... | reverse complement strand
CACCCGCCCGCGTCCGCTGCCGACCGAACCCGGGATCTTCACCCGGGGTGCCACGGCCGCGCCCATCGGCAGGGGCTTCGAGGTGCACCGGGTGAAGCCGGACCCGGCGCCAAGGCCAGGGCCAGGGGTCAGCCGCTCGGGCCTGGAAGGTCGCCAGGGCCTTGAGCCCGGCGCCCTGGGTGGAGCCGGACGGGTGTCGGCGCCCATCGGCAGGGCTTCGAGGTGCACCAGGTGGAGCGGGCCGGCTTCCGTGGTACTTGGCGCATTCATGATTTAGCTTAAGTAATCTGATTTCAGAACGAAATTCTCAGAAAGACCGGGGTCCGAAATCACCCCGGGCCGCGTTTTCCCTGGAAGGACCCGGGGCGATTTCCCTTGGTTGCTGTTGACCCCCCTAGGCCCCCGTCTCTGCCCAAGCTCCGGGGTCCGAAACTCCCCGGGCGGCCAACTCCGGGAAGGACCCGCGATCAATTGAAGTTGACTAACCATAACTTTGGTTCGCTATGCGCTAGCCAAGCGCCGGGGTCCGAAACCTGGCGGGGCTTAGGCGTTGGAAAGGACCCGCAAATTATCATCAAGTTAGTGCGGTGCAGAGTGCGCGTCGATACTCGCTAACAGCAAGCGCAAGGGGAAGCCTTTAACCTTGCGCTCGCGCATCAGAACTGCGGTCAACTGATCGAACGCGCCACGATGGCGTTTCGTCGTCTCGACCACGGCCGCCATTGCCCCCATTAGCAAGTCTTGGCAGTCCTCTTGCAGCTTGCGCGATGCAATCAACACGATACCCCGTGCCAATGCTACTTCATCCATTCCTGCCCCATACGCTGGACTGGCGCAGTTGAACCACTCAGCAAGGGGGCCGGCTAATAGGATGCGGGCCTGGGCCAGGTCCGCGCGGGGGTCGGTGTCCTGGTCCGCTTTCCATAGCTCCCGGGCGGTGGTCTTGCCTAGCCAGTCGGGGCCACGGCGAAAGACCTTAACCGAAAGAACCCGGCGACCTTCGGCCGCGTGCTGGATCGCGTGCCCGGCCTCGTGACGGGCGGCATGTTCGCGCGTCGCGAGCAGCGCGGCGGGCCCCTGGAATCTAAGCGCCGTCTGCAATAGGGCCGCGGCATCGTCGGCCAGGTACGCGCGCGCCGCGTCAGTGGTTTTAATTCCGGTAATGGCGTTCATGTGCGTATCTCAGTCGGCGGGGCAGTGGGAGGGGCGAGCGGGCGCCAAGCGCCGCAGGTGTGCAGTACTTCGGGCCAATGACCAGGGGCCCGCTTGTTCTTCGCGTTCGCAAGGCGGCAGAGTCCAAGCCCAGCCGTGGGCGTCGATTCACTGCGCTGAAAGTTGGTGCAGTCACCACAGCGCACCGGGGGCCGGGGGATCGGCCGGGGGCTCCAGTAGCACAGACACCAGGGGCAGGCGAGCAGCCGCGCCGGGGCGCCCTCCCACAGCCACACGGGGCCACAGGTCAGGCACAGGGCGGCCTGGGTGTAGCGGGCCGGCTTTTCGCCACGGTCCCGGGCGGCTTGGGTCTTGAGCAGGGTTGCAAGGGCGTCAAGGGCCTCGGGCCGGTCGGCGATCTCGGGCCAGTCTTCGCCGGCTGCATCCTGCAGGGCGGCCAGCGGCAAGCCGCCACAGCGCGCGCCGTCCCGGTTCTGTCCGTCGATCGCAGGCGCGGTCAGGGCGCCAAGTGCAGCAACTGTAGCGACTGTAGCAACGGGATCGGCACTCGCTGTTAGGGGTTCAGGGGCTAGATACCTGCCCAGATCAAAGGCCATGTAGCAATCTCCCAAGAAAAAAAGATGGTTTAAAATCACTTTTAGGGTGGGCTGCTACAGTTGCTACAGTTGCTACAGTTGAGAGGGAATCCAGCAACCACGGGGCCTAGGTCGCTGCCAACTGTAGCAACCCACTTGCTACAGGTTGCTACACTTGCCAGGTGCCTGATATCAGATGATTTTCTAGCATCCGCGCAAGCTTGATCCGGCAACTGTAGCAAGGGCCCCAGTACCAGCACGCGAACGCGCCACAACCCAAGAGCGCGCCCCGCACTGGTCCTGCATCATTGCTGATTCAGCAACTTAGGGTTTATCTTCAGCCGCTTTTGCTTACCCACGTCGTGCCGCCTAACGTGCCCGGAGTCTTCAAGCGATTCGATCGCCGCATCTCGGCGCAGTAAGTCACGAACACGGTTAGGGCCGTACTGCGCCAGGTGTCTAACCGCGATTTCCCCGGCAGGGGTGACGATCGGCTCGCCGTTGGGGTCTGCCAGTTCGCGCGCCTTGGTGCAGAGCCAGGTTGACAGTTCCCGCGCGTCGGTCACGTCCGGCGGTGCGTCAACCTCGAAGAACAGCCGCCGGGCCTCTGACAGGTGCCAGGCTGCAACCTGGATACCTGCCCGCATGTAACGGGCCTCAACTGCCCGGCTTGGGCCGCCTTGGTCGAACACCTTGAACACGGCGGCAATCCGGGCGGCGTTTTCCGCGCTCTTGCTCGCTACGTCCTTCACCCCGGCAAAGTCACCGAACTGGTGTAGTTCCCTTTCAACCCCGTCATGGTAGTCAATCCAATCACGTTTGGCGGCAGGGTCAAGCAGCATTACGGGAGGTTTCAGACGCATCAAATAGCCGCGGTCTGATTGTGTTGTATCAATGGGCATTTCACTGTTTAGCAGTCGCTTGATGACTTCATCATAATCGTTCAACGCGTGCCAGTCTGGCGGCGGTTCCACGTATAGCCGTGTTCCCATAGTTGACAGGGGGGCCGACAGGAGGAAGCGGGCAATAAAACCGATGTTTCGCGCGCCTTTTTCAATCAGCTTGGGCAACAGATCGGGTTGCACCATTAAGAACGCAGAGAAGCGCCGTCCGCGTAATTCAACCGTTAGCGCCTGTTTTCTTGTCGGTACATAATCACGCCCATCCCACAGGATGTTAAGCAGAGAAAGAAACCCGGTTGCGGTGTCTTCTCCGAGCCCATGCGAGCCGACCACGGCGCCCCCCTCGTCACTGAACAACCCGGCCGACGGCCAGCCCGTGCCAAGGGTATAGGCCAGGGCGGCGGGCGTTACGTCCTCATAGGTCAGGAGCGGCAGCGGTTTTGCGATGATCGGGTTTTGCTCAAGCTCTATCAGTCGCTCGCGCAGGGCGGTTAGGGCCGTGTCATTGTCCGCGGAGTCTTTACCGGCTAGCCCCGTTATCTTCTTCTTTACGCCGTCAATTCGGGCTCTCCAATCCCGTTCCATAGCGCCTGCACGGCGCCACTCACTCAGCCGGGCCTCGCGTTCCTCGCGTTGCCACTGGCGACCCGCGCGCCCGAATTGCTTATCGGCTGCGCTCTTGCGCTCGCCCGATTCCGCGGTAACCATCAAGTTAAGACTGATAGGCGAAATAAGGCGTTCATCGCGGCCAACATCGGCCAGGGCTTGGGCGGCAAGCGCCATTTGACCCAAGGCAGACGAACCGACCAGCGACAAGGGTTGACGTCCGAACCGATGGTATTCAATAACCGCACTGCGCGCCGGTTCCGGAAAGGCGTCAACGGGGTACGGTGCCGCCGCAATCGAACTGGACAAGTCGTCAGGCTCCGGCCATTGGTCCGGCTTGGCGGTTGCTGGTGCGGCCTGTACTGGACGGCGCGAAGCGATCGGCACGACTGGCGCGATAGGGGAAGCCGGGGCAACGGGAGCAACGGGGGCGGTAGGCGCGGGCGTTTCCCGGGAAACGCCCTTTTTCGGGTTGACCCATCCCCCGCGTTGGGCTTCAGCGAACACCGCGGCGGGGCCAGTGGAAGACGGCTTAAAGGACTTCCAGACCCGGGCCGCGTCGGCCGCGTTGTACTTGTCGCTTCCCTGCGACCACTCAACCCACAGCGCCCGGCCGATGTCTCCAAGCGATTTCAGGGCCAAGCCCATCTTGACCCATAGACCCCGGTCGTCTGACCGCAGGGAAGCCAAGGCCGAACGCAGGTCTCTTGCCGTGTCTGCATCCGTCTGGATTGTCGGGCCGTGCCCGTCGGGTGCGCCCTGGGCATCCCGGCCCCCGCGCCCGGACCCGGCCGCATGAAGCGGGGCCAGGGTCGCGACAATGAACCCTGACAGGTCGGCCAAGTCTCCGCGGATGGCATCGCCCGTTACGGTGAAGTAACGGCCTGAACAATACGTTTCGATGCCTGAGCGGTTAGACCCCATTGCCGGTACCGCCGGACCATAGCCAACGGCATGAACACCCGCGCCCGATGGGGACCGCTCGACATAGCCGGGCAGGGTGCCGACCAGCGCGGCCAGCTCGGGCCGCGTGTCGGTATGGTCCAAGTCGATTCCTTGCCAGCACGCGGGGCCGTCCTGCCCCAAGGCGAACCCAAGCCCGGTATAGCGCCCGGTCGCCAAGACCTTCAGCGCGTCGTCAAGGGTTCCGAGTCGGGCCAGGTCCGCCGGGGTGTCTAGCGCCCCGTTGCGGGGCGCCCCGTCCAGATAGAACGGCACCTTTCGCGGCTTCTTGGTGGGGTCCTTATGCGGAACCAGGCGCCAGACCAGCCAGCGCCGCGCCGTCTGCATGGCGCTCGGGATCTCGTTGCGTAGGGTCTCGGAATCAGGCACGGGGGGCAGTGGCAAGGCAGGCGGCGGCGGGGCGCCCTGGTCAGGGTTTCCCGCGCCCTCGATCCCGGGGGCTTGCGCCCCCGCCCCTTGATGGGGGTTCGTCATCCCTGACCCCCTGCCCGGTCGGCTGCATCCACGTAGGCCAGGCGCGCGCGCTCGAACTCACGCAGGGCGCGGCGGGCGCGGCGTTGCGCTTCGGTCAGTCGTGCGCGAATGGCGTTCGCTTCAGCCTCGAGTTTCTCCCATTCATCGCGCGCCGCGATCTTTGCGCGGTTCAGTTCCGCCAGGTCGGGGCCGGTCATGGCTTGCCCCCTTGCGCCCGTTCCCGGGCCGCGCGGATGCGTGCTTGTGGGGTGCGGCTATCGGCGCCGGGACGAATGGACGCGCCGCGCCAGAAGCGTTGCTCAAGACTGATCCCGGCCGCCTGCAGGACGGGTGCGGCATCTTCAAGGCGGGTTTCCGCGGGGATGGTGACAGCGGTTCTGTTCATTGCGCACCCTCCGCAATCGCTTGGGCCAAAACCTGCGCAACCCGCGCGGTCTTGACAAGGGCGTCACCCATTGAATACAGGTGGGTAGGCTCAAAGGGATAATCCCCGTCTATGACTTCACAGGACGCGGACAGGTACCCGCCTAGACCCTCAATCAGGTGGAGCAGTTCGCTAAGTGAGTCGGTCGCGCTCTGTTTGGCAAACAGCACGTCATAGGTGCGTAAGGCGAGCGTTTCACGGTCCGGCGGGGTTCTGGGCTTGCTCACAGTCCACCCTCCACGGCATCAATCCACGCCAGCCGGGCAAACTTTACCGCGCGCTTTGCTTTGCGTTGCTTGGCCTTTGCTTCCTTCAGTTGCGCTTGCAGTTGGATTGCATTGCGCGTCAGGCGGTCATACTCGCCCTGAGCGGTGTTCTTCGCCAGGCGCAACGCTTCCGCAAGGTAGGTGTTCAGGGGTGTTGCGTGGGAATCAGGACGGGCGGCGGGCTTAGTCATGGCGCGCCCCTTCGTCAGCACGGCGGGCAATGGCTTGAGCCTGGTCAATCAGCCCCTCAACGGTCCAAAGCGCATCCATGACGATATCATGGCTCACCATAAAACATTCGCGTCCGGCATCCCCGGTGATCGTCACCAATGACAGCACGGCCGCTGCACGGGACAAGGCGCACGTAAGCGCGTCAATTGCGAGCATTCCCGCGGGTTGGGTCTCAGCGAAGAATTCTTCAGGGGTCCCGTGCCCGCCATAGTTGATAGCGGCGGGTTTCGGTGCGGTTCCGGCTTGCGCGGTAGCGCGCTGCATCGCCCGCTGAATGTCCTCAGGGCCGATTGCGCCAGCGGGGCGCGTGTCAGGGGCGGGGCGAGCGCGGCGGGTAGTGGGCTTAGTCATGGGTGACGCTCCCGGCGGCCATGGCAGCGAAGACCTCGGCAAAGCCCACGGTTGCTACCCGTTCCACGCCAGCCAGGAAGAACGCACGCGCACAGACGGCAGGCGCTACGCCCGTAACGGCGGTTAGTCTGGTCAGCGCTGCGTGTTCTTCAGCCGACAGGTACAGGGTAACGGGGTGTTTCTGCGCGTCGGCAGAAGACAGGGGGGAACTTGAGTTTTTCATGGTGCCGATCTCCAAAATGGATGGATCGGCCGCGCAGAGGCAGGCAGGGGCAAGACGGACGGACCCCGGGAGGGTACAATCTTCGTCGCCGGTGCAGGGCTGTCTAGAGCGGCCTAGCTTTGTCGTGGGGGCCTGGCAGCCTCCACGAACGGCAACAGATTACGCCCGACTTTCCGAAAATTGCAAGCCGTGCCCCCTCGCCGGGGGGGCAGGCTTTTTTTTTGGGCGGTCGGGACTGCGGGGCGGCGGGGCTCAGGATTCGGGCACATGACGGACCCCTAAGCGGCTTGTGCGCAGGACTGGGCCGCCAGCCAGGCGGCGAACTTGGGAGCGTTCACCAGCAACCGGCAGCGTGTAGCGCCGGGGGTCTTCAACTCGACAATTGCGCCCGAACTGGCAAGCCCGTTCTGCGTGCGGTAGCGCAGCAGCCAGCGAAGGGTGTATTTAGTGCCAAGCCCCTGTTTCTCGAAGCGGTCCGCAAAGTCGTTGAAGGTCAGGAAGTCCGCCAGGGTGGGGACGGGGGCATCAGGGGCGGATGCGGGCGCTTTGGTTGGCATGGGTGTTGCTCGCTTGGGTTAGTACGGCAAGGCGGGAAGGGGCGCCTTGTGGTGTGCAGCTAACTTAGCGAAAGTAAATCAGGGAATCACGGGACAACCCGGGTCCCACTTTGTCCCCTAGCGCGGAAGACCTCGCACCCCAGCACGGGCTAGGGCCTTCCGGGCGGCCTCCCACGGGTTGGTGCAGTGCGCGTATTGTTCGCTTGCCAGACGCTCTAGCGCCGCTGGCTTGCTAAGCAGCGGGTGCTGAATGCCTGTCGAGTAGTCATACAATCCTTCTGTCAGTTCCTCCCATCTCCGTACTGACTCCCCCTCCTTCCATGGATCTTTGCGTTGTCCATGTAGGCTAAGCGACTGAAGCGCTTTCATCGCCCGAGACTTCCACGGAATACCGGGTTCTAGCATGATGTCTCTTGCCCGCATAAATGCCGACACCAAATCATCAATAAACGCCTTGTCGCGCTCCATTTGCTCTCTATTCCATTGGTCTTTGCGAATGATCTTAACGGCGGCAAGAAGATCGGACAACGCTATTTGGACGGTTACCCCGTCCAATACTTCGGGCGGGTGTTCTTGCATCGTAAGAAAGTTAGCACATTGCGCAGGAGTGGGCGGCGGTTCCGCATGGGAAAGCCCTTGGGCAGTAATATAGTCCCGGCCAGCGGCCAGCAGCAGACGGGCGCAAAGCGGGTTATTGTGATCCATGGTCAGCCCCCAGCTTGCCGCCGATAGCCCCCTCAAGAAGACCCCTCGAATCTTCCGCAACCAAATGCACATACCGCGCGGTCAGCGAAGGCCCGGAGCGGTGCCCAAGGATGGCGGCAATCTGGAAGGCAGACGCACCCGCACGGGCCAGGTAGGACCCGCAGGAGTGCCGTAAGTCGTGGATACGCAGGTTCTCGACTCCGGCGGCGGCCTTGGCCTTGCGCCAAGCGTCATCGAGCGGGGGCGGGTTGTCCGTCCGGGAACCAGGGAACAGGCGCGGATCATCCAACCGCCGGACCTTAGCCCAGGTGGCAAGCCAGTCGCGGGCCTCGCCGATCAGGGGCACGCGTCGATCTTCGCCGTTCTTGGTCTCGCGTAGCAGGATGCTCCCGGCCTTCAGGTCCACATCGGGCCAAGTCAGCTTGAGCAGTTCACCGCGCCGCGCGCCGGTCGCCAGGGCCAGGCGCACGAACACCCCCAGCCCTGGCCAGTTGGAGCGGTCGCAGGCGTCAAGCAGGCGTGCGCGCTCGTCGTCTTCCATGCAGCGCCCGAAACGGCTGTTGTTCTCCTTGCGTTGACGGATACCAGCCGCGGGGTTTTCCTTGATGCCGAACCATCCCCCGTCGATGGCGGCCTTGTAGATGGTGCTTATCGCGGTGCGGTAGCGGTTCAGGGTCGCGGGTGACAGCCGGCGGTCGGTCTGGGTCACAGTCGGTCCGCCTTGGCACGCGGCGGTTTCAGCACGTAGCGACAGCCCCTCGCGCACGGTATCGCCCGAGAACTCGGACAGGAGGCGGGCCCCGTACTGGGCACGCCACCAGCCAGCGCGGGCGGCCACGCTGGTATCACGGCCCCGGTAGCCGGCCACAAAGCGGTCGATCAGTTCCGCGAGCGTATGTCGGCGCAGTTCGCCACCCAGCAGCTTGGCCCAACGGTCAAAATCGGCCTCGACCTTGGCGGCAAAGTCGGACGCTTCGCGCTTGGTGCGGAAATACTGGGATATCGGGGAATTTCCCTTGCGCCGGATCTCGACGCGCCAAGGCTTGGCGGGTGTACCGGGTAATTTTCGGATGGTGGCCAAGGGCGGGACCCAAGTTGAGGGGACGGCCGCGGGGTGTCGTGCGGTGGCGTGTTGGTGCCTTATAGTGCCATGGCGCGGGGGCCGGTGGGCAGCGGTAGTGCGCCAAGATTGCGCCAAACCGCGGGGAAAGAGTATCGGGAAACGTCTGTAAGATGTTGATTTATTGGCGGAGAGGGAGGGATTCGAACCCCCGGAGGATTGCTCCTCAACGGTTTTCAAGACCGCCGCTTTAAGCCGCTCAGCCACCTCTCCGAACGCAACCGGGGCAACCGCGCCCCTTGTACCTCAGGCAAGGAACCCAACCTGCGGGGCTAACAGGATAACCGAATCCGCCCGGGCACCCAAGGACCGCGGCTTTGCCGCCGACCCGGGGTCCGGTATCCTAAGCGGAACTCCGCCTTTGTCCCCGGGTCTGACCCGTCGAGTATCCGCGCGACGGCCCCGGCGCAACCATCCAACCTCAACCAGGAGCAAGACCACCATGGCCACCCCCGACTACAACTATACCGTGCTGCGCGGCGCCCCGGACGCGGTCGCTGCCAACAAGGTCCTCAAGAACACCTACATCCTGCTCGCGGCCACCCTGGGCTTCAGCGCCCTGACCGCCATGCTGTCCATGGCCCTGCAGATGCCGCCCATGGTCTACATGGGGGCGGTCATCATCTCCATGCTGCTCGGCATCTTCGTCCTGCCCAAGACGGCCGACTCCGCCTCCGGCATCGGCGTCATCTTCCTGATCACCGGCCTCCTGGGGTTCGGGTTGGGCGCCATCCTCAGCGTCTACCTGGCCCTGCCCAACGGACCCGGCATCGTCGCCACGGCCTTCGGCGGCACCGCGCTGATCTTCCTCGGACTCTCCGGCTACGCCCTGACCTCCAAGCGGGACTTCAGCTTCCTGGGCGGCTTCGTCTTCGCCGGCATGATGGTGGTCATGATCGCGGTGATCGCCAACCTGTTCTTCGCCATGCCCGCCCTGTCGCTCGCCATCTCCGGGGCCGTCATCCTCCTGATGAGCGCCCTGATCCTCTACGACACCAGCCGGATCGCCCGTGGTGAAGAGACCAACTACATCATGGCGACCTACGGCATCTACCTGAGCATCTTCAACCTGTTCATCAGCCTGTTACAGATTCTTGGGATCATGGGCGACGACTGACCGGCGCGCTGGCGGGCAACCCGCGACCCCGGCCCGGCGCCGGGGTTTTTCTTTTATCATCAACGCTGGCATAGACACTGGGGGCAACCGGATGGACCTGTTTCTGAAGATCGCGATGGCGGCCGTGCTGGTGCTGCTGCTCGTACGCCTGTGGCCGGCCTACAAAGCGTGGCAGGCGCGCGGGATCAAGGCCGGGGCCGGCGATTGGGCCGCCGCCGTGCTACCCCTGGGCGCCGTGGTCCTGTTGGTCATCCTGCTCATCGCGGCGGTGCGGGTGTTATAAAGCCGGGTTTGACGGGCGATCGGCCCGAGGGGCATCATGGGCGGAAAGAGCGGGTCGCTCGCACTCATCTTGCACGACCTTCCCCCCGGCATCAGCCGCAAGGACCTGCGGGCCTTCGTGTGCAACGCCTTGCGTGAGGCCGGCATCCGCACCATGCCGTTCGTCGGCCGCTGCAGCAACTGCAGCATCATGCGAATCGCCGACCTGGCCACCGGGACCACCGAGTACCACGGCCTGATCGAGGTGCGGCCCGCGCGCATCGCCATGCAAGCGATCAGGATTCTGAACGCAAAAAGCCTGCTCGGACACCCACTGCAGGTCCGCCGCTACCGCCACCGCTCCCCCTGGGGGGAGCATAGCGCGCGTCAGCAGGCGGCCGGCGGGTCCGGCATCCTGGTGGCGCGCACCCTGGTCGAGCAGCGCCGCGAACACCTGCGGATCGACCTTGTCGAAGCCACCCCGAGCCTCCCTGACCTCATCCACGCCGACACCGACCTGACGGCGGTCACGTAAACCCTGGCCCCGGAAAGCGCAGTCCTCACGCCAAGGCGCCAGGCTCGCCAAGGCGTTTCGAGGTGTTTTCGGTACTCGTCGAGTTACCCGGGCGGTCACCCCAATTCCCGGAATTTCTCACACAAAGACACAAAGAAAAACAAATCATTGAAGGCGCTGGGCCGATCACCCTGGAAAGAGCATTTGGTTCACGCAAAGACGCAAAGACGCAAAGTTTTTCAATGCGATATTTCTGTCGCTGGGCTCACCTGCCGGGTGACGGGACCATCGCTTGCAAGGTTCTGTTCTTCTTTGCGTTCTTTGCGTCTTGGCGTGAGCAAGTCCGGATTCGGGGTCACCGGCGCCAATCCCATTCCCGCACCACCTGTACCACGGCCGCACAGAGCGCGGCAAGGTCCGGCGCCGTGATCACATAGGGCGGCATGAGATAGATCAGGCGCCCGAAGGGTCGGACCCAGACGCCCAGTTCGACGAAGCGCGCCTGGACCGCGCGCATGGGCACCGCCAGCTCCATCTCCACCACCCCGATCCCGCCCAGGACCCGCACCTCCGCCACCCCGGGCAGCCCGCGGCAGGGCGCGAGCCCGACCCGCAGCGCCGCCTCGATCCGCGCCACCGCACCCCGCCAATCGCTCGCCAGCAGCAGCTCGATACTCGCGTTCGCCACCGCACAGGCGAGCGGATTGGCCATGAAGGTCGGGCCGTGCATCAAGACCCCCGGGTCCCCGGCCGCAATGCCGACGGCCACACGCTCGCTCGCAATGGCCGCGGCCAGCGTCAGATAGCCCCCCGTCAGCGCCTTGCCGACGGTCATCAGGTCCGGGCAGATGCCCGCGTGCGCGCAGGCGAACAGGGTCCCGGTGCGACCGAACCCGGTCGCAATCTCATCGGCGATCAAGAGCACCTCATGACGGTCGCAGAGCACCCGGACCTCGCGCAGATAGTCCGGGGAGTAGAAGCGCATCCCGCCGGCGCCCTGCACGATCGGCTCCAGGATCACCGCCGCCAGTTCCTCGCAATGCCGCTCGATCAGCTCCGCGAAGACCCCGATGTCGCGCGGATCCCAGGGCTCACCGAAGCGGCAACCCGGGACCGGCGCAAAGACCTGTTGCGGCAGCACTCCGCCCCACAGCCGGTGCATCCCCGACCCCGGGTCACACACCGACATCGCGTGAAAGGTATCCCCGTGGTAACCGCCGCGCACCGTCATCAACCGCCGACGCCCCGGCCGTCCCTGCGCCTGCCAGAACTGGAGCGCCATCTTGATCGCCACCTCCACCGCGACCGACCCCGAGTCACACAGAAAGACGTGCCGCAGCGACGCCGGCGTCAGGTCCACCAGGTGCTGCACCAGCCGCGCCGCCGGCTCATGCGTCAGGCCGCCGAACATCACATGCGCCATGGACCCGAGCTGATCGCACACCGCCTGATTCAGCACCGGATGGTTATAGCCATGGATGGCACACCACCAGGACGACATCCCGTCGATCAACTCCCGCCCGTCCATCAGGCGTAGCCGGCACCCCTGGGCCGAGCGCACCGGATAGACCGGGTCCCGGTCCCGGGTGGACGTATAGGGGTGCCAGGCGTGGGCCTGGTCGATGGCGAGGACCTGGTCGATATCCATGGGCAACTCAAGACTCCGGGAGCCAGTCCTCATCGAGCACCTGCTCCAGTCCATAAGGACAAGCGACCGGAAACAGGTGCCGCTCCAAGTCCGTTTCAATCACTGCATCACGCACCGCCTTGCCATAGACCTTATTCAGGGTAGCGGCCACCAAGAGCGAACGCAGACTGGGTGACTGCTCCAACAGGCGCTCGATCGCGGTGCGCTGATGGCTGATCGTCAATAACCAACTCTTACCGCGACGCTCCGGTTGAAACTGGTACTTGAGCAGATGCAGGAGCAACACCTGCAGCCGGTTCAGCAGTTCCCGACGCTCGCTTGCACTCATGCCCTCCAACTCCTCGGCAATATGCTCGACATCGAGTTCCGCCAGCTTCCCGGCCCGCAGGAGCCCGGCGTTATGCAGGGCCCAGGCATGGAAATCGGTCTCGTAGATCACTGTTGCACTCATCGCTGTCTCCCGAAAACTCCGCACGGCCGGGGCATCGGCGCGCGCAGCAGGAACCTCGATCCGGACCCGCAGCAACGCTGCCGACGCCTGGATTATCGTACAGGCTTGGCGCCGCGCCTGCTGCAGCGGGCCGGACAGCCTGCACCGAAGCGCCGAGGACGACGCTCGGCGACTTGCGGCACGAACGCCAGATACCTCGCGCTTCACCCTGCCGCCTCGCCCCGGTACATGCAAAACCCGTGCGTGTTCCAACTCGCAGTGCATGGTTTGAGCCGCCCTGTTATTCTTACCAGTACAGCAAAATGGGAATCATGCGATGAACTCCGGTGCAGACGCGGATGGTCAGGGTTCGGGATCAGAAAAACTAAGATTGGCAGACCTCTCACGCGCGGCCCGCGCGCTCTGGGCCAAGAGTGGAGACCCGATAGGGCACGGGCTGCTGGCACACCTGCTGGATGTTGCGGCCGTGGCAGAGGCGATCCTGCGCCGCGAGTCCCCGCAGACCCAGGCGTGGGCAGCCACAGCGCTCGGCCTGCCGCAGGAGCGCGCCCCCCGCTGGATCGCGGCGACTGCCGGGCAACACGATTTCGGCAAGGCGATTCCCGGCTTCCAGTTCAAGTGGCCCGCGGGCCAGCGTGCCGACGAGGCCAGCGGACTGGTCTTCAAGCCGGCGGCACTCGATGTCCACCGTCACGACCTGGCGAGTGCGGCACTCTTGCGCCGGCTACTGCGCACCCGCTTCCCGGATGCCGACTGGATACTGGCAGTGACTCAAGCACTGGGCGCCCACCACGGCTACATGCCCAACTCCCCGGAAATCAATCAGGCGATGCCCCGTAATGAGGGTCCCCGGTGGGCAGAGGCCCGCTCCGAGATCTTCGATGCCTATCAGCAAACGCTGGAGCCCGGCGCCGGCCCCACGGTGGACGACATCACCTTGCCGACGGTCGCCTGGCTCGCGGGCCTGACCAGCGTCGCGGACTGGATCGGCTCAAATATTGACTGGTTCCCCCCCGGCGAACGGGCGGAGACCCTGGCCGACCACTACGCCAAGGCCGGCGACCTGGCCGAAGCCGCGCTGGATGCCATCGGCTGGCCCAGGTTCCAGCCGCTACTCGCGGCCGGCGCGGACACCGATACCCTGATCTGGCGCATCCTCGGCCAACCCGACCACCCGGTCACGGCGCGCCCGCTCCAGCAGGCCGCGGACGCCTTGCTGGCCCAGGCCACCGGCCCGACCCTGATGATCGTCGAGGCCCCCATGGGCGAGGGCAAGACCGAGCTTGCCCTGCTTGCCGACCTGCGGCTACAGGCCGCTTACGGGCACCGCGGGCTCTACCTGGCGCTGCCCACCCAGGCGACCGGCAACGCCATGTTCGATCGGACACTTGCGTTCCTGCGCGGCTTTGCCCCGGAACTGCGACTGGACATCCAGTTGGCCCACGGCGGGGCCATGCTGGACGAACGCATCCACCGGCTGCGCGGCGTGAACGGCTCAGCGTCAGAGTCCATCGCATCCTCCGCCTGGTTCTCGGCGCGCAAGCGCCCGCTCCTCTCGCCCTACGGCGTCGGCACCGTCGACCAAGCCCTGTTCGCCACCCTCAACGTCAAGCACCACTTCGTACGCCTGTGGGGGCTGACCAATCGCGTGGTCGTGCTCGACGAGATCCACGCCTACGACACCTACACCAGCGGGCTGATCGAGGCCCTCCTGCACTGGCTCAAGCCCCTGGGCTGCTCCGTGATCCTCATGAGCGCGACCCTGCCGGCCAAACGGCGCTCCGCCCTGCTCGCCGCCTGGGGCGCCACTGACCGGCCGGACATCGCCTACCCGCGCATCCTGATGGTGCGGGGCGAGGAGACCTTGGGCCAGACCGTCGCCTGCCGCCCCTTGGCGCCCATCCGCATCATCGGGATGGCGGAGGACCTGGAGACCCTGGCGACTGAGGCCCTGGCCTGTCTCGCCGATGGCGGCTGCGGCCTGGTCGTGGTCAATACCGTGCAGCGTGCCCAGACCCTCTACCAACTGCTGCGCGAGCGGGTGACGGACCCCGCCGGGCTGATGCTCTTCCACGCACGCTTCCCCGCCGACGAGCGCGGCCGGCGCGAGGCTGAGGTATTGAGCCGCTTCGGACCGGTGCCGGAAATCCAGCGCCCGCCGCGCTGCCTGCTGATCGCCACCCAGGTCGCAGAACAAAGCCTGGATCTCGACTTCGATTTCATGATCTCCGATCTGGCCCCCGTGGACCTGCTGCTGCAACGGGCCGGCCGGCTGCACCGACACGAGCGTCAACGACCACCGGCCCACCGGGAGCCGTGCCTGCGGATCAGCGGGCTTCTGCCGGAAGGCCCACCGGACTTGAAAGAAACCGCCTGGGGCTTCGTCTACGACCCCTACATCCTCTATTGCACCTGGGCGGTCGTCCTGCGCGAACCCCTGTGGCAACTGCCGCAGGACATCGACCGGCTGGTCCAGGCCGTCTATTCCCAAGACCCCTTCGAGGAAGAGGACCGCCCAGAGCTTCTCGCGACCCTGGACTGGGCCTTGGGCGAACACTACGCCAAGATTCAAACCCAGCGGCAACAGGCCATCAACGCGGCCATCGACGCCGAGGCCGAGCCCCAGAACGCCTATCAGCAGCAACCCCGCGCCAACGAGGAGCGGGACGGCGGCGGTATCCCCATCGTCACCCGTTTGGGAGACAACAGTCTGATCGTCGTTCCCGTTCTGGTAGCAGACGACGGTTGGCGCCTCCTGCCAACCGATCCACCCTTCGACCCGGCGACAGTCCCGGATGACGCCCTCGCCCGCCGCGTTTACTCACGCCAAGTCAGGATCAGCCGCAAGGGCGTTCTTCACGCGCTCCTGGCCCAGCCAGCCCCGCAAGGGTTCGATGAACACCCCTTGCTCCGCCACCTGCGGCCGCTCCCGCTGTGCGGCGATGCGGCTGAGATTGGCGGGGTCCTGGTGCGCCTCGATCCCGCGCTTGGCATCGTCTACGAACCCCTTGCACCCACTGCGGAGCCAGCATGACCCAAGCGACCCAACCGGCCTTCAATCTGTTGGACGAGCCCTGGATCCCGGTGCAACTCCCGGGCGGAGAAGTGCGCGATGTCAGCCTGACCCAGGCCCTGCTGGAAGCAAACCAGATCGCCACGCTGGCCGAGACCTCGCCCCCGAATCTGATCGCCCTTTACCGACTCCTTCTCGCCATACTGCACCGGGCGCTCAGCACCCATCACGGCCCCTGGAAGGATGCCGACCGCGCCCGGTGGTATCGTGAGGGCCTGCCTGAGGCGCCGATCCGCGCCTATCTGCAACAGTGGCGGGAGCGCTTCTGGCTGTTCCATCCGGAGCATCCGTTCATGCAGGTGGCGGCGTTGGCTGAAGCACCCGAGACCAAGGATAAGCTCAAACCCTGGACCCAGATTTGTCTTGAGGGCGCCAGTGGTAACGCCCCGGTGGTGTTCGATCACGCCCTGGACGATACGCCTTCAGCGATCACCGCGGCACTGGCCTGCCGCAATCTACTGGGTTTCCTCCAGTTCACCCCGGGCGGATTGGTCAAGACCATCCGCGACTCCGACAAAGCGGGGCCATTGGCAAATACCGCGGCCGTCCTGCCCGTCAGCCAGGTAATGAGCGAATCCTTGCTGCTGGGTCTGCACCCTGCCGTCGCGCCGGGGCCTGCTGACCTGCCTTCGTGGGAACAGCCGGCACCAGGGCTCGCCGCACTCCGCGCCGACCCCCGCTTGGCGACCGGCCCCAATGACCGCTATACGCGCCTCACCCGCGCCGTCTTGATGGTCCCCCAAGTCACCGATGGACCTCTTCGCCACCTGCGCTTCGCCGCCGGCCTCGCACTCGCGGAAGACACCAATGCCCCAGACCCCATGGCCTGCTACCGCGTGACGAAGGAAGGGAAGGCCATCCGCGTTTCGTTCTACGAGGGGCGGGCCGCCTGGCGCGAATTGCCGGCCCTGGTACCGGACCCGAGCGGGAAGTTCAATCAACCCGCCGCCATCCTGTCGTGGGCAACGAATCTACGTGATCGGATGGGACAATGGGACACCCCCGTGCCGATCCTCGTGGCGGGTCTCGCGAGCGATCAGGCCAAGTTACTCCGCTGGCGACTAGAGCGCTTCGACCTACCCCTGGCCTTACTCACCAACCCCGATGCCGCCGCCGAAATCCGCGCCCGCGTCCGCGGCGCGGAAGACCTCTACTACCGCTTACGCGCCCTGTGCGCCGAGATGATTGCGGCCACCATGCCCGACCCTGGTCACAAAGACACGAAGACCCGGGCGCGGGCGATCTTGGACAACGGACCGACCGCTGCGGTCTTCTACGCCGGCGCCGAACGCGCGCTCCCGAACTTGATGCAACGCATTGCCGATGGCGATAGCGAAGCGGCACAACAGGACTGGATGCAAGCCCTACAAGCGGCGACCCTGCGTGCATGGTCGGCCACCAGCCACGCGCTTGGCAACTCCCCGGCGGCGCTGCGCGCGCAGGCCCGCGCATTGCCCAAGTTCGAGAGGCTGTTATATTCGCTCGATCAGCCGGATACCGAAACCACCCCCGAGGAGGCTAACACATGAGCGAGCACGCTCAATCCTTCATCGCCTATCTGACCGATCTCGCACAACGTGATCGCGGGGCCTTGGCGTACCTGCGTCGCAGCCTGGCATTCGCCCCCGGTGCCTATCCCCCGGCCTACCCGTCGGTGGAGCGCTTCGTCGGTCCGGACCGGCACGCCGATGACCCCCGGCGCAAGGCGCTCTATCTTGCGGCTGGGCTGTTCGCCTTGCATCCCGAACACCGGATTGACCACAGCCTGGCGGCGGCCCTGGGTCACCTGGCCCGGACGCGTGAGAGCGCGAGTATCGAACAGCGCTTCATCGCCCTACTCGGCGCCGAGCCCGAAGGCTTGCCGAACTTTCTGCGCCAAGCGGTATCGCTCTTGGCCGCGGACGGCCACCCCTGCGATTATGTCCGGCTCCTCGATGATCTGGGCATCTGGCTCAGGCCATTCGACAATGAGGGTCGTGACCGGGTCCGTCAGCGCTGGGCACGGGACTTCTACCGCGCCTATGATGCGACAGCCGACATCGCCGAAAACACTCCCGCCAGCCCCGATACGCGACCACTCACCGCCTGACCAGGAGCAAGTCATGAGCCTCTTCATCGAATTCCATCTGATCCAGAACTTCGCCCCGTCCAACCTGAACCGCGACGACACCGGCGCACCCAAGGACGCCATCTTCGGCGGTCAGCGCCGGGCGCGCGTCAGCAGTCAGTGTTTCAAGCGGGCCATCCGGCTGAAGTCTGCCGCATTGGGCGTTGTCCCCGCGGAGTTCGGGTCCGTGCGCACCCAGAAACTCAAAGAGCTATTGGCGACGCGGTTACTCGAACTCGGTCATGCGCAAGCCGGCGCACAAATCGATGCAGCGCTGGCGGGCGTCGGCCTCAAGGTCAAAGACGACGGGAAGACCGAATATCTCCTGTTCCTCGGGCAGGGCGAAATCGAACGGCTTGCCGAACTGATCCATACCCATTGGGACGCACTCAACGCAGCCCCCGCCGCCGATGCCAAGAAGACCAAGAAAGAGGCGAAGGCCAGTGCCCCGCCCGAGGTCGTGAAAGAGGCGAAGTCCCTGCTGGACGGACAGAAGGCCGTGGACGTGGCGATGTTCGGCCGCATGTTGGCGGACCTGCCCGGCGTGAACCAATACGCCGCCTGCCAAGTTGCCCATGCCATCAGCACCCATCGGGTGGAGCGGGAATTCGACTATTTCACGGCGGTGGATGACGAGGGCGGGATCGACGAGACCGGCGCCGGTATGATCGGCCAAGTGGAGTTCAACTCCGCCACCTTCTACCGCTACGCCGTGATCGACTCGCACAAGTTGGCCAGCAACCTCAAGGGCGACAAGGACCTGGCCCTGACCGGCATCCGCGCCTTCACCCAGGCCATGGCCCGCGCCATCCCCACCGGCAAGCAGAACACCTTTGCCGCCCACAACCCGCCGAGCTTCGTCGGCGTGGTCCTGCGTCACTCAAGCCCCTTCAATCTGGCCAACGCCTTTGAGAAGCCCATCTGGCCCCGCCAGGACCAGGAATTGACTGCCCTGTCGGTCGCCAAGCTGGCCGAGCACGAAGGAAAAGTCGCGGGCGCCTTCGGTGATGCGCAGGATGACTGGGCCTATCTGGACCTCACCGGTTCATGGCCGGAGACGCTGGGTACACGACACGAGACCCTGGACGCCCTGGCCGACTGGGTCGTCGCCCAAGCCCACGCCAGGCTGGGAGCCTGATCATGCCGACGCTGCTGCTGCGGCTGCGAGGCCCCATGCAGTCCTGGGGTACCACCAGCCGTTTCGACGAGCGCGACACCCAACTGGAGCCCTCCAAGTCCGGCGTGCTGGGCCTGGTCTGCGCCGCCCTGGGGCGGGACCGGTCCGAGCCGGTAGAGGACCTCGCGCGGCTGCGCATGGGCGTACGCGTGGACCGGGAGGGTCTCGTGATGCGCGACTACCAGACCGCGACCGGCATCATGACGGCCGCGGGCAAGGTCGATCCGCACCGCACTGTGGTCAGCCCCCGCTACTATCTGGCGGATGCCGCCTTCCTGGTCGGTCTGGAAGGCGCCGACCGCGGCCTGCTGGAGCGGATTCAAGCGGCCCTGCGCGCCCCGGTCTGGCCCCTTGCCCTTGGTCGGAAGGCATTCCCGCCGGGCTGCCCCGTCTGGTTCCCGGACGGGCTGCGCGAACTGGGTCTGGCCGACGCCTTACGCGTGGAGCCGCGGATCGCAGACCCCAGGGCCGAGCACCGGGACGCCCCTCTGCGCCTGCTCCTGGAGGACGCCGAAAGCGGCGCGGTCCGGCTCGACCAGCCGGTCGCGCCCTTCGCCGAGCGCCGCTTCGGGCCGCGTTATGTCACCGCGGAGGTCATCGATGTACCTGTCTAAGCTCACCCTCGACCCCCAGCATCCCCAGGCCCGGCGCGACCTCAGCAGCCCCTATGAGATGCACCGCACCTTGACCCGCGCCTTCGCCCCGGACGCGCAGAGCCCGCCGCCGCGCTTCCTCTGGCGGCTGGAATCCGGCCGGGACACCAGGCCCGCCGCCACCGTCCTGGTGCAATCCGACAGCGCCGCCGATTGGTCGGTATTGACCGCCATGCCCGGCTATGCCCCCCAGGTCCAGGGTAACAAGCCGGTGGACCTGGAACGTCTGATCGACCGACCTGGAAGACAGTTCCGGTTTCGCCTGCTCGCCAATCCCACCGTCACGCGCGATGGGAAGCGTCACGGCCTGACCAGGGAGGAGGATCAACTGGACTGGCTCACCCGCCAAGGAGTCAACTACGGCTTCGGCCTGTGCGCCTGTCTGCGCCTGGGCAACGGGCGTATCCAAACCCGCCAAAGCAACCCGGGCCGACGTATCACCCTTCAATCCGTCCTGTTTGAAGGCACGCTGGAGGTACGCGATGTCGCGCGCCTGTGCGCGGGAGTCAGCAGTGGACTCGGTCACGGAAAGGCGTTGGGACTTGGCCTTCTTTCGCTCGCCAGGATCGCATAAGGGGTAGATTTTTTCAGGCGCCTTTCGCGGCGGCCTGTTGTTGGTCCGCCGCTTAGGCTAGATTGCCCCCATCACCGTGGACGTAAACACAGAGGCCGCCATGCAAACCTTCAGCGTCCGAGAACTTCGCGACCATACCGCAGACCTGGTACAGGCGGCCGAGTCCGGCAAGCGCTCGATCGTCACCAGGCACGGTCAGCCGGTGTTCATCGCGGTGCCCTTCGACGAGGAACTCCTGCGGGAAGGAGTGGCGCTCGCCCTGGCGACCAAGTTGTTCGATGACGAGGCGATCTCCTTAGGCAAGGCGGCCCGGTTGGCAGGGATAAGCCTGCCGGACTTCATCGATCATCTGGGCCGGTTGCACATCCCGGTCGCTCGACCACGACCGGGGGAGTTGGAGCAGGAGTTGAAACCCTTTGGCTGACATCGTCGTCGCGAGCGCCCGATCATGCTTCCCCCACTGAAACCCATCGCCATGAAAGAACGGATTTCGCTGATCTTCATCGAGCACGGCGAAATCGACGTGCAGGACGGCGCCTTCGTCGTCATCGATAAGGCCGGGGTGCGCGTCCACATCCCGGTCGGCAGTATCGCCTGCATCATGCTGGAGCCCGGCACCCGCGTCTCCCACCGCGCCGCCGCCCTGGCCGCCCGGGTCGGGACCCTGCTGGTCTGGGTCGGCGAGGCCGGGGTGCGGCTCTATGCCGCCGGCCAGCCGGGCGGGGCGCGCTCCGACCGCCTGCTCTACCAGGCCAAACTGGCCCTGGACGACCAGGCCAGACTCAAAGTCGTCCGCAAGATGTATGAACTGCGCTTCGGCGAGGCGCCGCCGGAACGGCGCAGCGTCGAGCAACTGCGCGGCATCGAGGGCGCGCGGGTCAAGAAGACCTATGACAATCTGGCCAAGCGCTTCGGCGTCAACTGGAAGGGGCGCCGCTACGATCACACCGATTGGGACAGCAGCGATCTGCCCAACCTGTGCCTGTCGGCCGCCACCGCGTGCCTCTACGGCATCACCGAGGCCGCCATCCTGGCCGCCGGCTATGCCCCCGCGGTCGGCTTCATCCACACCGGCAAACCCCAGTCCTTCGTCTATGACATGGCCGACATCGTCAAATTCGACACCGTGGTCCCGGTGGCCTTCCAGATCGCCGCCAAGGAGCCCACCAACGCGGAGCGCGAGGTCCGCCTGGCCTGTCGTGATTGCTTCCGCAAGACCAAACTGCTCGGCAAGATTATTCCGATGATCGAAGAGGTCCTGGCGGCCGGTGAACTCAAGCCCCCGGAAGACCCGGAAGAGTCCGTCGGACCGGCCTTCCCCGCACCTGAAGGGATCGGCGATGTTGGTCATCGTAACTGAGAATGTACCGCCCCGGCTGCGCGGACGCCTGGCGGTCTGGCTGCTGGAGATCCGCGCCGGGGTCTACGTGGGCGACCCGTCCAAGCGCCTGCGCGAATTCATCTGGGAGCAGGTCACGGAAGGCGTGGACGACGGCAACGCCGTCATGGCCTGGACCA
>Ga0247844_1003766_pt1 | contig 21665 bp, 12 predicted proteins | sample LaCtaG_FD_192421 | JGI IMG/M metagenome (GOLD analysis project Ga0247844, IMG submission 192421) | Freshwater microbial communities from meromictic Lake La Cruz, Castile-La Mancha, Spain - LaCruzMarch201714.5m_1 | ecosystem: Environmental > Aquatic > Freshwater > Lake | place: Spain: Castile-La... | reverse complement strand
TACCCCTCAAAGGCGGAACCAACAACCACCACCACCCCGACCGACTACTACGACAACTCCGCAAACGCGGCGCCGGCTAGCCCCCGAGGCAGCCCGGGCCGAGCAGCGCCTTGAGGTCACCCATCAATGCCGGTGATGGCGTCACCCGTAGTGATTGATCGAGTTCCAGCGTGGTGATGCGATCACCGCTGATCAAGCGCAGATGCACCTGAGACACACCCGGATGTCGCGCCAGCACCTGCTTGAGCGCGTTGACCTTGTCGAGTGTGCATTGGCGAGTGGGCAGACTCACCGCCAGCGGTCGATCAGGTGCCCCACTGGAAAAGTCGGGCACCACAAGATCATTGGCGATCAGGCTGATGCGATCATCCTGAATGCGCACCCTACCGGCGACCAATACCACCGCATCGTCGGCGATCTCCGCACCGACCAGTGCGTAGGTCTGCGGGAAGAACATCACCTCAATACCGCCGGTGAGATCCTCCAGCTGTGCCGAGGCCCAGGGCACGCCGCTCCGGTTGACCCGCCGGTTGACCGAGGCCAGGATGCCGCCGACGCGCACCTGCACATCGTTGGCGACGTCTCCGCCCAGGATCGCCGGAATCGCGTGATCCACCTGCGCGGCGAGCAGGTGCGCCACCGAGTTGAGCGGATGGCCCGAGACGTACAGCCCGAGCATCTCGCGCTCGAGGGCGAGCTTGTGTTTGTCGTCCCACTCCTCTTCCGGCACCTTGGTGGTGAACACGGCATCGCCGGCGCCACCATCGTCGGCGCCGCCGCCGAACAGGTCGAACTGTCCCATCGCCTCGGCCTTCTTGGTGCCCAATACCGAATCGACGGCGTCGGTGTGCACCAGGAACAGGCCTTTGCGCGGATGGGACAGCGAATCGAATGCCCCGGCCTTGATCAGGGACTCGGTGACCTTCTTGTTGCAGGCCGCCACATCAATCTTGTTGAGGTAGTCGGAGAAGTCGGTGAATTTGCCCTTCGCCTTGCGGGTGGCGATCAGCGAACTCACCACATTGGCCCCGACGTTGCGCACCGCCCCGAGGCCGAAACGGATATCAGTGCCCACCGAGGCGAAGTTCAACCCCGACTCGTTGACATCCGGCGGCAACACGGTGATCCCGAGTTTGCGGCAATCGGCCAGATACACCGCAGCCTTGTCCTTGTCGTCACCCACCGAGGTCAGTAGACCGGCCATGTACTCGGCTGGATAATTCGCTTTGAGGTACGCCGTCCAGTACGACACCAGCCCGTAACCGGCAGCGTGGGATTTGTTGAATGCGTAGTCGGCGAACGGAAGGATGGTGTCCCACAGCACTTTGATGGCACCGGCCGAGAATCCGTTGGCCTTCATTCCTTCGGAGAAACCCTCATACTCCTTATCGAGGACATCTCGCTTCTTCTTGCCCATGGCCTTGCGCAAGATGTCGGCTCGGGCTAGCGAGTAACCCGCGACGCGCTGCGCGATGCGCATGATCTGTTCCTGGTAGACGATCAGGCCGTAGGTTTCCGACAAGATGTCGGCCAGTGGTTCGGCCAACTCCGGGTGGATCGGCGTGATCGCCTGCCGGCCGTTCTTACGATCGGCATAATCATTGTGGGCATTGACGCCCATCGGGCCGGGGCGGTACAGCGCCAACACGGCGACGATGTCGGCGAAACCGGTGGGCTGCATGCGGCGAAGGAGATCGCGCATTGGGCCGCCGTCGAGTTGGAACACCCCGAGGGTGTCACCGCGGGACAGGAGTTCGTAGGTGGCAGCGTCATCGAGCGTCAGCGATTCCGGCACCACCTCGATACCGCGGTTGGCTCCGATGTTCTCCAGCGCATCACCGATGATCGTGAGATTGCGCAGGCCGAGGAAATCCATCTTCAACAGTCCGATGGCCTCGCACGACGGATAGTCCCACCCGGTGATGATCGCGCCGTCCTGTGGCCGTTTCCACAGCGGAATCACATCCGTCAGCGGCTCCGAACTCATGATCACCGCGCAGGCGTGCACGCCGGCGTTACGGATCAGACCCTCCAGTCCGCGGGCGGTTTCGTAGATGGTCCGAACATCGGGGTCGGTGTCGATCAACCCGCGTACCTCGGCGGCCTCCTTGAAGCGCTCATGGCTGGGGTCGGTGATCCCGGACAACGGGATGTCCTTGGCCATCACGGCCGGCGGTAGCGCCTTGGTGATCCGGTCGGCGATCGCAAATCCAGGCTGTCCGTAGTGAATTCGGGCAGAGTCCTTCAGTGCGGCCTTGGTCTTGATCGTACCGAAGGTGATGACCTGGGCGACCCGATCGCTCCCCCACCTCTCGGCGGCGTAGCGCACCATCTCCCCGCGGCGACGATCATCGAAGTCGATATCGATATCGGGCATTGACGCCCGTTCCGGGTTGAGGAATCGCTCGAACAGCAGACCGTGTTCGATGGGATCGATGTCGGTGATCCGCAGCGCGTAGGCCACCAGCGATCCAGCAGCCGACCCGCGGCCCGGGCCCACCCGGATGTTGACCGACCGCGCGTAGTTGATCAGGTCGGCGACGATAAGGAAGTACGACGGATATCCCTTGTCACAGATGACACTGATTTCATAGGCGGCGCGTTCGGCGTACTCACTGGGCACACCGGCGGGAAAACGCTGCGCCAATCCGGCGTCGACCTCGTGACGCAGCCAACTCGCCTGGGTCTGTCCTTCGGGCACCGGGAACACCGGCATCCGGTCCCTCGGGGTCCACACATCGGCGTAGGAGTCCACTCGCTCGGCGATCAGCAGCGTGGAGTCACATGCCTGCGGAATCTCCGCATCCCACAGCGCGTGCATCTCGGCCGCCGACTTCAGGTAATAGCCGTCGCCGTCGAATTTGAACCGGTTCGGATCCGAGAGTGTCTTGCCGGTCTGCACGCACAGCAGCGCCTCGTGATTGTGCGCGGCGTCGCGGGTGACGTAGTGGCAATCATTGGTGGCCAACGGTGGGATGCCGAGTTTGCGGCCTACCTCCACCAGTCCCTCGCGGACTCGGCGCTCGATCGACAGTCCGTGGTCCATCAATTCGAGGAAATAGTTCTCGGCACCGAAGATCTCCCGCCACTTGGCGGCTGATTCCAGCGCCTCGCTGTGCTGGCCCAGTCGCAGCCGGGTCTGGACCTCCCCGGACGGGCAACCGGTGGTGGCGATGATGCCCTCGGCGTGCTCGGCGATGATCTCGGCGTCCATCCGCGACCACTTGCCGAGTTGACCCTCGAATGACGCCCGGGAGGTGAGCCGGAACAGGTTGCGGAGGCCGGTGGCGTTTTCCGCGACCATGGTCAGGTGCGTATAGGAGCCGCTGCCGGAGACGTCGTCGGACTTCTGCCCCGGGTCGCCCCAGAGAATGCGGCGGCTGTCGAAACGGGAGCCGGGCGCAACGTAGGCCTCCACGCCGATGATCGGCTTGATGCCGACCTGGGTCGCGGCGTGGAAGAACTCGCTGGCGCCGAACATGTTCCCGTGGTCGGTCATTCCGATCGCGGGCATCTCCAGGCGCTGGGCCTCGGCCAGCATCGGCGTGATCTTCGCGGCGCCGTCGAGCAGGGAATACTCGGTGTGGTTGTGCAGGTGCACGAACGATCCGCTGCGATGAGCGCTGGCGCCAGGAGCCGACGGACTGTTCATAGGAGGGTCAGTCTAGGACCGTCGGCGGACGGCACCGGGCGTGTCGGCGCACGTGTCGGCGGCGGCACCGGCGTCGATCCAGGGCGAATGGCTGGTTTGGCTGGTCAGCGCTTTTCGCCGAGCATCTTGGCGATCTCCTTGGCCTGTTCAGGGGTCAGTTCGCCGGAGAGCTGGAGCACCTGACCCTCGATCGGCCCGCCGATTTTGGGACCCCACACCACCGTCGTGCCCCTGACAAACGCGACTTGCTGGCCGACCCGGGCGGCGGTGAACTCGGCGAACTTCTCCGAGGACTCCTGGGTCATCGTCATCTGCACCAGCTGGACACCGGTCAACGGATTGAGGAACGAGTCGACGTCGGTCAGATCCAGACGCAGGCCCTCGGGGCCGAGTTCATAGACCGCCGTCTTGTTGATGTCGCAGATCCGGGTGGGCTGATCCGGCGGGGGCGGGGGCGGTGTCGGGCATTGCTCGGGCGTGGTCACGAAGGCGCTGACCACCGGCCGCACCGGAAGCGCCTTGATGGTCAGCGGCGGCGCGGTGGTCGTCGGGGGCGCCGGCAGATCGGCCTGCCGGCTGGCCTCGCGGGCCGTCAGCAGGCCCAGACCCATCGGCACGATCGCGGCGGCGGCGGCGATCGTGCCGATCAGCGCCATCATGATCCGGCGGTTGCGTTGCTTGGCCGTGGGTTTGCTCATAATGGAAGCTAAGGTACCGCCCGGCTCCGATAGTTGCGGACCATGGTGTCGGCACTGAAGACCGCCAGGGCCGTCCAGATCAACCCGAAACCGATCCACCGCGCGGTCGGCATGGGCTCGTGCGCCACCGCGACCCCCAGGATCATTTGCATCGACGGCGTCAGATACTGCAGCAGCCCCAAAGTGACCAGGGGCAGACGCTGGGCAGCGGCCGCGAAACACAGCAGTGGAATCGCGGTGATCGGGCCGGTCAACACCATCAGCACCACATGCCCAGGGCCGTGGTTCCCGACAGCACCGCCGCCGGTCACTGCCAACACGGCAATGACACCAATCGCGAAAGGTGCGGCGATCACCGCCTCGAGGCCGACGCTGACCCCCGGTTCGACCGGCACCACCTTCTTGACGGCCCCGTAGAGGGCGAAGGAGAACGCCAGGACAAGCCCGATCACCGGAACCGTGCCGGCCGTAACGGACATCACGACCACGGCGGACGCCGCGATCAGAACCGCGACCACCTGAGCCCTACTGAGCCGCTCACCGAAGATGACGACCCCGAAAAGCACGCTGACCAGTGGATTGATGAAGTAGCCGAGGGCGGCATCAACGACGTGGCTATTGCTGACGGCATAGACGTAGATGCCCCAGTTCACACAAATCAGCGCCGACGCCGCCACCAGCAGTAGCCAGGTGCGCCGGGTGATCGACCGTAGATCCGGCAATCGCCGCAGCACGACCAACACGACGGCCATCAGCAGCATGGTCCAGACGATGCGGTGTGCCAGTACCTCCAGCGCACCCGCCGGCTTAAGCAGCGGAAAGTACGCCGGATACAGCCCCCAGGAACCGTAGGCGATAAGGCCGTAGAACAGGCCGCCCCGCCGGCTATTAAGGCCGGACTCCCCAGTGAAAGCCAATCGCAACGGGGCCGCCGTCACGACTCGGCGCGAAGCACATCGAGTGCATGCTGCAGATCGGCCGGATAGGGACTGGTGATCTCGATATGCCGTCCGTCAGTCGGATGGGCGAACGCCAGGGAGCGCGCGTGCAGCCATTGCCTTTGCAGGCCCAGCCGCTTGGCCAGGACCGGGTCGGCCCCGTAGGTGGGGTCCCCGACGCAGGGGTGGTGCAGCGCCGCGAAGTGCACTCGAATCTGATGGGTGCGACCGGTTTCCAAATGAATGTCGAGCAGACTTGCCGCCCGGAACATCTCGCAGGTGTCGTAGTGGGTGATGCTGTGCCGGCCTCCCTCGACAACGGCGAATTTCCAGTCGCCGCCCCGGTGCCGACCGATCGGGGCATCGATCGTTCCACTGGATGGATCTGGATGTCCCTGTACTACCGCGTGATACCGCTTGTCGACGGTGCGCTCCTTGAACGCGCGCTTGAGCACCGTGTACGCACGTTCGGACAGCGCCACCACCATCACGCCCGAGGTTCCGGCGTCGAGCCGTTGGACGATGCCCTGTCGCTCATGGATGCCGGAGGTGCTGACCCGAAATCCGGCTGCGGCAAGTCCACCGAGCACGGTGGGTCCATGCCAGCCCACACCCGCATGCGCAGCGACTCCGGGCGGCTTATCGACGGCCACGATGTCGTCATCGGCATACAAAATGGCCATATCTGCCACCTCAACCGGCGTATTCTGCACCGGCGCAGGCGATTCCGGCAGTTGCACGCTCAGCCAGGAACCGGTCTGTAGGCGATCCGATTTACCGGCCCTAACTCCGTCGATCTCGACACCGCCGCCCTCGGCAACAGCCGCCGCCGCCGTGCGGGACAGGCCGAGCAGCCTGGCCACACCGGCATCGACGCGCATTCCGGCCAGGCCCTCGGGCACCGGCATCGACCGCTCGGTCATGAGGGGGATTCAGCGGGGTCGGCCGTCGCCGGGGGCTGGGTGTCTGACGTGCGCGGGGTGTCTGCCTTGTGCCGGACCGGGCTGTCGAAGTCATAGCCGAGCACCGAGAGCAGTACCAGCAGAATCGCCCCGCCGACCACCGCCGCATCGGCCACGTTGAACACCGGCCACCACCCGATCGACAGGAAATCGACGACGTGCCCGCGCAGTGGCCCGGGAGAGCGGAAGAAGCGATCCATCAGGTTGCCCAGGGCACCGCCGAGGATCATGCCCAGGCCCAACGCCCACCACGGCGACACCAGGCGGCGACCCATCCAGACGATCCCGACCACCACCCCGGAAGCGACCAGGGTCAGCAGCCAGGTATAGCCGGTAGCCATCGAAAATGCGGCCCCGGAGTTGCGCACCAGAGTCCAGGTGACGGTGTCGCCGATGATCGACACCGGCTGACCCGGGGCCAACAGGCGGACCGCAAGAACCTTCGTGACCAGGTCAAGGGTCAGCACGACGGCCGCGACAGCCAGCAGCAGGCGCAGCCGACGACGCAGCACCACAGGTTCCCCGGTATCGGCACTCACGCTTCCATCATTCACCAGTGTCCATCATCCACGTGCGCACAGATCCCCGGCCATTCCCGCGTTCCCCATGGCCTGGAGTCCAAACGCGGCCACAACACTTGTTGATGCAATGATCACCGCATGCCGCGAATCGTCGTGATCACCACCGGTGGAACGATCGCGACGAGCGCAGACCCCGCCGGCGTGCTGCGGCCATCGCTTAGCGGCGCCGACCTCGTCGAAGGGCTCGGAACCGAGGTCGTCGACCTTCTCGCCCTGGACAGCTCCGAACTCACCCCCCTCGATTGGCTGCTGATCGGATCCGCCGTCAGCGCCGCCGCCACCGATGGCGCCGACGGGATCGTGGTCACCCACGGCACCGACACCATGGAGGAGACTGCCCTGTGGCTTGACCTCACCTACGGCGGCGACGCGCCGGTGGTACTCACCGGATCCTCGCGGGCCGCCGACGCGGCCGACGCCGACGGCCCGGCAAATCTGCGTGACGCACTGACGGTGGCGGCCAGCCCACACGCGCGGGAACTCGGCGTTCTGATGAGCTTCGCCGGCGCGGTGCTGGCACCCCTGGGTACCACCAAGCTCGGCGGCGCACAGGTATTCAGTGCCACCGCTCAGGTCGGCACGGTTTCGCAAGGGACGTTCGAGATCACCACGCCGAAGGAACGCCCCTACCTAGGGCAGGTCACCTCAGCGCCCCGAGTGGATATCGCGGCCGCGTATCCCGGCGCAGATGGCACCGCGATCGACAGCTTCACCGCCGCAGGCGCCCGCGGCGTGGTGATCGAGGCGATGGGCTCGGGTAACGCCGGCGCATCCCTGATCGACGCGGTGGCCCGAGCCTGCCGGCGCGGGGTCGCGGTAGCGATCACCAGTCGGGTGCCGGGCGGACACGCCCGCCCGACCTACGGACCCGGTGCCGATCTGGTGGCGGCGGGGGCGGTGATGGCGCCGCGCTTGCGGGCCGGCCAGGCGAGGGTCCTGCTGATGGCCGCACTCGGGGCGGGACTACCCGTGGAGTCCACCGTCTCGCGGTGGGGCTGACTGGTCGGAGTCGTCAGACGCATCGGGCCAATCGAGACTGTCGACCGGGTTCGCGATGGTGAGTTCGGCGGTGTCGATGGTGAAAGTGCGCATTACCCCGGGGCCGCTAGCGCGGGTCTCGAACCGAACGCTGACCACACCGTGCCCGGCCCCCTGCACCCACCCGTGGCCGAACTCGGGGTGTTTGAGGTCGTCGCCGACTCGCCAACTGGAGATCTCGACGGCCGGCTCGGGGAGCGCGGTATCGGTCAATTCGACGTCGTGGTGGTCAAGCTCCGGAAACAGCGATTCCTGACGCACGTCACTGAGGCCGGAGAACCCAACGCCCACCAGCCGAATCGGGCCGACATCGCTGGGGTCAAGCAGCAGGCGGCGCGCCATCGCGGTCAGCGTGCCTGCGTCCGCAGTGGCGTACGGCAGCGTGGTCGATCGCGTCAACGTCGACATGTCCGACTTCTTGATTTTGACCGTTACCGTACGAGCGCCGCGTCCATCGCGCTCAAGGCGCCGATGGGCGTGCTCGGCGATCGACATCGACGCCTGCAGAAGTTGCTCGAGAGTGGTCAGGTCAGCGTCGAAGGTGGATTCGGCACTGATCTGTTTGGCCTCGGCCCGCTCAACCACCGGCCGGTCATCAATTCCCCTGGCCAGCGACCGCAACGCCGGTCCGGCGGCCCCGCCGAGGATACTGGCCACCTCCGCGTCGGACAGCGCCGCGAGTGCACCCACCGTTTCAACTCCCAACCGGCGCAGTCTTTCCTCGGCCACGGGCCCGATCCCCCACAGCCGACGCACCGGAAGCCCAGCAAGCAGTCGATGCTCCTCGTCGCGCCGGATCACCCGCACCCCGTCGGGCTTGGCCAGTTCGGAGGCGATCTTCGCGATCTGCTTGCCCGACCCGGCACCGACCGAGGTGACCAGGCCGGTCTGCTCCCGGACCCGCACCCTCAATCGGATGCAAAACCGTTCAACCGTCTCGGCGTCAGCGCCGACCAACTCGGCCGGCTCGCCGAAGGCCTCGTCGAAGGAGAGTTGCTCAAGCACCGGAACCAATGTCCGGACGGTGTCCATCACCCGTCTGCTCGCGACGTGATAGACCGCGCCGCGCGGCGGTAGCACCACAGCCGCCGGCCCTATCAGTCGGCGGGCCTGATGCACGGGCATCGCCGAGCGTGCGCCGAAAGCACGCGCCTCGTAACTAGCCCCCGCGACGACGCCGCGACCACTACGGCCACCGACCAGAACCGGCCGGCCACGCAATGTCGGCCGCGTCAACTGCTCGACCGACGCGAAAAAGGCGTCCATGTCGAAGTGCAGCACCCAGCGCACCGAGCCACTCATGCCTTTTCGATCGCCACCCGAACACCGTCGCCGATGTCGACCGCCAGACCCTCGGATGGCTCAACGAAGTCGAATCCGGTCGCCAGGATCTCCCCGGCGATCAGGTCACGGTGGGTTCTGGCCCACTGCGCACGTTCGGCCGGCACCGCCATCTGCACGGTGATCCGGTCGCTCACGTCCAGGCCGGTCGACTTTCGCAGATCCTGCAGTTCCCGGATCCGGTCCTTGGCCCAGCCCTCGGCCTCCAGTTCCTCGGTAACTGTTCCATCCAGGACTACCAGCCCCGCTCCACCAGGCAACGCAGCGGTGTACTCCTCGTCGGCGGCAACCAGTCTGGAGCTGTACTCGTCGGCCCTCAGCACGATCTGGTCGGCGGTAAGTGTGCCGTCGGAGTTGAGCACCCCACGACCAGCCTTGACCGCCTTGATGGCGTCCTGCACGGCCTTACCCAGTCGCGGGCCCGCCGCACGGGCGTTGACCGCCAGCTCAAATCGGCCGTACGTCGCGATATCGTCGGTCAGTTCGACGGATTTGACGTTCAGCTCATCGGCGATCAGGTCGGTGAAGGGTCGAAGCTTCTCCGAATCATCAATTGCCACAGTGATTTTAGGAAGCGGCAGCCGCACCCGAAGTTTCTTCGCTTTACGTAGCGAAGACGCCGTCGAGCACACCTCACGCACCTGGTCCATGGCGCCGACCAGATCCGGATCCGCGGGCAACATGCCCGCTTCAGGCCAATCGGTCAGGTGCACCGAACGTTCACCTGTGATACTCCGCCAGATCAGCTCGGTGGTCATCGGCAGCAATGGTGCAGCTAGCCGAGTGGCGACCTCGCATACGGTGTGCAGCGTGTCGATCGCGTCGCGATCCTCATCCCAGAAGCGCGCACGCGACCGGCGGACGTACCAGTTCGTCAGCGCCTCGGTGAACTGCCGCAGCAGCTCGCAAGCCCCGGAGATGTCGCAGATATCCATGGCACCGGTGAGGTCGTCACGCAGCGCCGCAAGTTTGGCCAAGATGTAGCGGTCCAGCACGTGGGTGGAATCGGTGCGCCACCGACCGACCTGTGGGGCGTACAACGCAAGGAAGCTGTAGGCGTTCCACAACGGCAGCTGTACTTGGCGGACTCCCTCGCGAATCCCCTGCTCGGTGACGATCAGGTTGCCGCCGCGGAGGATCGGCGACGCCATCAGGAACCACCGCATGGCATCGGAGCCATCCCGGTCGAACACCTCGTTGACGTCGGGATAGTTTCGCAGCGACTTGCTCATTTTCGCACCGTCATTGCCGAGCACGATCCCGTGGGCAACGCAGGTTTTGAACGCCGGGCGGTCAAACAACGCCGTTGCGAGCACATGCAGCGTGTAGAACCACCCTCTGGTCTGACCGATGTACTCGACGATGAAGTCACCGGGGTTGTGACCGTCGACCTGCTTGTCAGGGTCGGCGGAATCGACGCCGTGGAACCACTCTTCATTCTCAAACGGATAATGCACCTGGGCGTACGGCATAGACCCAGAGTCGAACCATACGTCGAAGACATCTTCTATCCGACGCATCGTGGCGGTACCGGTCGGGTCGTCAGGATTCGGACGAGTCAGTGCGTCGATGTAGGGCCGGTGCAGGTCATCCGGCCGCACCCCGAAGTCACGCTCGAGTTCGTCGAGGCTGCCGTAGACGTCGATGCGCGGGTAGGCCGGGTCGTCGGAGGTCCACACCGGAATTGGTGTGCCCCAGTACCGGTTTCGGGAGATCGACCAGTCCCGGGCGCCGGAAAGCCACTTGCCGAACTGGCCGTCTTTGACATGCTCCGGATACCAGGTGATCTCTTGGTTGAGCTCAACCATTCGGTCCCGGAAATCCGTTACCTTCACGAACCAGGAAGACACCGCGCGGTAGATCAGCGGGTTGCGACACCGCCAGCAGTGCGGATACGGGTGGTCGTAGGTCTCGTGCCGGATCAGTACCGGTGCATTGTCCTCGGCCGGACCGGTGCCGTTCTTAAGATCCCGGATGATCAGCGCGTTGGCATCAAAGACCTGCTGGCCCTGGTAGTCGGGGACACTCGCGTCGAACCGGCCTCGGGCGTCAACCGGGGTCACCGGGGTGATGCCGACGGTGTCGGTGGTGGCCTTGTCATCCTCGCCGTAGGCCGGCGCCATGTGCACGATCCCGGTGCCGTCCTCAGCGGTGACGAAATCCCCGCGCAGTACCTGAAAAGAGTTTTCAGCGTCGGCGAAGTAGGCGAACGGCGGCAGATAACGCAGACCCAGCAACTGCTCACCGGTGTAGGTGCCGAGGATTTCGGGGGCCTCCCCCAACTCGCGGGCGTAGGCGCTGAGGCGTTCGCGGGCCATCACCAGCCGTCGACCATCGGCCTCGACGGCGACGTACTCCACCCCCGGGTTCACCGCAACCGCCTGATTGGACGGCAGCGTCCACGGCGTGGTGGTCCAGATCAACAGGTAGGCGCCGTCGAGATCCGATCCCGTTGCAGTGATCCGGAATCCGACCGTGACCGCGGGATCTTGTCGGCTCTGATAGACGTCTTCATCCATCCGCAACTCATGACTGGACAACGGTGTCTCGTCGTTCCAGCAGTACGGCAGCACCCGCACGCCTTCATAGGCCAGACCTTTGTCCCAGAGTTGTTTGAAAGCCCAGATGACGGACTCCATGAACGGCAGATCCAGGGTCTTGTAGTCATTGTCGAAATCCACCCAGCGGGCTTGCCGGGTCACGTACGCCCGCCACTCTGCGGTGTAGCGCAGTACCGAATCGCGGCACGCATCGTTGAAAGCCCCGATGCCCATCGCTTCGATCTGGGACTTATCGGTGATACCCAGTTGGCGTTGCACCTCGAGTTCGGCGGGCAGGCCGTGGGTGTCCCAGCCGAACCTGCGCTCGACCTTGTAACCACGCATGGTGCGGTAGCGCGGGACGATGTCCTTGACGTAGCCGGTCAGCAGATGCCCGTAGTGCGGTAGGCCGTTGGCGAACGGGGGCCCGTCGTAGAAGACGTACTCCTCGGCGTCCGATCGCCGCTCGATGCTCGCCTGGAAGGTGTCATCGCCTGACCAGTAGTCCAGAACCTCGCACTCCAGTGCCGGGAAGTCCGGCGCGCCGGTAGCGAGTTTCGGGTAACCATGCTCGGTCACTGGCTCAGTCGCTGGCTCAGTCACGATCGGGGTGGTCTCCTGTGCCGGTCGGGCACGGGGACGACGACGCGCGGGTGCGCGAGCGCCGCGGTACCACCCCGCTTACGTACGCGCGAACGCGTCCGTCGCTCATGTCAGGCTGTCACGGGCCTGTACCCGTCCGGTTCTACTAAGCCCCTGCCTGAACAGGCGGTCCGTTCCTCCGGAGGCTCCCCGGTGATAGCCGGATCAGCGCCGATGCAGAGGATTCTAGCGGCATCGGTGCCGAAGCCCGAGTACGCCGCGCTCGCGGCCCACAGGGGTTCTCCCCGCAGGTCACCTACGATGGGCGGGTGGCTCGAACCCGCCTTCCGGCAAAGATAGTCCCGGACGCCAGAGCCGAGGACATCGAAGGCGGGCGCTTCTTCGGATGGATCGGTCGGTTCGTCGTGCGCTGGCCCTGGCTGGTGATCGGGGCATGGATAGCGCTGGCGATCAGCGTGACCATGGCGTTTCCGCCACTGGCTGTGCTTGCCCAGAAGGCACCGGCCTCCATCCTGCCGACGAACGCTCCGTCGGTCGTGAGCCAGAAGCAGATGAGCGAGGCCTTCGCGGAGGCCAGTTCCGACAACGTCCTTCTGGTCGTCCTGACCAACGAAAAAGGATTCACGCCGGCCGACGAGGTGGTCTACCGCGACCTGGTCGGCGCTCTGCGTGCCCAGACCGAGGACGTCGCGGCCTTGCAGGATTTCGTGACCACTCCGCCACTGCGCGAGATCCTGGTCAGCAAGGACAATAAGGCGTGGCTGCTGCCGGTCAATATCGTCGGCGAAGTCGCCACCCCGAAGGCGATCGCCGCGACGAAGCGCGCCATTCAGACCGTGCAGGACACCGTGGCCGGCACCTCGTTGCAGGCCTACACCACCGGCCCGGCCGGCACCTTCAACGACATAAAGGACCTCGGCGACCTGGACATATTCACCATCGAGGTTGCGACGGTGGTGGCGCTGCTGACGATTCTGCTGATGGTGTACCGCAACCTGCTGACGATGATTCTGCCGTTGATCACCATTGGTGTGGCCCTGGTGACGGCCCAGGGTGTGGTCGCGGGCATGGGAACCCTCGGTCTGAGCGTCTCCTCCCAGACCATTGTCCTGCTCACCGCGATGCTCGCCGGCGCCGGAACCGATTACGCGGTATTTCTCATCAGCCGGTATCACGACTTTCTACGGGCGGGCGTGGAGTCCGATGAGGCTGTGCGCAACGCGCTGGCCTCGGTCGGCAAGGTCATCACCGCGTCCGCCGCCACCGTCGCGGTGACATTCATAGGCTTGATCTTCACGAAACTAACGGTTTTCTCGACTGTCGGTGTCGCCCTGGCAGCGGCCATCATCGTCGGCTGTGCGGGCGCACTTACATTTCTTCCGGCGTTGCTGACGTTGGCGGGCCGCCGGGGTTGGGCCAGGCCACGGCAGGACCTGACGGGCCGGTTCTGGAGGCGGTCGGGTATCCGGATCGTGCGCCGCCCGGTGATCAACCTCGTGGCCTCTTTGGTGATCCTGGTCATCCTTGCCTCCACCTCGGCCCTGGCGACCTACAACTACGACGATCGCAAGGCGCTGCCCGCCGCGACTGCCAGCATCCAGGGATACGACGCGATCAGTCGGCACTTTCCATTGAATGCCAGTCTGCCGCAGTACATCCTGATCAATTCTCCTCGGGATCTGCGCACACCCAGAGCGCTGGCCGATATGGAGCAGTTGGCCTACCGGGTCAGCCAGATACCCGACATTGACATCGTCCGAGGTATCACGCGGCCCACTGGCGAGTCCCTGGAGCAAGCACGACTGTCATTTCAGGCCGGTGAGGTCGGCAAGCCTCTCAACCAAGCTGCGGACGCGATCAACACCAACACGGGCAACCTCAACCTGCTGGCCTCCGGCTCGGATCAGATCGCCGACGTACTCGGCGCAATTCGCGGCCAACTTGGGCAGACGCTGGCCACCGTCAGCTACCTGGTGCGGTCGTTGGCGTTCATGCAGAACCAGTACGGCACGGGAAAGGCGCTGCCGGGATTCGAACTGGGCAGCGATCCGCTCAACACCATTCACGGCCTCGGCGGCAACATGGGGGTGAACACCGGCGACGCCGTCGCAGCGTACGACAAATCGATCGCGCCCGTTCTCAATGCCCTCAATGGAAACCCGGTCTGCGACGCGGATCCGAAATGTGTGGCTACCCGCGCTCGCCTTCAGTTGCTCGGCGACGCCCGCAAGGACGGCACCCTCAACGAGATCGCCAACCTCTGCACCCTGCTGGAGGAGATCCCGAGCGATCCCACCGCATTGCCGGCCGAGCAGCCGATGCCGGTAATCCCGGGCAAAGAGAAGCCCGGTCCGCTCACGACTATTCCCGGCAATCAGACGATGATCCCGGGAACCCCGCCCACCCCCGGCGGAATGGGCCCCGCGTTGGATTCGATCAGTCAGAGCCTGCAGGCCGCTGGGATCACCAACCCGGCAGACCTCGAGTCCCAACTGACCCAACTCCAGCAGGGTATCGATTTGCTGTCCGTTGCCAGTCGCCAGGTGGCCGACGGCGTCGCTCTGCTAGTCGATCAAACCAAGAAACTCGGCGTTGGCCTCGATCAGGCATCCTCATTTCTGCTCGCGATGAAACGCGACGCTAACACCCAATCGATGGCCGGCTTCTACATACCGGGGCAGATCCTCAATGGAGAGGAGTTCAGGAAGGCCGCCGCGATTTTCATCTCCCCAGACGGCCGCAGCGCACGCTTCCTGGTTCAGAGCAAGCTCAACCCATTCAGTTCCGAGGCGATGGACCAGGTCAACGAGATCCTCGCGGCATCCCGCGGTGCTCAACCCAACACCACGCTCGCCGATGCCTCGATCGGAATGACGGGGCTCACGGTCACCCTTCGTGACACCCGCGACTACTACTACCAGGACTTGCGAACAATCGTGGTCACGACAATTCTCGTGGTCCTCGCCGTTCTGATTGTTCTCTTGCGGGCGCTGGTTGCACCGCTGTATCTCATTGTCTCCGTGATTGTTTCATATCTGTCGGCGCTGGGCATGGGCGTCATGCTATTCCAGTTCATCCTTGGTCAGGAATTGCACTGGAGCGTGCCGGGCCTGACGTTCATCATCTTGGTGGCGGTGGGCGCAGACTATAATCTGCTGTTGATCTCACGAATTCGCGACGAATCCCCGCACGGCATCCGTTCCGGCGTGATCCGGACCGTCGGCCAGACCGGTGGCGTGATCACGGCTGCCGGGTTGATTTTCGCGGCCTCGATGATCGGTCTGCAGTTCTCCAGCATCACCACCCTCGTCCAGATCGGATTCATCATCGCCACCGGCATCCTGCTTGACACCTTCCTGGTGCGGACAGTTACTGTGCCCGCGACCGCGGTGCTGGTTGGCAAGGCGAACTGGTGGCCGTCGAAGTGGCAGCCGACTACGCCGTCCAAAGCTCCCAGGATCCAGAGGGAGGTAGTGAACGCGGACCTAACTGACTCGCAATAGCTGGCGGCTTGTCGATTGCAGTTGGTGTTCGCAAATCAGGCTAGCCGGCAGAAGTTTGCCAAGCCGAGAGAATCGACATAGGCCTTGTCTATTTGGTCGGCCGGCATTACGTCCTTCCGTGACGAAGCCGGCTCAAGCCCCGCGTAAAAATATGGCTCAGAAGTGCTCGCATCAACGCATCGAGTTTTCAACACATCAAAGTGATCGTTTCGCAAATAAAAGAGCGAGTCGTATACGACAACTGGGGTGTAATTCAGCTTGAAGTCGGGATTGTCATAGATTTCCGACTCTTGGGACCACACTCCATGTGTCTGGATCAAATCCGGCTTCCTTTCGCGGAGGTATTCCGCGAAGCCGCCCCAGCCGGAACTAGACAGCTCCCGATTGGCGAGCAAACCAAGATCCAGAATCTCCAACCGCTCACAACAGAGGCTCGTAGCCCCGACATCCGCAACTAAGACGCTAACCTTGGGTAATTGCAGTAAATCTCGAACATGGTCGGCTGCCTCTCCGTTCTCCCGATAAGCGACTGTCGAATTAAACGCCAGCTTTGTGTCGGTGTTAAGGCGTGCGATGTAAAACCAGGCCAAGTCCTGCGCGAGGATGCCGACGAAGGGGACCAAGAAAAGGGCCCCCACCGCGGCATAGGTCCGGCGGGACACCGACTTGATTTTTTCTTTCACAGGAAATGCGATAGCCGCGGCAACGATCAGGGCCAACAGTGCCGACGCCCCCATCCTGCCGGGTGGAGCAAAGTAGTTGCTGCCCAACACGACTGTGACTCCGATGAAAGCCAGTGCGTAAGCAAGGGCGAAGCTCACACGTGCAGGCATTCTGCGAGAGGTGGCTAGGTTCGCCAGTTCTCGCATCCTGTCGAACATTTTGACGCCGGAAATCCGCGATAGGACGAAACAGACGACGAGCGCTGGGAGAAAGGTGGCGATTGGTTCAATCAGAACGCCCACAACGAGTTGCAGATTCCAAGCCGGCGTCCCGAATGGCGGGCTGTACGGAGAAGCCTGCTTAGCAATCATAGTGTTCGTCAGGCCCAACGTTCCAAAGATGATGTAACGAACGAAGGTGACAAGCAACATCGCCGACAATGTGCTCAAGATGATTGCAAGTCCCACGCGAATCTGCTTCGAGAACAACATGATGCCTGTCGCACCGACAACCAGATAACCGGCCGCCTCGAAGCGAACGAGTGGAACGACGGCGGAGAGCAACATCAATCCGAGAAGGGGCTGATCCTTTTGGTCCCGAATGAAGCACATGATCCAGAGGACCACCACGCACAGCAGAGTCATTTCCATGCCGTTAGCCGTTTCAGTACGGAACGGACCGAGGATCAGAGCAAGAAATGCAATCAACCACGCTGCCGCGGGTGCCGACGGACGAACCAACCTATAGAGCAATACCGCGGCCGTCGCGGCGCAAACCGCCGCAATTAATTGGGACGCGAGGTGGAATCCGTAAAAACTCGTAATCCCAAGTTTGTATATAGCGGCCATTAACAAGAACCAGAGGGGACTCGTGGCACCTTCAACGGTCTCTGAAAACGGAGTCAGGCCGATGTGCCCGGTCTCTGCATAGGTTCGTGCGAACGCCAGAGTGATATACCCGTCGTCCCATGCAACCTCGCCGACTGCAAGACTGACAATCAAGTGCACGGAAAAAACGCTTGCGAACAACTGCCAGCCGCTGGCATCGGGAACGCGTGCGAGCAGATGGCCGAATCGTTTGGAAACCTGAGTCACCTTCATATCAAATCACCTTCGAGACAGTGGCACTGTGCCTTGACCGTCGTGATGTGAACCAGACCGCCCGTCCACGTGCAGCTGGTCGCTAGTCGATAATCCCGGTCAGGCCGAACTTCTCGAGGGTCTGCGCCGCAATGGATAACAGCCTTTGAGCAGGAAGTATTACCGATTAGGGCGCACGAGGTCCGGCCTCGACAGCGTTCGGGATTGCACTTTTGGCGGTCACGGTGTTGGCCATCAGTCACATCTCGGGCGTCCCATTCAGCCGGAGTGTTGGTTGTTACGGAACCGGGTTGTGCGGGCGCTAATCGGCTTCGCACTGATATTGCCCGTCGACTGGCGTTGACCAGATTCGATGGTGGGTGATGATCGCTTTCGATGGCGGAATGGCGTTGCTGGCAGCGCCCTGAAATGCAGTGGCGGCCCTGCTAAACGGCGAATTCACATACCGCACGAACAGTGCTCAATGACTACCAGTAGTGTTCGCGATCGTGTGGACGATGATCATAATCCTCGCCCTCGCGCTGAATCTTGAGCCGAACCGCCTCGGAATAATCGGACTCTTACTACTGCGTCCCGACCCAATTCGGCAATTGCTGGTCTTCCTTTGCTCTAGCTTCCTAATGAGCTCCGCCATGGGCCTCATCATCCTTTTCGTCGCCAATCGCAGTTTCGCCTCGAAGGGAGATTCCAGCAGCGCGATCATGCAAATCGGGATGGGGACACTGGCACTGATCGTGGCCGCCGTATTGTTCACCAATATCCGAATGCCAGGCGGCAAGGCCCGCGCTGCATCAGCGGCTGCCGCAGCAGACGAATCTGCGGCCGTTCCGTCGAGTGGACTCGCACTTGTCGACAACTTCACGAAGCGCGCGGGGAGACTGGTGCAGGGCCGTTCCCTGTGGTTTGCTGGGGCCCTAGGCGTTGGCATCGCACTTCCCTCGGTCGACTTCGTTGCCCTGCTCCTGTTGCTCGCCGGATCGGGCGAGCCACCGAAAGTGCAGGTGGCTGCGCTGTTCACCTTCCTTGCGGTGGCGAATACCATTCTGCTCATTCCGATGTTCAGCTATGTCTTCGCAAAGGAACGGACGGTTCGTGTCCTGGAGAACCTGCGCTCCTGGGTCCTCGCTCGCAGTCGCCGTGACTACGCGGTACTGCTTGCCATCGCCGGTGCCCTGATGGTCACAGTGGGACTCAATCGCCTCTTGTAACGGACACACTCAGCGCGGGTCCGGAATCCACCTGTTTGAGGAGCACCGCTCACCGAGTGGCAGCCCGTGAGCAGGCAATACTGTGAGTTAGGGCCCGCGAGGCCGGGCGCGGTATTATTTGCGGGAAATGTCAGAGACCTACTCGATGCTGCCCGATCGCAGAGTCCGCGGTTTGCCGCTGGTACATGGAGGTTTCGGTCCGGGTCTGCGCTGGGGTGTGACGGCCGTGGCCACCGGTGCCACCGTGGTCGCGGCGGCACTCGCCCCGACGCCCACGGCACAGGTGGGCGAGGTCGCGTTGCTGTCCACCAACGCCCTGATCATGGCGGGTACCGACATGCACGACGTCGATCAAGCGTGGGTTGACATGGCGATCGACGGCTACATCCGGCCATCGCTCGGCGGGGACTACACCGGGATTCCGGTGGTCACGCCGGCCCAGTTCTGGCCGTTCGGCGGTCCCGACGACATGTTCTTCGACCTTTCGGTCCTCGCCGGGACCACGGTGATCGACGCGGCGATCGACGCGACCACGGAACCGACCGTCGTCTTCGGCTACTCCCAAAGCTCCGTTATCGCGACCGCGGCAAAGCGGCGTCTCGCCGAACGGGCGGCAGACGCCGCAAACGCGGAGAGCACGCCGCCGGTGTCGTTCGTGATGCTGGCCAACCTCAACCGACCGAACGGCGGACTCAACGCCCGATTCCCCGGAGCGTTTATCGAGAAACTGGGTTGGACATTTTCCGCGGCCGCACCCACGGACACCGGATTCACCACGATCGACGTGGCACGGCAGTACGACCTGTTCGCAGACTTTCCTCGTTATCCCCTGAACGCGATCGCCACCGCAAACGCCCTCGTAGCCCTGCTGGACGGCACGCACGACTACTCGCCCGTGACGGTGGATCCAGCCGACCCGCGGTATGACCCCAACACCGTCGTCCAGCAATTCGGCGACACCACCTATTACTTCATCCCCACCCCGATGCTGCCACTGCTGCGACCACTGCGCGATTTAGGTTTCGACCCAGTGCTGCTCGACGCAGTCGAACCGGCAATGCGGGTGCTCGTCGAATTCGGTTACGACCGCAGCACACCTTTCGGACAGCCCACCGGGGCTCAACTCACTCCGCGTGAGGATTTCGAGCAGTTGGACCGCGACCTTGCCGCCGCCATCGAGCAGGGCCGCGCCATCCTCGATGAGGCGAAGGATCCGAGCGGGGCCGACGCCGCGCCGATCATTCCCGCGCCCTCTGCAGTGCGCCGCCCGCCTCGCGCAAACCCGGACTCACCGCGGGTCCAGCAGGCACCGGGCGCGCGAGCGACGCGCGCTCAGTCGGTCTCGCCCGGGATCGCCCCGGCCCCGAAAGCAGCAGTCTCGCAAGCAGTCGTTGCGCAACAACGCACGGCCACCCCGGGAGCGCTGCCCGCTAGTCGACCACTGCGCTAAGGCCGAACTCCGCCAACGTCTGCTCGACCACGCCGCGAAGGCGCGCCTTGGAGTTCTCGGCACCAAGTTGGTAGGCCTCCACCGAGATTGAGATCTTGCCGTTGATGCGTCCCGAGACCACCACCAATTGGCCATGCGAGCGCTGCAGTTCCCCCAACGTGACGTCGCTGTCCAATGCCCGGATGAAGACGAAGTCGGCCGGGCTGCCGTCGGGACGCGCCAGATCCTCCGGCAGGTCGCCGAGATTTGAGCAGGAAATCGGGAGATCCTCGGAGTAGGCGAAGAGTAAATCGGCGACACCCTTGACGGCACCGCGCGGCAACCACGGCATCAGCGGCATGATCTCCATGGCCGGATCGGGCTCAGACTTCGCCCTCTCCCGCGACTCGCGGACCGCATTGCGGGCCTCAGTCAGGTCAACCGAGACTTTCGTCGGGTCGACGGATGCACTGGCGAAGGCCATCGCCAGTGCACGGTCGTCGTCGAGGCTCTCGCGAAGGTTGATCGCGATGGTCAGGGTGACCGCACCGTCAGAGGCGCGCTGCCGACCCAGGTGCTCACCAAGCTTCGCCGCGAACCCCGCCAGTAGCGAATAGCTGTTTCCGCCAAGGGATTCGGCCCTGGCATCCCACTCGGGGATGTCCAAGTAGACCGCAACAGATGGAACCACGACATGGCGGTTATCCGGAGTTCCGGTCCGCGCAGCCCGCGCGCGGGTGAAGTCATCACGCTTGGCACGGGCCATCTTGGCGGCCTTGACCGCCGTGCGCGCGGTCAGTGGCAGGTCACGGCCGGCCTGCCGCAGGTCAGCGACAACGGCCTGGAAGCGCGTACGGGATCCGGGGCGGTCATAGCCGGTCTGTCGGATGTTGCCGGTAATTGCCTCGAAGACCGCCATCAGGGCACCAACCCCGTCGCCGATCACGTGCGAGGCGATGATGCTGGCAGCCGTCGAGCCGTCGTCGAGGGGTTGAACAGCGAGATACCAGCCCGGCCCGCGTTCGGGGTCGATAGGGAGCCGGGCTAGTTCATCGGCCCAGTCCATCAACTCCGCGCGCGGCCGGGAATGCTCAGCACGGCGGATGGGCGGAAGCGCACCAACCGGTTGCACCCACCGCGGCCGTCCGAACGGCAGTGGCGAGCGTTCGATCAGCCTGCTGCCCAGTGAGGCGTAGAGGTTTTTGTGGAAACGACGCAGCCCGTCCTCGTCGAGCGGGCGCTCGTAGACCCAAACGATCTGAATGAGCTGATTGCGACCCGTCGCGCGCAGCAGTTCAAGCGCGGCGTGATCGAGGAACGCGAGACGGTGCTCCGAAGGTTGCTCGCCCCGAGACCGACGAAAGAGTCCGCCGCCTGGTCGGGCTTGTGTCGTCATTTCAATTTCACCT
>Ga0247844_1003758_pt1 | contig 21704 bp, 17 predicted proteins | sample LaCtaG_FD_192421 | JGI IMG/M metagenome (GOLD analysis project Ga0247844, IMG submission 192421) | Freshwater microbial communities from meromictic Lake La Cruz, Castile-La Mancha, Spain - LaCruzMarch201714.5m_1 | ecosystem: Environmental > Aquatic > Freshwater > Lake | place: Spain: Castile-La... | reverse complement strand
TATCCGCGTCGGTGCGGAGAACCTTCAATTTCTGCGCAGGATTCCGGACATCAGGAATTTCAACCACCCGGATGCGGGCGCGGTCCGACGGCATTGGAACGGAGGTTTGATTTCCCACCGCAGATGGGGCTGCCAACAAAGCCTCTGCGCCAAGGAGAAATGCGACGGCTGAGTAGAAAACGTAATTCATGGGGACACCCCACCTTACCACCCCCCGCGCCTTCATTCAGGCAGAATCAACGTTGGAATCTCGAAATTCGCTCAGATCATCAGATTTTTGAGTGAGGCACGGATGCAATCGCATCTAAGCCCCGCTAGCGAAATACTGCGTCCGGATTGGGTGCCCTGGCTGCGCAAAATCCGGGACCAATAGTCTGCGCTGCCCTCCGGAACCTGCCGTATGTTGAGGCGATCCAGAAGCCCCATAATCTGCAAGGTGGTCAGCCCCTGAGTGGGCGGACAGGTGGAAACCAGTGTCCCCTCCCTGTAGCCGATCCGCAGGGGGTCCTCGATCCGGGCGCGAGTGCGCTTGAGATCCTCAGCTGTCAGTGGCGAACCGGCACTCCGGAGGCCATCGGCAACGGCGACCGCCAGTTCCCCCTTGTAGAAGTCACGTATCCATCGGGTCAAGTTGCCCCGGGAAATCCTGCCCGTCAAACTCATCCGTTGCGGGTGATGCCGGCGCAGCTCGTTCTCCATGACCCCATTCCACCGCTCCGCACCGCAGCTTTCCAGCCAGCATTTTTCCTGAAGAACCCAAATGATTTAAAAACCCCAAGGTTCCTGCCAGCGAAGGCCGGCGAGGACCATCTTACCTCCGGGGGCAAGAAGTTGACCCGTTATCGTTTGAGGTGCCGCGGCCTGCGGGGATGCTCCGCCGCGTTCTCGTCAGCTTTGCCATTCCTTGGTGCCTGGAAAAAATGAAGGTGAATAAACGCACCTCGACCCGCAACCTCCTTGAGCCTCTTCATGCTGCCAACCACCGCCGGGCTTTCGACCTTGCCACCTCCAGGTCCCCATCCGCATGGAAAAATGCGCCAAATCAGCCCTGCCGTCGCGCGCATCCTCCGCGTTAGCGCTTGGCAAATCTGCGAAGAGTTGTCAGAGTCCGACTGTCCCCTCTTTGTGCCATGACCTCAGATCATCCGGAAAACTGGTATCTCAAAAAATACGACTCCTCCGAAGTTTTCGGTCCAGTGAAGTTTGAGCAGATCGTCTCGTGGGCACTGGCTGCTCAGGTCAACCCGCAGGACATGGTTTCGACCGACCGCGAGGTCTGGACAAAAGCCCCCATGATTCCCGACCTGGCGATGGACTGGCTGGTCGAGGTCTCGGGAAACCTGCTCTACGGGCCGACCACCGCCGAGACGCTCCTCGAGTTTTGCCGGATCGGCGAGGTGACGCAGGGGACCCCGATCATCAACTGCCGCACGGGCGAGTGCCTGGCGCTGGGAAAGGCGCCATTTTTCAGCCTCGAAGCGATGGTTCACCCGCCGGAAGCCGCAGCGGCTCCGCCCAAGGGCGGCATCCGGGTGAGCCTGCAGAAGCGCGTCCGCGAGCTGGAATCCGGCCTGATGGAGAAGCGCCGCCAGCTTGCTGCGGCAAAGGACACCATTGCCCGGCTAGAGACGCGCGTGCGCGAGCTCGAGGCAAAGCTGGCTGACATCCAGGCCGGCCGGAAGTCGGGGGCTGCGGGCTCTTAGACGGGGGACCGATTCCACGCAAGGCGGGTGATCACCGGGGTCGTGTGGAGCGTTTCGTCGGATTCGGAGAAGGCGTAGGCAAGGCGCCCTCCCGCGTAGAGGCGATTGGGCGTGAATTCGGAGGAGTCCTCATTCGTTCCGCCCTGGATGATGAGCTTGCGGGCAGGGGGCGGCTCATCGCTGGCGAGCAGGATGGCGCGGTGGTTTGTGCCAACGAGAATGCGGTAGGAGACACCGTCGGCGGTTTGCATGGTGATGACATCGCGGGGCTGGATCGCATCCAGGTCCAGCTTGGCAAGCCCGTCCGGGGAATCGTGGTCCAGCGGGTTTTCGCTGCCTGGCTGGTGGTCAATGCCTTCCGATGTCATCTCCTGTTCGTTCTGAGACCTCATCGACGGTTTGGCAACGCCAAATCCGGGGCTGGCCTGCGAAGGGGCCGATGGATGCCCGGCCGGCCCGGCGCGAAAATCTGCCTTCGAGCGCATTTTGATTCTGTCCAATCCGGGCTCATTGGCCTAGGAATGTGGAACACTATGAAATCGACACCGCTCCCGAAGCTCCCGGCCTGGAAGGCGCTCACGACCCATCACAAAAAGATCCAGAGCGCGACCCTGCGCGAGCTGTTCTCGGAGGATCCGAAGCGTGGGGAGCGAATGACGGCCAGCGGGGCCGGGCTATTTCTTGACTATTCCAAAAACCGGATCTCTGACGAGACGCTGGCCCTTCTTTTCCAGCTTGCCGAGGAGTCCGGCCTGAAGGAGCGGATGGAGGCGATGTTCACCGGCGAGAAGATCAACATCACCGAGGACCGCGCGGTCCTGCACGTCGCCCTCCGTGCGCCCAAGGGCCGGAAGATCCTGGTGGACGGGCAGGACGTTGTTCCGGGGGTCCACGAGGTTCTTGAAAAAATGGGTGCGTTTGCGGAGCGGGTGCGCAGCGGAAAATGGAAAGGCCACACCGGCCGGAGGATCCGCAATGTTGTGAACATCGGGATCGGCGGATCCGATCTCGGGCCGGTGATGGCCTACGAGGCGCTGCGGCACTACAGCGCGCGGGACATGACGTTCCGGTTTGTCTCCAACGTGGACGGCCTGGATTTTGTCGAGGCGACGCGGGACCTCGATCCGGCCGAAACCCTCTTCATCATCTCCTCGAAGACGTTCACGACCCTGGAGACGATGACGAATGCCGGGAGCGCGCGCGAATGGCTGCTCAGCGGCCTGGGCGGGGACAAAAAAGCTGTGGCCAAGCACTTCGTTGCGGTCTCTACCAACTCCGAAAAAGTGTCGGCCTTCGGCATTGATACGGCCAACATGTTTGGCTTCTGGGACTGGGTCGGCGGCCGCTACTCCATGGACTCCGCCATCGGGCTCTCGACGATGATCGCCGTGGGGCCGGAGCAATTCTCCGAGCTGCTCGCCGGGTTCCATGCGATGGACAAGCATTTCCGCACCGCCCCGTTCGAAAAAAACCTGCCCGTCATCCTGGGGCTCCTCGGGGTCTGGTATGCGGACTTCTTCGGCGCGCAGACGGTGGCCGTCCTTCCCTACGAGCAATACCTGAAGCGGTTTCCGGCCTACCTCCAGCAGCTCACGATGGAGAGCAACGGCAAGCATGTGACCCTCGACGGCGGGCGCGTCAGCTACGAGACGGGGCCGATCTACTGGGGGGAACCAGGCACCAATGGCCAGCATTCGTTTTACCAGCTGATCCACCAGGGGACGCGGCTCATCCCATGCGACTTCATCGCCTTCGGAAAGGCGCTGACCCCGCTCGGGCGTCACCACGACATCCTGATCGCCAACGTCCTCGCCCAGGCGGAGGCGCTGGCCTTCGGCAAGTCCCCCGAGCAGGTCCGGTCCGAGGGCACTCCGGAGCGGCTGGTCCCCCACCGGGTGTTCGACGGCAACCGCCCGTCCAACGTCCTCCTGGCCGACCGCCTCACGCCCGGGATCCTCGGCGCGCTGATCGCCCTTTACGAGCACAGCGTCTTCACGCAGGGCGTGATCTGGCAGATCAACTCCTTCGACCAATGGGGGGTCGAGCTCGGCAAGGCGCTCGCCCAGGCCATCATCCCCGAGCTCGAAAGCAAAACCCCGCCCAAGCTCCAGCACGACAGCTCGACGAACGCGCTCATCAAGCGCTACCGCAAGATGAGGGGCTGAGGCCGGCCTACAGCCAGCGCCCCAGCAAATTCCAGAGATAGGCCACCCCGGCCCCTCCGAGCGTCGCGATCAACGCAACGTAAAGGGTCGCGACCGCGATCAGGATGTAGCCGGCCACCACCACCAGCCCGTCGCGTTCGAGAAGCCCCAGCGATAGAAGGATGATCGCAAACCCCGGGATCGTATTCGTCAGCGGAAACGGGGGAGGGATCGGCAGGCTGAGCAGGACCGCGGCAAAGGAAATTGCCAGGCCGGCCCCCGCGTGGGCCGGATGCCCGACCGCCGCCCGGGCCCAGCGCGGACGAAGAAATTTTTCCAGCTTGGTGTGAGCGGAAATCCCGAAGCGCAGCATTTTTTCAAGGACGCCGAACGGGATGCTGCGGGCCATCACGAACGCGGGCAGCCAGGGCTCGTGGCGCAGGGCGATCCGAAGCCCGCAGATCGTGATCGCCATCCCGAACGGAATTGAGAGGAACGGCACCGAGACCGGCGACAGGAATGGCAGGCAAAGCACGATCGAGATCACCTGCAGCCCGCGACCCTGGGTGTGGTGGAGAATCGTTCCCACCTTCATCGCCTTCCCATCCGCCAGTTCCAAAAGGCGGCGGAGGTCGTCAGAGACCCGCAGAGGGTTGTTGTCCTTCATCGCAACGATCCCCGGGCGGGGGGAGCGCCAAAAATTTTGGACGGGCGATCCGGGCCGGCAGCCGCCCGGCCGCGGCTTGAAATCCGCTTACTTTCCGTCGGTGCGTCAGGCCAGCTCATCATGGGTTCAGATGGATACTCCTACCTGCCAAACGGCTTCCGCGCAAACCCCGTTTGCCTGCGCCCTGTGCCAACCGGAGCAGCGCGATCAAAGATGTTTCCCCGGTGACAGAGCCAAGGCAGGGAGCGTGGGCATGAGGCGTTGGCGTTGCGGAACGCCATGAGGAAAGCATTGCGGCGGGGCGGCCGACTCTGGCAAGAGTGGAGCGAATTGAGAAGGTCGAAAAAATTCACAATGCAGCGGTTGGGGGAAGCGGCGGTGGGGGCAGCATGTGGCGGTTCCGATGAGGGTGGGGGTCTGGTGTTTCCCTGGGGAGGAGCTGTGGAGGAGGGGCCGGGGTGGCGGATTGAGGATGGCGCGGGGGGAGTCTGGGAGCTCGGGGAAAATGGCGGGGTGCCGGAGGGGCTGTGCGGGGAGATCCGGCGGGCGACGCTCATTGCGCACGGGGTGCGCCCGTGTCTTCGCCAGCTGCTTGGCCGTGCGGGGGTGGTCCCCATGGAGGTCGTCTGCACGGAAGGGGCCGCCGGGTTGCTGGCGGCAGGCGGTTCCGATGCACTCGACTTGGAGGCGGTTTCCGGGAGGTATTCGAAGGGTCGTTTGAAGGGGGGCACGGAGCCCGACGGGCCGGTTCCAGGCGGAGCGGCGCGCCTTCTCCGGGTGGAGGGGGGGCTGCGGCGTGCGATTCTTGCGGCCGGGCTTGGGAGGGTTTTTGAGCTGGAGATGAGCGTGCTTCCGATCCTCGCGGGATGCGACGTCTGCGGGGTCCCTGTGGATCCCTGCCGCCTTGCGGTTTTGAGGGATGGTTTTCTGAGGGAGGCCGGGGAATCGGTTTTCCGACTGGGCGGGTTGCTGAGAGCGCCGACATTGGATCCGGAAAATTCGGCGCAGCTTGAGCGGATGCTGGCGCGGGCGGGGATCCGGGTGCGGAGCGCCTCGGATGCGGCCCTGCTGCAGGCGAACGAGGGGAAGGTGATCCCGGAGATCTTTGTGTTCCGGAGGAAGTCGGCTCTGGCGCGCCTCTGCCGCGAGCTTCTGGAGTCCGGGCGCTGCGGTGCGGGCGGGGAGTTCAGGATCCCCGGCGGGGGATTTCAGGCGGCCGGCTCCGAGGCGCTGGAGGAGCTGCTCTGCGGGGAGCTGGCGGGGGGATTGAAGGTCCCCGCCGGGCGCCGGTTGGTCGTCCAAAGCACGCGGGGCGCTCGCTTCGAACTGGCCGCCCGCTGCTCCCCCGAAAGCGGCGGGGAGGATGATCCCGCGAGGGAGGCGGCGGCGTGGATTTTTCAGAGGCCGCCTGGCGGGGTCGGGCCGGAAGAGTTGAGGGTTGGGCAAATCGTGATCGACGGCCTGACCTTGGGCATGGGCGCGGACACGATGGCGGGTGAGGTTCTTCGGAGCGGGCTGCGCCTTCCGGGCGATCCGCAGGCGACCAGGCAATCCTTTTTCCTGCGCCACGCAGAGATTGCGAGGTGGCACGAGGCGTGCCAGCGGCAGGCCCGGGAGCGTCTGGCCGAGGCCCGGACGGCCCTTGGGCGGAGGGTCCTCTTTTCTGCGGGGGCCAATACCTGGCAGAGGTTTTCCGGGCTGGTGGCGACAACGCTTTGCGGGGGCAGCGAGGACGCGGTGAAGTCCGCCGCGGTCCGGCTGAGCGCGGAGCTTGCGGGCACGGCACGCCTGGTTGGCGTGACGGAGCACGCACTGTGCGTCGAGTGCGGTGAGGGCGAGCTCGAAGCGGTTCGGTCCACCGTGAAAAATACCTGGTGCGTGGCCCTCCGGGCGCAGCGTGCGCAGCGTGCGGAGGGCTGACATTTCCATCTTCGGGGATTGAATCCCGCGGCGGGTCGGGCACAATGCGCGGTCCAATGTCAGAGATTTCCAAAGCTTACGAGCCCGGCCTGGTGGAGGACAAGTGGTATGCGTGGTGGCAGGAGCGCGGGCTGTTTCATGCCGACCCCTCCTCGCCGAAGCCGGGCTACTCGATTGTCATTCCGCCGCCGAATGTGACCGGGGTCCTGACCCTCGGGCACGTCCTCAACAACACGATCCAGGACATCCTTGCACGCCATGCGCGCCAGACCGGGCACGAGGTCCTCTGGCTTCCGGGAACCGACCACGCGGGGATCGCGACGCAGACGGTCGTCGAGCGCAAGCTTCGCAAGGAGGAGAAGAAGACCCGCCACGACCTTGGGCGCGACGAGTTTTTGCGGCGCGTCTGGGAGTGGAAGGAAAAGCACGGCGGGATCATCATCAACCAGCTCAAGAAGCTCGGCTGCTCGTGCGACTGGGAGCGCGAGCGGTTCACGATGGACGCCGCCTACGCCCGCAAGGTGCAGGAGGTCTTTGTGGACCTGCACGCCAAAGGCCTCATCTACCGCGGCAAGCGCATGGTCAACTGGTGCCCGGTCTCGCTGACGGCGCTCAGCGATGAGGAGGTCATCCCGAAGCCGCACAAGGGCTACCTCTACCATTTCAAGGTCGAGATCGTCGAGCGGCCGGGAAGCTATCTGGAGATCGCCACGACGAGGCCGGAGACGATCATGGGCGACGCGGCGGTCGCGGTGAACCCGAAGGACCCGCGCTACGTCGGGCTGATCGGGTGCCACGTCCGGCGCCCGCTCCCGGCCGAGGACCAGGCGATCCTGCCGGTCATCGGCGACGAGGCGGTCGAGTTCGCCTTCGGCACGGGTGTGCTGAAAGTGACGCCGGCCCACGACAAGACCGACTACGAGATCGGGCTCCGCCACAGCCTTCCGGTCATCGACATCCTGAATCCGGATGGCACGCTCAACGGACTCGGGGGAGAGGATTTTGTGGGGCTGGACCGCTTTGAGGCCCGCATCGAGGCCGTCGACAAGCTCCGCGAGATGGGGCTCCTCGTGAAGGAGGAGCCGCACGAAAACCATGTCGGGTTCAGCGAGCGCGCCGACGTCCCGATCGAGCCGCGCCTCTCCGAGCAGTGGTTCCTCAAATATCCGAAGCCGGCCGAGGCCCGCGATGCGGTCCGCAGCCACCTGATCCGGTTTTTTCCCGACCGCTGGGAGAAGGTTTACGACCACTGGCTGGAGAACATCCAGGACTGGTGCATCTCCCGCCAGCTCTGGTGGGGGCACCGGATTCCGGTCTGGTATCCCGAAAATGCGGAATGTGGGATGAAGAATGCGGAATGCGGAATGCGGAGTGCGGAATTGATTTCAGCCGCCGGAGGCGGGACAGAAAATTCCGAATTCCGAATTCCGAATTCCGAATTCGTTGTCTCGGTGGATTCGCCGGGCGAGGGCTGGGTCCAGGACCCCGACGTGCTCGACACGTGGTTCTCGTCGTGGCTCTGGGCCCACGAAACGATGGAGCCTGCGGTGCGCAGGAAATTTTACCCGACGAGCGCGCTGGTGACCGGGCCGGACATCATCTTTTTCTGGGTGGCGCGGATGATCATGGCAGGGCTGGAGTTCGCCGGGGAGATCCCGTTTCGCAGCGTCTATTTCACGGGGATCATCCGGGACCGCCAGGGGAGGAAGATGTCCAAGAGCCTGGGCAACTCGCCGGACCCGCTCGACCTCATTGCCAAATACGGAGCAGACGGCCTGCGCTTCGGACTTCTGCGGATTGCGCCGCAGGGGCAGGACATCAAGTTCGATGAGCAGCAGATCGTCGAGGGCCGGAACTTCTGCAACAAGCTCTGGAACGCCTGCCGGTTCCGCCTCCTGCACGGCGCGGTCGATCCTGCGGCCGACCCCGCGCAGCACGACCTCTCGATTTTCGCGCGCGACCTTCTCGGCAAGCTGGACGCGACGATCCGGCGGGTGGACGAGGGCTACGGCGCCTTCCGGTTCAGCGAGATTGCGCAGGCGCTTTACGACTTTGTGTGGGGCGACTTCTGCGACCGCTTCATCGAGGCGGCGAAGGCGGACCTCGACTCGCCGCGCCGCGCGGGGACGCTGGCGGCGATGGACTACGTGATCCCGCGCATCCTGAAGCTTCTGCACCCCTACACGCCGTTCCTGACCGAGGAGCTCTGGAGCGGAATGGGCTTCGGCAAGGAGAGCCTGATGGAGGCGCCCTGGCCCGAGGCCAGCACGTTCGCGCCGGAGCCCCGCGCGGAGGCCGTCCACTCGGCCGCCTCCCAGGCGCGCAACGTCCGGTCCACCTACAACATCCCGTCCAACAAGCGCGTCGCCTGGCAGATCACGCCATCCGATGCGTGGGTCCTCGATGTCTTCCCGACCCTCTCCCTTTTCCTGCATGCCGAATCCCTGACCATCTGCGAGGCCCCCCCGCCGGGAACCGCCGCCTGCCCGACCGGCATCGGAACCCTCTACCTGCCGCTCGGGGGACTCGTGGACGCGTCGGCAGAAACCAAACGCCTCGAATCCGAGGTGGCCAAGGTCGAATCCGAAATTGAAAAAGCCGCCCGCAAGCTCTCCAGCGAGTCGTTTGTCAACAACGCTCCCCCGGCCGTCGTCGCCGAACACCGCCAGCGCCAGAGGGATTGGATCGCCCGCCTCGCCGAGCTTCAAGCCGCCCTCAAAGCCCTCAGGCTGTGATCGCTGCCCCGCCCCGCCTCAGCGCGGCGGCGGAGGGGCCCCCGGATCCCGGAACGTGATCCGCGCTTTCGTCAGGTCGTAGGGCGAAATCTCGACAGTCACCCGGTCGCCCGGAACGATCCGGATGAAATTTTTCCGCATTTTTCCGGAGATGTGGGCCAGCATGACGTGGCCGTTGGGGAGCTTGACGCGGAACATTGTCCCGGGGAGCACATCCACCACCACACCTTCGCTGGTTACGCAATCGTCTTTCGCCATGAGAGTGGCATCGTCATACCAGATCCTCGGGCGAAATCAACCACGCGAAATCCGGGTGTCGAATTTGCCGGGCAGGCGAGGGCCGGCCTAGAAGAGCTCCTGCTGCCCGGCGCGGGCGGCCCTGGCGGCCTCGGCTTCGATCTCGGACACGAGGCCCCGGAACTCGCACCTGCGGAGCGCGTCGAGGAGCGCGGGGTAGTCCGGGCGGATGTTGAGCGCCTCCCAGGGGGTTGGGAGGGGGATGTCGTCGTCGAGGCGGACCATCTCGCGGTTCGCAAGGATCCGGGCGCGGGCGCCCACAATTTTTTCGCGGAGCTTGGGGTTGGTGATGAGCGAGGGATCGGCGAGCCAACGGGTGGCCGGGCCGTGGGCGCCGACGAGAGCGACGGCGGTTTTGGAGCCGATGCCGGGGACGCCCGGGATGTTGTCCGAGGCGTCGCCGGTGAGGGCGAGGACGTCGGCGATCTGCCCCGGGGGGACGCCCCATTTGGCCCGCACCTCGTCCACTCCGAGGAGGGCGTGCCCGCCGGCCGGGGTGTCGGTTTTTGCTGTGGAGTAGATGCGGATCGAAGGGGAGACGAGCTGGAGGATGTCCTTGTCGTTCGTCGCGATGACGACCTCTGCTCCGGCGCGGGCCGCGGCGGTGGCGTAGGAGGCGATGAGGTCATCCGCCTCGGTATCCGGGAGGCTGAGGCCGGGGGTTCCGAGCAGGGGGAGATTTTCCTGCAGCCAGGCTTCCTGGGGGCGGAGGTCGTCGGGCATCGCGGTCCGGTTTTGCTTGTATTCCGGCTGGAGCGAGGTGCGGCGGGCGGGGAGGCCGGCGTCCCAGATGACGGCTGCGCGGTCGGGGCGGAGATCGGCGAGCATGCGGCGCAGCGCCTTGAGATAGCCGTAGATCGCGTTGGTGGGTTCGCCGCGGGAGTTTCGAAGCCCGCGGATCGCGTAGAACGAGCGGTAGAGGTAGTAGTGACCGTCAACGAGGAGGAGGCGCATGTTGGAGAGAGACTGCGGTGAGGGGCGGGTCGAAACCAAGCGGAATCGCCAGGCGCCGCAGGGCCGGGGGATAATGATTGGCGTCGCGCGCGCATCGTGTGTAGGTTTTGCGCCATGAAGTATCGCAACTTTCCTGGCACCGACCTGTCCGTGAGCGAGGTGGGCTTCGGGCTCTGGACGCTGTCCACTGGGTGGTGGGGCACCTACACCGACGAGGAGGCCGTGCGCCTCATGCGCCAGGCGCGGGACCTGGGCGTCACGCTCTTTGATGCGGCCGACACCTACGGCAACGGGCGCAGCGAGGAGCTCATCGCCAAGGCCTTCGAGGGAAGGCGGGACGACATCGTGATCGCGACGAAGATCGGATATGATTTCGTGAATTTCGGGGACGGGCGGCGCGGGCAGCGCGAGATCCCGCAGGACTTCTCGCCGGCGGCGCTGCGCCGGGCGACCGACGCCGCGCTGGGGCGCCTGAAGACCGGCCGCATCGACCTCATGCAGCTTCACAACATCCGGATGGAGCAGATCGATGACGATGCCGTCTGGGAGACGCTGGAGGACCTTCGCGCAGAGGGAAAAATCCGGCACTACGGCGTGGCGCTCGGCCCCGCCATCGGCTGGCTTGGCGAGGGCGTCCGGGCGGTCCGGGTGCGCCGCCCCGCCGTGCTCCAGCACATCTACAACCTCCTCGAGCAGCACCCCGGGCACACGATCCAATCGGAGGCCGAAGCCTGCGGCGCCAACACGATGTTCCTCATCCGGGTCCCGCATTCGTCCGGCATGCTCGAGGGAAAATACACTGAGGAGACGGTCTTTCCGCCCAACGATCACCGGAACCACCGCCCGAGAAGCTGGCTCGTGAACGGGGTGAGGAAGGTGGAGCAGCTGCGGTTTTTGGAATCGGGGGAGCGCACGCTCGGGCAGGCGGCCCTCCAGTGGCTGCTGGCCGATCCCCGGACGGCCTCGACCCTGCCGAACATCTACAACGAGGAGCAGCTCCGAGAGTTTGCCGCCGCCCCCGATACGCCGCCGCTGACCCCAGCCGAGCTCGCGAGCATCCAGGAGCTGGTCGCCAACCATTTTGGGCTTGAACCGGAGGAGGGAAAATTCAAAGGAACCATGGTGCTGGACGAAGTTCCGGCGTAAAGCGGCTTGCCGGGTTTGTCATGCGGGGAGGCCGGCGGCGCGTGGGCGCGGCCGGCGTCCTCTCCGCGCGACCGGCCCTCCTGCTCTTCGACTTTGACGGCACGATTGCCGACACCTTCCGCAGCGGCGTCGAGATCCTGAACCAGCTGGCGCCGGAGTTCGGGTTCCGTCCGCTGGCGGAGGGCGACCTGGAGCGGGCGCGGGACATGCGCACCGGCGAGCTGATGAAATTCCTTGGGATTCCGGCCACGCGGATGTCGCGGATCTCCCGGCGCGGCAAGGAGGAGCTGAGCAAGCGGATGGACGAGATCCTGCCTTTGCCCGGGATGATCGAGCTGATCCGGTGCCTTCACGGGCGGGGGTTTCGGCTGGGGATCCTGACGTCCAACTCCGAGGAAAATGTCGCAGCATTCCTGAGCCGGTTCGACATCCGGGTATTCGAGTTTGTACGGACGTCCTCGAAGCTGGCGGGCAAGGGGAGGGTGATCCGGGAGATTTTGAAGGGGCAGGGGCTGAAGCCGCGCGAGATTCTGCTCATTGGCGACGAGGTGCGGGATGTGGAGGCGGCCCAGGAGACCGGGGTCCATGTCGTGGCGGTCACGTGGGGATACAACAGCCAGAGGGCCCTGGAGAGCATCCGTCCGGACCACCTGGCGCAGAGCCCTGAGGAGCTTGGGGCCTTGGTCTGCGGAGCGGAGATGGAGGGCGAGGAGGTCGCGCCATGACGGAAAGGACCGGTCAGAGCGGCGCCCCGGCGGGGGTGCCCCGGCGGCTCCCTCCCCGGGAGCTGGAAGCGGCCGAGGAGGCCAGGGAAATCCTTGGCATGGTGGGGGGCGACCTCTCCCGCGCGGTGGGGATCCTGCAGCGCCAGCTGGATGTGCTGCACTCACGCGCCCAGGTGCTCACCACACTGGCGGGGCTCGTGGTGACGGTCACGGGGTTTTCCGGGCGGCTGATCGCCGCGACCAATCTGCCCGCCCAGGTGCTTGTCATCTCCGGCTTGGGCCTCGTTCTGACAAGCGCCTTCTACATCGTCCAGACCGTCATGAAGCTCCAGTGGGTGACCTCTGTGATCTCGGCTGACAAGGAGGCCACGGTGGAAACCCTCCTCCTGCGCCGCAACCGGAGGACGCGCAACCTCAGCCGTGGCGGCGCGATCCTGTTCTTCGGGCTCCTTTTGTATTTCCTGGCCATTGCCCTGATGCTTACGAATCCGACCCCCATGACGGTGCCCGTGCGGTGAGGGGGGGAGCACTGGCGGCGGGGGTGGCCATCACCGGAACAAGAATCCTCCGAAAATATTCGCACGGAACCCCCTGTTCTGTCGTATGGTGTAGGAACCTGAAAAACATTTACTTTGATGTTGTTCCTGCGACTCTGAACATTTAACGAAATCCGCCTGCTGTGGCACGAGACCTCTACCAAAAATGCCGGGACTACCGGGACAGCTCCGACGCGCGAGCCCAAGGGTTCTATCCTTACTTCCGCTGTATCGAAGAGCCCCACGGGAACTACGTGGTCTGCGACGGGGAGCGGAAGGTGATGATCGGCTCCAACAACTACCTGGGGCTCGCTCAGGATCCCCGGGTGATCGAGGCCGCCTGCGAGGCTACGCGGCTCTACGGGGCGGGGTGCACCGGCTCGAGGCTTCTCAATGGGACGATCCGGCTCCACGTCGAGCTTGAGGAGGCGCTGGCCGCGTTCCTGCAGCGCGACTCCGTCCTGCTGTTTTCAACCGGATTTTTTGCCAACCAGGGAGCCCTGGCGTCGCTGACCGAAGAGGGGGATGCAATCCTCTGCGACCGGGAGAACCATGCGAGCATCATCGACGGCTGCAACTTTGCCCCCGCCAAGCTGATCCCCTACCGCCACAATTCCGCCGCATCGCTCCGCAACCGCCTGAAGCGGGTGCCCCCGGAGGCTGGCAGGCTGGTGGTGATGGATGGGGTCTTCAGCATGTCCGGCGACATTGCCGACCTGCCCCCGCTCCTGGAGGTCTCAAAAGAAAATGGTGCGTTCGTCTATGTCGATGAGGCACACTCCCTGGGGGTTCTCGGGCCTCAGGGGCGCGGGACGGTCCACCACTTCGGCCTGAACGACGAGGTGGATATCGTGATGGGAACCTTTTCAAAATCCCTTGGATCGATGGGGGGGTTCGTTGCGGGAGACGCGCAGATGATCGAGTTCCTGAAGCATCGCGCGCGGTGCCTGATCTTCACCGCAGCCCTTGCCCCGGCTGTGGCCGGGGCGGTGCTCAAAGCGCTTGAGCTGATGCAGCAGGAGCCTGAGCGGATCGACCAGCTCTGGAAAAACACGCGGAAGATGCACGAGGGGTTCAAGCGGATCGGCTTCAAAATCGGGACCACCCAGACGCCGATCGTGCCGATCCTGATCGGGAGCGAGGCCAAGGCGTTCATCTTCACTCAGAGGCTTTTTGAGGAGGGGATCTTCGCGACGCCGGCGATCTACCCGGCGGTTCGCTATGGTGAGGCCATCGTGCGCACCAGCTTCATGGCCACCCACACGGACTCGGACCTCGACCGCGTGCTCGAGATTTTTGAGAAACTTGCACGCGAGCTAGGAACTTTTGATGACCCTGCCTACGTCAATCCCAACCAAAGGAAAAACGTGTTCGATTTCCGTCTGCCGGACGTCAACGGATCGGAAGAGGTTCGAGAGGTCGGCGGAGCGGCTTCACGCAACGGATCCGGGGTTCACCCCGCCCTTTCCCGGTAGCGTCGCAAAGTTTCTTGCGCCGGATTCGGCATTCCACCGGCACCATGGCACGATCACCGGGCTGCTGGCCGAGCGGGACGGGGTTCCGGTCGGGCGCATCGCGGCGATCATCAACCGCTCGCACAACGCCCATTATGCGGACAAGACCGGATTCTTCGGGTTCTTTGAGTGCGAGGACGATCCCCGGACAGCGCACGCGCTTTTTGAGGCGGCCGGCAAGGTCCTGAGCGAGGCCGGTTTGGAGGCGATGCGCGGCCCCTACAACCCGAGCATCAACGACGAGTGCGGGCTCCTGATCAGCGGGTATGATTTGCCGTCCATGATCGGTCTCACCTGGAACCCTCCGTATTATGTCCCCCTGCTGGAAGGCGAGGGGTTCGTCCAGGCCTGCCTGCTGCACGGCATGAATCTTCCGATGCACCGGCTTCCGAAGCCCGAGCGGCTCGGCCGGATTGTCGAGCGGTTGACCAGCCGGTCGCGCCTGAAGCTGCGCACGATGGATATCTCGCGGCTCGAGGAGGAGCTGGAGATCGTGCGGAAAGTTTACAATGCGACGCTCGAGCGGAACTGGGGGTCTGTTCCGGTCTCGATGGAGGACCTCCTCGGGGCAGCGGACGACATCCGGGCGATCGCCGATCCCAAGCTGCTCCTGATTGCGGAGATGGACGGGGTGGACGCCGGGGTTGCGCTCACGCTTCCCAATTTCAACGAGATCCTTGCCAGGGTGAAGGGCACGCCGCACTGGCTGCGCCTGCCCCACATCTTTTTATTGATGAAGACCGTGAAGATCCGTTCCTGCCGGCAGGCCGTGCTGGGGGTCGTGCCGGAATGCCGGGACCGCGGGCTGCACGCCTGGCTGATCTACGAGCAGTTTGCCGTCGCGAAGGAACGCTACGCCGACGCGACCCTCGGATGGATGGAGGACAGCAACAAGGAGATCCTCAAGCACTGCGAGATGATCGGCGGCGAGCTGAACCGCAAGTGGGCGATTTTTGAAAAGCCTCTCTGAGGCAGGGCGCCAAGCGGCCAAGTGATTCACCGCCTCAAAATGGAGGCAACATTTTCCAAAAAATGTCACACCTGCGACATTTTTTGTGGGTTCGCAAGGCGAGTTCCCTCGCCCGCTACGGCTTTGCGATGAGTCCTTTGACGAAGCGGATCGACGGGCCGAGCAGAGGCAGGTGTTCGTAGATGCCATTGGCCGGATTCCAGAAATCCTGGTGCAGGACGATGCGCCCCTGGTCATCGAAGCGCAGCTGCGAGATGCCCTCGGTCCGGATCGGCTCTCCCCCTGCGAGGCTTTTCACCCGCACCTCCATCGTCCATCGCACGTAGCAGTCGGACCCCGAAACCGCGACATCGGTGACTTTGGCCTGAACGCGCTCGGCGTTCCGCGCGGTGCGCAGCAGGTAGCGCTCAATCGCGTCGACCCCGACCTCGGTGGCCACGGTGTCGTTGAACCAGGCTCCGGGGGCGTAGACTTTCCGAGTGTTTGCCTGCACGTTTTCGACGGAAAGGTCGCCGTAGAGCGCGGCAAAGCCTGCTGAGGCCTTCTTCCCGGCCTCCCGGCCGGCCAGGGTGGTTCCGGGCCGGCCGGCGAGGGCGCGGTGGTAGTCATCGACGAAGTCTATCGGGCCGGAGGCGCACCCGGTGAGAAGAAGGGTGGCAGCAGCCAGGAGGCGAAGGTTCATGGCAAATCTTTGCCCACGGACCGGAGGCCATGGCAACAACATTCCTGACTTCGGAGGTGAGCCCCTCGCGGGGAGATCCGAAATTGCCACGGGGCGGTCGGTGTGTAGATTGAGCGGGTATGTCGAATGTTCCAACACGAGCTGAGGTCGCTGCCGCCGACACCTGGGATTTGAGCCCGCTGTATGCGGATGGTGCGGGGTGGGAGGCGGACTTTCAGGAGCTGCAGGGGGAGTTTGCGGGGATCGGGGCGTTTCGCGGGCGACTGGGGGAATCGGCCGGCGCGCTGGCGGAGTGCCTGGAGTTTGAGAGGTCGGTGGATCTGCGGATCGAGCGGCTGAACCAATATGCGGCGCTGCGGGTGACCGAGGACAGCGCGGATCCTGCGGCGCTCGACCGCGAGGCACGGCTGGAGGGCGTGCTTGTGCGGGTCGGGGAGGCGTTTTCCTTTTTGGCGCCTGAGATCCAGGCGATTCCGGATGCGAGGTTCGACGAGTTCCTGGGGGCCGCGGAGCTGGCCGAATGGACGATCCCGCTGAGGAAGCTGCGGCGCCTGAAGGCGCACATCCTGGGGGCCGCCGAGGAGCGGATCCTCGCGCTCGGAAGCTCGGCGATCCGCGGGCACAGCGAGACATTTTCCCAGCTGACGAATGTGGACATGAAGTTCGGGAAGCTGTCCGACGGGGACGGCCGCGAGCGCGAGCTGACCCAGAGCTCGTTTTCTTCCTTCCTCCAGCAGCGGGATCCGGCGGTGCGCAAGGCGGCCTTCCACCAGTTCTACGCCGAATTTTCCGATCACAAATTCACACTGGCGGCGAGCCTGGCGAGCGCGGTGCGGGCGGGGGTGTTTTACGCGAGGGCGAGGAATTACCCCTCCGCCCGCGAGGCGGCGTTGTTTGCGGACGACGTGCCCGTGAGCGTGTATGACGGCCTGATTTCCACGGTGCGGGCGAACCTTGCCCCGCTCTTCGAGTATTTTGAACTGCGGAGGGAGGTGCTGGGGCTGGAGGAGATCCACCATTACGACACGTATGTTCCGATGGTGGCTGACGTTCAGACCGATGTGCCGTGGGATGCGGCGGTCGGCAAAGTGCTGGCGGCGGCGGAGCCGCTGGGTGCGGAGTATGTGGAGGTCCTTTCGCACGGGCTGCGGGGCGGCCGCTGGTGCGACCGCTACGAGAACAAGGGCAAGCGCAGCGGGGCCTTTTCCTACGGCACGTTCACGAGCCCTCCGTATATCATGATGAACTACAAGAGCGATGTGTTCTCGGACGTCTACACCCTGGCTCACGAGGCCGGGCACTCGATGCACACCTGGTATTCCCAGCGCTCCCAGCCCTACCAGAACTACCACTATCCGATCTTCCTTGCCGAGGTGGCCTCGACGTTCAACGAGATCCTCCTCACCGAGCACCTCCTCCGGACGACCGACGACCGCCGGATGAAGGCCTATATCCTCAACCGCCAGATCGACGACCTGCGCGGGACGCTCTACCGGCAGACGATGTTCGCGGAGTTCGAGCGCGACATCCATGCCGCCGAGGAGGCCGGGGAGGCGCTCACACTCGACGGATTCCAAAAAATTTACCGCCGCCTGCTGGCGGACTACTTTGGTCCGAAGTTTTGCGTGGACGACGAGCTGGGCTTGGAGTGCCTGAGGATCCCGCATTTTTACAGTGCCTTTTACGTTTACAAGTATGCGACCGGGATCTCGGCGGCGGCGGCCTTGGCGGCGGGGGTGCTGGCGGGAGGCGATGCGGGGCGGTATCTGGAGTTCCTGCGCAGCGGGGGGAGCCGGTTTCCGATCGAGACGCTTTCAGCGGCGGGGGTGGACATGGGGTCCCCGGTGCCGGTGCAGGCTGCGCTCGACCTCTTTGCGCGGCGGGTCGGTGAGTTGCGGGAGGTTCTCCGCGAGGGGGTTTGAGCCGACCTTACTCGTCGAGGGCTTCGAGCTCGCTGGTGGTGACGCGAAGCACCTCCTCGAGCGAGGTGACCCCCTCGGAGACCTTGAGCCAGCCGTCTTTCCGGAGGGGGACCATGCCCTCGCGCATGGCCAGCTCGCGGAGCTCGGGGCCGCTGCCGCGGCGCTGGATCATCTCCTGCAGGCGGGAGGTCATCAGGACGATTTCGAAGAGCGCGGTGCGGCCCGCGTATCCGCTGTTCCGGCATTTTTCGCAGCCGACCGGGCGGCGGATGCGATCCGCCCACTCGGGGGGAAATCCGATCTCGGCGAGCTCCTCCGGCTTGCGGTGGCCTGGCTGGGAGCAGTGCTTGCAGAGGCGGCGGACGAGGCGCTGGGCGATGAACGCCCGGACCGACGAGCCGACGAGGAACGGCTCGATGTTCATGTCGAGCAGGCGGGTGATCCCGCCCACGGCGTCGTTCGTGTGGAGCGTGCTGAAGACGAGGTGCCCGGTGAGGGCGGCGCGGATGGCGATCTCGGCGGTTTCGTGGTCGCGCATTTCGCCGACCATGATGACGTTCGGGTCGCCGCGGAGGATGCTGCGGAGGGCGTTGGCAAACGTGAGGTCGATCTCGGGTTTGACGGCGATCTGGATGACGCCGTCGAGCTTGTGTTCGACGGGGTCCTCGATGGTGACGATGCGGCGCTCCTTGACGTTGAGGCTGCTCAGGAACGTGTAGAGCGAGGTGCTTTTCCCGCAGCCGGTGGGGCCGGTGACGAGGATGATGCCGTTTGGGATCGAGATGAGGTTGCGGATGCGCTTCTCGGCGACGCCGTCGAGGCCAAGGCGGGCGAAGTCAAAGCGCTCCTGGCCGAGCAGGCGGAGGCTCACATTTTCGCCGTGGACGCAGGGGATCGTGGCGACGCGGACGTCGATCGGCTGGCCGGAGTGCTCGAGGGCGATGCGGCCGTCCTGGGGGAGGCGGCGCTCGGCGATGTCGAGGCCGGCCATGATTTTGAGGCGGGAGATGACCGAGTCCTGGAGGACCTTGATGCGCGGGGGGACGGGGGTTTCGTGGAGGACGCCGTCGATGCGGTAGCGGATGCGGAGCTCGTGTCCGAGGGGCTCGAAATGGATGTCCGTCGCGCCCTGGTTGAGCGCCTCGCGGAGGATCTGGTTGACGAATTTCATGACCGAGGCCTCGCTGTCCTCCTCGTCCACCACATTGACCTCCTCCTGGGTTCCTCCGACCTCGTTTTCGCGGCCCTCGATGAGCTCCTCGAACGTGTCGGCACCGACCCCGTAGGTGGTCTTGAGGGTTTCGATGAGGCGGCGGCGGGTGGTCATGACCGGGCGGACCGGGCCGGGCCAGTGCTGGACGACGGCCATCCATCCGGTGTGGTCAAACGGGTCGAAGGTCAGGAGGCGCAGCTCGCCGCCCTCCACGGCGGACTCGGGCAGGACGGTCTGGCCGAGGGCGAGGCGGGCGGGAAATTTGTCGCGGACGTTCTCGATCGTCTGGATCTCGCTTTCCTCGCGCCAGGGGAGGTCGAGGGAATCGGCGAGAGCCTTGAGGAAATCGGGTTCACGGACGAGCTGGGCGTCGAGGAGTGCGGCGACCGGCGAGCGCTGGGAGAAGGCGGCGAGGCGGAGGATTTCCCGGCATTTTTCGGGCTCGGTGCATCCGGTCTGCCTGGCGATGCCCGTGAGGTCCTCGATGAGATTGACCATGCGCTAATTTCTTGGGCGGGGCGTTGGCTTTGGCTTGGGTTTCCAGGGGGCTGGCTCGCTGGCCTGTTCGGCGAGGGGTGCGGTCATCTGCTGGGCGTCCTGCCCGAGCGGTGTCCGGTCGCCCTCGTAGGCGCTGGCCTTCATCATGTCCTCGTTCGTCTCGACGACGACCGGCTGGATCATGACGATGAGCTCGTTTTTATCGACCTTGTTATTCGTGCGTCCACCGAGGAGGGAACCGAGGACGGGAATGCGGGAGAGGTAGGGGACGCCGGACTGGTTGCGCTCCTTGTCCTCGGTGATGAGGCCGCCGAGGACGATGGTCGAGCCGTTGGGGACGCGGACGCTGGTGGTGATCTCCTGCGTGGCGATCCTGGGGACCTGGTTTCCGGAGATTTCGTCGGTTCCGATGATGTTGTCATTGGTCTGTGCGATGACGAGGTTGACTTCGCGGTCGGAGTTGATGAGGGGGATGACCTCGAGCTTGAGGACGACGTCCTGGTATTGGATATTGGATGTGACGGCGGAGCCTTGGTTGTTGATGCCGCCGCCGGTGGCGGTGGTGAGGGTGGAGGTGGGGACGGGGACTTTTTGTCCGGAGAGGATCGTGGCCTTCCGGTTGTTTGTGGTGTAGATGACCGGCCGGGAGAGGGTGCGGAACCGGTTTGTGGACTCGAGGAACCGGGCATAGACGTCCACAGAGTCGGCGATCGTGCCAAAGACGGTGAGGCCGGAGAGGGACTGGATCCCGTTGGCGAGGGCGGCGGGGTTGGCGATGGAGGAGGCGACCGGGAGGGTGCCGGTGAGGCCTGGGAAGAGGAGCGGGTTGAGGACGGCGGCGGCGACCCCGTTGCCGCTCGCGCCCCGGTAGCGGATCAGGTAATTGACGCCGTATTCCATGTCGTTTGTGACGCGGAGCTGGCCGATGACGACAGCGAGGTAAACCTGCTTCGGGCGCTGGTCGAGGAGGTCGAGGATCTGCTTGGCGCGCTCCTTGCTTTCCGGGGGTCCGAAGACGATGATGCTGTTGGAGCTGTTGTCGCCGATGATCTTGATTTCGCCGAGGGTCACCGACTGCGGGGCGGCTTGCGCGGCTTCGTCGGTGAGCCGGTCGGGCTTGCTGATCGAGCCGGAGTCCGAGGAGCCCGAAGAGCTGCTGTTATTGTTGCCGGAATTGTTGGCGAAGGGGTTGGAGGGGGTGGGTTGGGCGCCGGCGCCTGTGCCCTCCTGCTCGGTCTCCGGATCGGAGAGCATGTCGGAGATGACCGGGAAGACATCCGTGACCGGGACGTAATTCAGGACGCGCACATACGGCTGCTCGAACGTCCCCGCCGCGTCGAGCTGGGAGATGACATCGCGCACGTAACGGTAGTTTTCCTGGCGGGTGACGACGAGGATCCGGTTCGTGCGCTTGTCGGCAAGGAACTTCGCCTTGCCGGTAATGAGGCGGTTTTCATAGCGCGCGCCCGAGCCGCCGCTGGCGGCGGACTGGGTGCCATCCGGGGCCGGCGGCGCGGCCTGGACATTGGCCGGGGTGCCGCCCTTGGCCGCCGGGTCGTCCTTGCCGAACATTTCATCCAGGATCTCAACGATGCGCTCGGCGCTGGCGCGCTGGAGGGGAACGAATTCCGTGACGACCTGGGCGGGCTCGACATCGATGAGCGAGAGGACGGAGATCGCCTTGCGGATGACCGGCGTTTTGTCGGTGAGGATAACGGCATTTGTATTGGGGACGGCGGCGATCGAGCCGAACGTGTTTCGTTGCACGACCTGATCAAGGACGGTGATCGCCTCCTCGGGGGAGATGAAAGAAAGCGGAAGGTAGAAGCTGACCACCTGGTCTCCGCCGACGGGCAGAGAGGAGCTCTCGATGTAGAGGGGGAGGCCCTCCGTCCGCGGGGCCCGGCTGGGGCCGAGGATTTTGATCGTCCGGTCATCGACTGGCACGATGCTATAGCCGTTTAAAAGCAGAGAGCTCTCGATGAGCTTGATCGCATCCGCCTTCGTCACGGGCTCGGTGACCATGATCGAGAGCTCGGGCCCTGCCAGGTTGGAGTCCCGGATCATGCGCTTTCCCG
>Ga0247844_1003754_pt1 | contig 21721 bp, 18 predicted proteins | sample LaCtaG_FD_192421 | JGI IMG/M metagenome (GOLD analysis project Ga0247844, IMG submission 192421) | Freshwater microbial communities from meromictic Lake La Cruz, Castile-La Mancha, Spain - LaCruzMarch201714.5m_1 | ecosystem: Environmental > Aquatic > Freshwater > Lake | place: Spain: Castile-La... | reverse complement strand
TCATGATTGATAATTTGTTCACAAAACACAACGAAATAAATCAAAATAAGACCGAAATGAAATTGAATCATTTTGGATCAATAAGATTGTTGAAAAAAATAGGGTGTTTTCTTTCTGACACTATCTAATAAATCAATTCACCGCCACCCTGACGAGCAATTACTGGTTCATCGTCAGTACAATCCACAATCGTTGAGTGTTCCAAACCACCAAATCCACCATCTACCACTAAACTTACCATATGGCCATATTTCTCTTCAATCAATTCAGGGTCAGTAATATATTCAGTCGTTTTTTCGTCAGTGAATATTGAACTTGTCATCATTGGGTTGCCCAATTCTTTCACAATTTCCAACGCAATTGAATTCTTTGGCAAACGGATTCCGACCGTTTTTTTGTTTTTGAAAAGTTTCGGTAACTTGCTACTTCCGTTTAGAATGAAAGTGAACGGACCAGGCAAGTTCTTCTTCATCAGGCTGAATGATACATCATCCATTTTGGCATATTCGCTAATTTGGCTCATGGCATGACAAACAAATGAAAGGTTGGCCTTGCGCATGTCTTTTTCCTTCAATTTGGAGATAAATTCTACGCCAGCCGCATTAAAAATATCGCAACCAAAAGCGTACACACTATCCGTAGGGAAAATAATGATTCCTCCTTTACGCACGACCTCCGCCACGCGGCGAATTTCGACAGGATTGGGATTGGTATCGTAGATTTTTATTAGCATAAAGCCCCCAAGCCCCCGAAGGGGGATGTTTTTTTAATTATTTTGCCTCAAAAGTACAAAAAAATCCTGTAAAAGTAGTTTTACAGGATTTCTTTTTTTTCTTAAAGTCCCCTTCGGGGGATTTAGGGGGCTTTAAAATGCGTCAATAATTGCTTTGAAGTCAGCTACTTTTAATGAAGCTCCACCAATTAAACCACCGTCGATATCAGGTTGTGAAAACAATTCAGAAGCATTTTTTGCATTACAGCTACCGCCGTAAAGGATAGAAGTTCCTTCTGCAATTTCAGCTCCGAATTTTTCAGCAATAATAGTACGGATGTAAGCCAATGTATCTTGAGCTTGCTCAGTAGAAGCAGTTACACCAGTTCCGATTGCCCAGATTGGTTCGTAAGCAATAACGATTTTTTTGAAATCATCGGCACTTAAGTTGAATACTGTTTCGTCCAATTGATTTTTCACGTAAGCATTTTGTGCGTTAGCGTTACGTACGTCCAAGGCTTCACCGCAGCAATAGATTGGAGTCAAACCTTCAGCCAAAGTCAATGCAACTTTCTCATTCAAGATGGCACTAGTTTCTGCATAATATTCGCGACGTTCAGAGTGGCCCAAAATTACGTATTTAGCACCAGTTGATTTGATCATTGAAACGCTAATTTCGCCTGTGTAAGCACCAGATTCGTGGTTTGCACAGTTCTGTGCAGCTACACCAATTTTAGTTGTGTCGATAGCTGCTGTTACGCTAGCCAAATGGATGTAAGGAGTACCAATTACAACATCACATTTTAATTCTGCACCAGCCAAAGCTTCATTCAATTCGGTAGCCAAAGCTAACCCTTCTTGCAGGGTTTTGTTCATTTTCCAGTTTCCTGCAACAATGTTTTTTCTCATCTTTTTTACTTTAAATATTTAGTTTGAAAATAAATTTTAGTTCAAAATAATCGCTTGATTATTGTTTGTATACGTTTGTGTTCTACCATCGTAGACTATGGTCACTTTCTTGTTATTGCCTAATGTTGTTTCAAAATCAGCATTGGAAGTACCCTTTTCATGAGTCTCCAAATCTTCAGCCGAAATTGTGTATTTTCCGCTATTCATATTGAAAACAGAATTCGCTTCGTGTTTTAAATTCTGAGGTATAATAAATGAAATCAGTACTTTTTGTTTATTATTTGAGAGCAAAAATTCACCTTTGCCACTCACTTGAAAATTGTTTGCAACAAATTCTTCAGGTGTTGCGGTTTCGGAGCTAAAATTCAATGAATCGGTCATGAATGTTGCAACTGTGGTTGCATTTGAATAGCTTTGGTAATCAGAATTGTAATAGCTTTTATTGATGGCAAAATTACTAACGTTGATGAGCCAATTATTAGCACTTTTACAAGTAAATAAACAGGGTAAAACCATATCATTATTCTTAATTCTCCATTTAGAACCTGGGGTTGTAAATGGATTTCCATCCACATAGATTTTACAAACTGTATCTGCTTTTTGAATGATGGACCATGTATTTATAGCTGAATTACGTATTTTGTAATCGGTAAAATACTTATCTTCGATTAACGGTCTATTAATCTCATTTGCTTGAATGTAGGTGTTTATTTTGAACAATATGTCCAACCATTCCGTCACCATTGTAACGTTTGCTTCTGTTTTGTCAAACATTTGTTTTCCAGCCAAAGTATAATCTGGTTTGGTTTGTTGTTCATCTATTCCACAGGATGAAAACCCAAGAATAGCGAACAGAATTGATATTTTAAAAATGGTTGTTTTCATAATATCAACGTATTGCTTTTTTAGAATCAAAATGATAACCCAATCCAAGCGCAAAATATCCTCCGTTTCCTAAACCTATTATATTGGAATACAAATACGTTTTCTTTCCAAAAGAGACACCAAGTAGTGTAACTTGAGCACTTACAAAACGGTTGAAAGTAAGTTGCTCATTTTTGTTGACTGTTTCTGAATCCGAAGTTAAACCGAGTCCAAATCCAATCTCGGAATAACATTTTAGACTTTGTGATTTTAGCCAGTTAATTCGCACGAGAGGATAAATAGCGACCCGATTTCGAATGCCTGAACCAATTTTCAAGTTGCTTTCAGCATCCAAAATATCATTGTAAAATGAACAATATGAGGCTGAAACACCAATGCCAATTGTTGGATTTACCTGATAGGTGTAATTCCCGGTAATAATTCCATTGGTGTAAACCATTCCACGATAGTAAGTTGCCGCATTGAAATCAATAATTTTATCACTTTTGACTTTCTCAAAGAATTTTTCTGATAAATCAAAATCTTCGAACAAAACAGCTCCAACTCCCAACCGAAAGTCATGATACGGAATGAAAGTTTCTGGTTGTCTTATTTTCATAAAATGCGGTTGCTCAGCTTTTAGCCAACCAAAAAATGCAATGAAACCAATTAAAACAATCGCTTTTCTCATTCGATAAATTTCATTTTGCTTAGAAATCTCGCCAATTCCATTTATTTACTATCGTGCCATTTTTGATGAATACCAAACCTGGATTGGCACGAATAATTGTTTTAAGTGTTATCGGATCTGTTTTACAAAATGGATAGTTAACACCGGTTTTTTGTATGAAACTTTGCACATCATCGTCCGACGAACCAGTTAATGCATAAAATGGAATCCCCGATTTCAAAGCCTTTTGGTATATTACTTCTGCCTTTTTTGCACCTTCTTCTGATGTTTGATTCAAATCATACATTACCAATAAATAGGTTGATGCTTTATCATAAATCACTTTTTCTGTAATGTCCTCAAATTTAGCATCCACTATCGTAAAGTCGTGTATAGGAGCTTTGTAACCTTTCGAAATCAATACCGTTTTTTGGTCTACAAATTTCCATGTGGAATCACCTTTGGGATAATTTTCAAGTGTAAATTCCTTTTCAATGCCATTTTTCTTGTATATAAAATTCGTAGAATACTTGTCGGATGGAGCATTTTCGGGAACAAACATAGCATTTGGAATATTAACGCCAATTTTATAAGGACGGAAATCAATGAGCGGCAAATGAAGATAACAATAAACCGACAAACCGATTCCGATGCCAACAAATGCTGTTGTAATCATCCATTGAATTTTTGGAGTGAAAGGATTTGTTAGTTTTTTGTTGATAATCAGCAATATAACAACCAAGGTGATCAATGCCACATTTTTGTAGAATGTTGCCCAGTTGCTAATAACCAGTGCATCGCCAAAACAACCGCAATCAGTAACAGGATTTTTTAGTGCGATATACAAAGTTAGCGGGGTCATTACCAGCATAAATAACAATGCAAGTATGGTAGTGATTTTAATTTGAACTTTGAAAAGTAAATTGAGGCCAATTAGCAATTCAAGCGTTGAAAGTAGTATGGCTGTAGGGAAAGCAATGAAGGCAAAAGATTCGTATATGCCACCAAAAGCACGGAGGTAATCTTCAATTTTGTAGGTAAAGCCAAGTGGATCAATGGATTTTACGAATCCAGAAAAAATGAATACAGCTGCGACTAAATAACGACTTATCAATAAGGCAATACTTCCAATATTAATTTTCGAATTGCTATTTGTACTTTTATATCTTGTTTTCTTTGCCATTATTGATTATTTTTAATCCGATTCTATTGTTTAAATGGTTTAAGTTTGACAACACTAATTTAATTCTCTGCTAACTGGCGGACTAGGGTTATTCTTCCTCACTAATTTTTATCAACCCAAATACAGCATAGTTAATCATGTCGAAATAATTGGCATCAATTCCTTCTGAAATCAATGTTACACCTTGGTTATCTTCAATTTGCTTGGTACGTAAAATTTTCATTAGTATCAAATCGGTATATGATTCCATGCGCATGGTACGCCAAGCTTCATCATAATCATGGTTTTTTGCCATCATCAATTCTTTGGCTTGTTGTAAATACTTGCTATAAAGTTCCACGCCTTTTTCGTAAGATAAATCATCTGTTGGTGAGCTGCCTAACTCCAGTTGAATCAAGCCAATAATGCCATAATTGACAATGGCGATTAATTCAGAACGAATGTCCTCATCTACTTTCGACACCCCTTTTATTTCGATACTTCGAATGCGGTTGGCTTTTATGAAAATTTGGTCCGTAACCGATTTGAGACGCAAAATACGCCATGAAGAGCCGTAATCTTTCATTTTCTTAGTGAAAATATTGCGGCAAATTGCAGCTACTTGGTCAAATTGTTGTTCGGTATGGTTCATATATAATTAGTGATTAATAATTAAGAATTAATAATACAATCACAATTCTCAATCGTTTTTTTTGAGTTGCAAAGTTACTATTTTTTGTTGAAATTTGCAATTAATAAATTAGCCTGAAAATACTTAAAAAATAGCATTCTAACCTTGTTGAAAATGGTTTCTTTGCCAACAAAAAGCTTAATTTTGATGCTTTGATTGCTATTGTATTGATTTAAATCGCTATATTTGTAGTAGAAAACCAATATTTCATGAGAAAAATCAGTCTAATTTTGTTCGTAATTTGCAACATTATAGTTTCTATAGCCTCTGCACAAAAAACTGGAAATGCCACTTTTTACAGCAATAAATTACAAGGAAGACACACCTCTGATGGTGGAAAATATCACCCCGACAGCTTGACATGCGCACATCGTTCTTATCCTTTTGGAACGATTCTCAAAGTGCGTAATCCAAAAAATGACAAAGAAGTTATTGTAAAAGTGACTGATCGTGGTCCTTTTCAAAGAAGATTGATGATTGACGTATCCTATTGTGCTGCAAAAGTACTGGATATAGTCAGGTTGGGAATTGCCCAAGTTGAAGTGACAAAATTGGATGCAATGCCTTTCATCATTCCAACTTTATTTTCAATACCAATACCTTTTCCTAAAGTGCCTATTCAAAGTATTCCAATAATGTTGAAAATGAATGATATTCAAAAGTCAATCAAATTGGTAAAAAATGAAAGCCGTAATAGCTAATTAAAAAAAACATCTACCGATTCATCATGCTCGGCTTTCCCGTCAATTGTTTTTATTGGTTAAAATGCATTTCACCAGCAGTCAATTCTCTTCCCTCAAAATAATCCTTAATTGAAGTAAAGAAAATATTTCCCAGACAAAAAGTAAACAGATTTGTTTACTTTTTGTATCTTTGCCCCAACAATTTCAATTATGGACTCAACAATATCTATAATCAAAGGCATTCATCCGGGAATCATTCTGGAACGAGAACTCAAAAGAAGGAAATTAGCAAAAGGTAGTTTTGCTAATTCTATCAACGAGTTTCCTCAAACCATTGCCACCATTACCAAAGGAAAACGCAGAATGAATCCGGCTTTGTCCTTGAAAATTGAAGCTGCATTGGGTATCGAGGAAGGTTATTTTATGGTACTTCAAGCCTATAATGATATTGAGCAGGAGAAGAAAAAGCAAATGAAGTTATATCAACCAGATTTATCTAAAATACGTCCTGTTGTTTTTTGGGATACGGATATAAATAAAATTGATTGGGAAAAGAATAAAATAGCCGTAATCAAACGAATAGCAGAACGAGGAAATGAAACCGAAATCACAGAAATTATTCGCTTCTATGGAAAGGAAATTATTATTTCAACACTAAAGAATGCATCTGATGGGATGTTTTCAATAGAAAATATAAAAAAATAAACTATCATATTATGAATGACGATTTTCAAAAAATAGTAGTGATATTATTGTTATTAATTGCTTGTATTATTTTCCCTTTTCTGTTAATTATAGTAGTTCCTATGGGCATTTATTATTTTGGAAAAAGCCAAAATAATAAATCTGATGTTGATGATTTAATTGAATCACAGTTATTTAATAAGACACCAAAAGAAATTGAAAATTTCCGCATCTACATGATAAATCTTTCCCAAGATTCTAATGCAACAGAGGTTGAACGAGCAAATGCTAAATACGCTCTGAATTATCTCAATAAAAGAAAACTTAACGGAAAGTAGTGAAATAACTTAAAAATCATTTTAATGGAAAAATGGAATAAAATAATAATCAGAATTGAAAAAGAATTAAGAAATAGTGGACTGAAAAATCCAAATATAAGATTGAATGCATTGAAAAAAATTGATTCAATTTTAGATAATAAATATAAGAATGAGCCTTCGGATTTACTCAAAATTGGTAAGTTAAACATAAAGGTAGAGTTAATAAGAGAAAAAGGTTATGACTTAAATTCAGCAGAATTAAGCATTATTAATCACATATTTACTGTAATTAATAATGAACCATTACCAATAAAAGGTATAGAATATCGTAATGCAAATGTCAAAACTGATACTAAAAAAAATGATATTTTTAATAATTCGAAAGTTTCATTTGAACCATTTATTTCCAAACAAAGTAAAATTCTAATTTTAGGCACAATGCCCGGAGATGACTCATTAAAAACTGCTGAATACTATCATAAGCTACAAAATTGTTTTTGGAAGATTATTTTTGATGTTTTTAACCCTAATAATTTTTCTAAGAATTATGAGAATAGACTGAAATTATTAGCCGATAATCAGATTGGCCTATGGGATGTTTTATCCTACTGTAATAGAATGGGTAGTTTGGATATAGATATTAGGGATGTAGAATTCAATGACATTGATGGTTTACTCAAAGAAAATCCAAATATTACAAAAATTATTTTCAATGGGGAAAAGGCTTCGAAGTACTTTGTCAAATCACAATTTCAATCAACAATTTCAAAAATAATCCTTCCTTCAACCAGTTCAGCAAATACAAAATCTTATGCTGAAAAGCTACGAATATGGAAAACTGCGTTAATTGATTATTGAAAACAAACGCATAGAATTTTCTCCTGTTCAATTAGAATTAGAATTTAAAATAAATATAAAATCAACTTTTAATACCACCTCCAACTATTGACAGACGAGTGGTTCACCTACCGATTCATCATGCTCGGTTTCCCTGCCAATTGCGCCGCGGCATCTACACTGAAGGTACCATCGGTTACAATCTCTTCGCCTTCTTCCAAACCGCTTTCCACCACATAGCTGTTGCCCAGCATAGGTCCGAGTTCTATTTCGCGCATCTTGAAATTTATCTCAACGGTTTCAGGTTGTTTTACATATACTACGGAGCGTTTGCCAGTCCATAATACTGCCGAACGGGGAATGACAAGCTTGTCCTTGAACTCATTCAGGTTGGCTTTCACCACGCCAGTTGCAAACATTTCTGGTTTCAGTTTACCACCAGCATTGCTAATTTCCACGCGCACCTTGGCCACACGGTTTACGGGGTCAATTACTGGATCTACGAATTTAATATTCCCAGTAAAGTTAGTTCCTGGTACTGCCTGCAACGTAAAATCAATTTTATTGCCCACTTTCAGGAAAGGCAAATCGCTTTCGTAGGCATCAAAGAGCACCCAAACGCTTGACAAGTTTGCTACGTCGTAAAGCACGCTTCCTTCGGAAACATGGTCGCCAACAGCCACCCGCTTTGCAGTGACGATGCCAGAAGTATTGGAAATGACCTCGAAATTCGTCTTCACCCGTCCCGACCGCTCGATGCTTGCTATTTGTGCATCGGTAAGCATCCATTGCATCAACTTTTCCATGGCAGCTTCGTAAATTTCGGGTTGCGTACCCTTTGATTTAGCTGCTTCCAACAATTCCTGTTGTGCCGTTACCAGTTCGGGGGAATAAATAATGGCCAGGATTTGTCCTTTGCGGACAGTCTCGCCCGTAAAGTTCACCAGCAGTTTTTCTATCCGACCCGAAAAATGGGCCACCTGATTTTGCAACAATCGTTCATCAGCCTGCACTTTTCCGTACATGCGCACTTCCTTGATTGGTTGTTGGCTACTGACAATGGACGTGGCAACATTGGCCAATTCTGCAGCTTCTTTACTGAAATGAATGGCATTTGAATCCACAACAGCGGTACTGTTTTGATGCAACAGAGTCAAATCCATTGCACAAATTGGACATTTCCCAGGTGCGTCTTTTCGGATTTGGGGATGCATAGAGCAAGTCCAAATCTCTTTCTGAGCTACTTCGGCAGCATGATTGTGTTCAACTATTGCTACACTTGGCGTTTGGAAAAATAACCAACCTAGAAATAATCCTGTAAAAACTAGAAGGCCAGCACGGACGTATTTGTTTGATAATAATGTTTTCATAAATATATTTTGAATTTAACTGTCAATGGTTAACTATGTAATTAGAACAATATATTATTTTATTTAATCGGGGCTAGCCCCGCACCCCACTTACTTTTTTTTCTTGACAAAAAAAAGTAAGCAAAAAAAGTCAAGACTTCGCCTGCTTCGCTCGAAAAATTAGTCGTTCGTAGGCTGAAAACTTTTAAACTCGCACCGACGGAATACGTCGTTACTCAAACAAAAAAGTTTTCTACGCTTACTTCACTCCATTTTTCGGCTCACCAGACGAGGTCACTCCAGTCCGACCATTTGGAAATTCAATAACGGGCTGTTTTATTTTCAAGTAAGAAATCATTATTGTCATCCATTAGTAAAAGTAAATCAATACTAACCTAATCCCCCTTTAGGGGATGAGGTTCTCTATTGGTTAGGGGTCAATCTTTTTATTAACGCTACCGCCTTATTATAATCCACCACCGCTTCCACCTGTTTCAATTCATAATTCAATAATTGCTGACGAATGCGCAAAATATCTGTTAGGCTTGAACCGGAAGCTGAATATGTTTTAATCTGTATGTCCAACGATTTCTTAGCCAATGCACTTTGATTATCATACAGTTTCATGCGTCGTTGAGCATCCGTGTTCAATTGTAATGCTTCGTAGTATTCGGTTTGCAAAGCATTGGCAGTAGCTTGATAATTTTGTTCGTTGGCCGACTTCATAAAATCCGTTTCGGTCTGCATGGCTTTGTATTTCTTCCGATAAATGGGTAGCGTAACTGTCAGCATCGGCATTATCATGTCCTGTCCGTTCATTGCCGAAGTGGACATTTCGCTTTTACTAATAACCGAATAATTCAGCCCAATTCCCACCATGGGTAGTCCCATTTTAGTCACCATTTTTTTGCGCGCCGTGAGTGATTGTTGTTCATACTGCAACATGCCCAGCATAGGATTTTGCGTAAACATGGAATCATTTACCGACAAATAAATCATATCCAATGGTTCGGTTGGCAACAATTCAGCCACAGCCACTGAAGTTTTCAATGGACGGTTTAACTGACTATTGAAACGTGCCATCACCACTTGTTCCTCAGTTTTCAGCGAAGCAATGTTGTTTTCCAATTCACTCATTTCTATTTGAATCTGATATACATCCGCCAATCCAGAACCACCAGAAGTTGAACCCATAGAACCTGAAGCTGCTGAACTTGAAGATCGAGTGGGAGAGGAGCTCGCACTACCGCCCATAGTATTCATCCCCGATGAGGTAGCTGTTGGTGCATAACTACTCGCAATGCTACTACTTGCAGCCGACGAACTATTACCACCACTTGCACCATATTTAAACTTCACCAAAGTAAGTCGCTCAATGGTTTTCAGCAGTTCGACATTCTTTTCGGAGATACGGATATTGTGCCGTACTTTGTATAAGTCGAACCAATTTCGTTGCACATCATATTGTACTTGCAACTTTGCATCCCTGAAAGTTTCGTACTTTGCTTTTGCCATCAGACTCATTTCGTCCTTTGCATTTTTGATGACACCAAACCACGGAAACATCTGCATCAGCTTTATATCTGCCACTTGGTATCCCGACATCAATTCCATTGGGCTAAGAAAAACGCCCATTTCCAATTGAGGGTCGGGCAAACTTCCCACCTGCGGTACTTTCTGCAAAGCCGCCTGATACTCGTTGTATCGCTGTAAAACAGTTGGATTGTTTTTGGTGGCCAATTCAAGATAATGCATCAGCGAATCCTGCGAATAAGCTGAAACACAAAATGTCAATGCTGTTAAATATATAATTAGCTTTCTCATTTTTTCATTCTACATTTCTTCATTTTTAATTGTTTTCTCCCTCCACATTGCCTGAAACAGCGGCACCACAAATATCGTCATTACCTGAATAATCATTCCACCAAAAGTAGGAATGGCCATCGGCACCATTATATCTGCTCCTTTTCCGGTGGAAGTGAGCACGGGTAACAAGGCAATTACTGCCACCGCTGTTGTCATCATGGCCGGTCGCACGCGTTTCTTACCTGCCAACACTAACGCTTCACGAACATCGTGTACCGTTTTTGGTTTCTTATCTTCGAATACTTGATGAATATACGTTCCCATAATTACACCATCGTTGGTAGCAATGCCAAACAGTGCAATGAATCCCACCCAAACCGCCACGCTGAGGTTGATGGGGTGCATTTGGAACAAGTCTCGCATGTTCATTCCGGCAATGGGGAAGTTCAGAAACCAATCCTGACCGTACAACCACAACATTATGAAACCACCTGCAAAAGCTACAAACACGCCCGAGAAATGTATCAGCGAAGCCGTCACGGTTTTGAACTGGAAGTACAGCAACAGTAAAATCAACATCAAACTTATCGGAATAACTATCGCCAATCGTTCCGTGGCGCGTTGTTCCTGTTCGTAATTGCCCGCAAATTTATAGGTCACACCCGCTTGCAGATTCAAAGTTCCCGCATCCATTTTCTTTTTGAGTAGGTCTGCAGCCTCATTCACCACATCCACTTCGGCTTTGCCTTCCACTTTGTCGAAGATAACATAGCCCACCAGGAAAGTATTTTCGCTTCGAATCATTTGTGCACCACGCGTATAATCTATATCCGCAATTTCGCCCAGCGGAATCTGCGTACCGTTCATGGACGGAATCAATATTCGTTTGATGTCCTCGGGATTGTCGCGCAACTCACGGGCATACCGCACCCGCATCGGGAAACGTTCGCGACCTTCCACCGAAGTGCTGAGCGTCATTCCGCCCACTGCTACTTGCAGAATTTCCTGCACATCGCTCACTGTCATGCCGTAGCGCGCCATTGCCTCGCGGTTCAGTTTTATTTGCAGATAAGGCGCACCCACGGCACGGTCGTAAAACACGGACGAAGGTTTCACTGAAGGCACATCCTTCAATGCTTTCTCAAATTGCAGCCCTGCTTTTTCTATTGTTTCCAAGTCAGGACCATACACTTTTAGCCCCATAGGTGCACGCATTCCGGTGGAAAGCATTACCAATCGGGTTTCTATCGGTTGCAATTTGGGAGCAGAAGTCAAGCCGGGAATGTCGGTTACTTTTACAATTTCGTTCCAGATATCATTCGGCTGTTTAATCTGTGGTCGCCACTGACGAAAGTATTCACCATTGGTATCAATTGTCAAACTATCAGCAGGAACAGCCCTGAAAGTTTCTTTTTCGGGATTGTAAGTCTTACCATTCTTCAACAGAAATGCACCTTCTCCATCCACTTTAAACCTTTCGCGATGACCAGCCTCATTCAAAATATATTCGGGTCGGTAGTTAATCGTATTCTCAAACATTTGAACCGGTGCAGGATCCAAAGCCGAATTCACGCGTCCCCATTTGCCCACTGCCACTTCCACTTCGGGTATGGCCGACAAGCGTTTGTCCAATGTTTCGATGTATTGCAGATTCTTTTCTATGCTCGAATGTGGCATACTCGTTGGCATCAACAAATACGAACCTTCGTTGAGCGACGGCATAAATTCCTTGCCCGTACCAGGAAATGTTTTTGCAGGACCTTGCCAACCTAACTTTTCAACACCCTTAGCTACAACACCAAACGTTTTGTCAAATCCTTGCCATACTAAAAATCCGAACAGCAAAGTAAATGCCGGAAGTATCAGGAACTTCCATTTGTTTTGCAACGCCCAACGAAGAATCGGTTCGTAGAAATGTACCATTGACATCAAGGCAGCCAGAATTACCGAAACAATCCCTGTCACAAATAGGAAGTTGACAAACGTGCTGTTGTGCGCTCCCAGCGGCAACCATTCCACCGATAAATAATACAATGCCACCAGCACTGCGATGGCAATATTAATGTAGTTCGGATATTCTTTTCGGCTTTCAGGCCATTTGTAATCCATTAAATTATTTATTCCAATGGCAATCAGCACCACGGCCGGCCATGCGTGCCAGAAAATGATAAACCCAAATCCCGCCACAATCAGTCCACCATTAAAATACCTGCGCATCTTTTTTGTATTTATCCTTATATCAAAAAGAATGTGTACCAAGGTGGGCAGTACCACAATGCCGAGAATAAATGCCGACAGCAGCGCAAATGTTTTGGCGAAAGCCAGCGGATGAAACAGCTTTCCTTCGGCAGCTTCCATGGCAAACACTGGTAAAAAGCTGACAATGGTTGTCGCAATAGAAGTCACCACGGCATCGCGCACTTCGGTGGTGGCATTGTAAATTACGGTCATCAATTCCTTGCCACGTATGCCTTTGTTCTCGGGCATTTCCAGATGTCGCAGAATATTCTCCACGTCCACAATCCCAATATCCACCATTACGCCAATGGCAATTGCAATACCCGACAACGCTACAATATTGGCATCCACATGGAAGAAATGCATCAATATAAAAGTCATCAAAACACCCAAGGGCAATAATCCCGCAACGATAATAGACGCTCGGAGATTCAACACCAACACGATAATGACGATAATACTAATCAGAATTTCATGCGACAAAGCCGATTCGAGCGTTCCAATGGTTTCTTTAATCAATCCTGTCCGGTCGTAAAAAGGTACCACCGTAACTTTGGAAACACTGCCATCGGGCAAAGTCTTTTGTGGCAATCCAGCTTCTATCTCTTTTATTTTGGCCTTCACGTTTCCAATCACTTCCATCGGATTGGAACCGTAACGCGCCACCACTACCGCCCCAACGGCTTCACTTCCTGCTTTGTCCAATCCACCACGTCGGGTGGCAGGTCCAAAAGAAGTTTGCGCCACATCTTTTATTCGCACCGGCACATTATTCCGCACTGCCACCACCGAACCTTCCAAATCTTCCAGACTTTTCACGTAGCCCAAGCCCCGAATAATATATTCCACATTGTTCAACTCGATGGTTTCAGCGCCAATGTCCAAATTGCTTTTTCGCACGGCATTCATCACGTCCATCACCGTCACCCCAAAAGCTTTCAATGCCTCGGGATTTACATCCACCTGATATTCTTTGATAAAACCACCCACCGACGCCACTTCCGAAACACCTTCGGCCGCAGATAAACCATATTTTACATAGAAATCCTGAATGGTGCGCAACTCCTGCGGATTCCAACCACCATTGGGTTTTCCAGTTTTGGGGTTGCGACCTTCCAGCGTGTACCAAAATATCTGCCCCAAAGCTGTAGCATCAGGTCCTAAAGTTGGTTGCACACCTTGGGGTAAAGTCCCGGATGGCAGTGAGTTCAGCTTTTCCAGTATGCGCGACCGACTCCAGTAAAACTCCACATTGTCTTTGAAAATAATGTAGATGAACGACATACCAAACATGGAGGCAGGCTTTATATATGGAGCTAACGATAATCGCTTGATGGACAGAAACAAAAACATTTACACGCTCGAAAACAAAAAAGATAGTTCATTTATCCTCATTGAATTGGATATTACTCCATTAAAGTCGAAGAAGCCTGCACTATTGAGTGTTTACCGGAAAGGATATTCGCCGCTGGACAAAAATAATACAGCAATTATCATTTTTGCAATCCCCGATTCAATTATCAATGAGCAAAATCAATACGAAGCTCACACCCTGTTTTTATCCTCCGTTTTGGGAGATACAAAAATTTATGTTGATGGAGAAAACAAAAGAAACCATTTAGGTGATGTGAATCTCAATCCATTGGGCAGAGGAGGTGATTATATTGCATTTCCGATGGTAGCTGAGATTGGATTCTTTGTGCCAGAAAAACAAATCGCTTATTTTTCGAACATTCAGATAAAAAATTACCGAAAGCCTTCAAATACCTTATATTCGGCTTATTCAAATCCTTGTAAAGTTGGTGGATTGAGCAAGGATGCATTTGTTCTAATGAATCCTTCGCGAAACTCAATGCCCATGTTGCGAACCACTTTTACAACATTACCAAACACCATAAAAAAAGCACGTTTATACGTATCAGCCAGAGGTATTTACGAACTATACATAAATGGGAAACGCGTTGGCGATGACTATTTTAATCCTGGCGCAACCCAATATACCAAAACGCATTTGTATCAAACTTACGATGTTACCAGTTACATGCTCATAGGTAAAAATGCCGTGGGGGCGATGTTAGGCGAAGGTTGGTGGAGTGGCGGCAGCACATATTCGGGAGACAACTGGAATTTTTTTGGCGATAGGCAATCAATTCTAGCTAAATTGGTTATAACTTATTCCAACGGAAAAATCGAAGTAATAACATCAAATCCAGATACATGGAAATACTTCAACAATGGTCCGGTTGTTTATGGCAGTTTTTTTCAGGGGGAAGTATATGATGCCACAAAAGAAACACTTGTTAAAGATTGGTCTACTGCTTCTTATAACGATTCCGACTGGAAAAAAAGCATCGAAGTTCCACTGAATGGAACTATTAATAGCGACAAAGCAGCATGGAACGTACCCGGAGTTGACGATTATGGTCAAATGAATTTGATTGGTCAGTTTGGCGAAACCGTAAAAAAGATCAAAGAGCTCAACGCCATCTCTGTAGAAGAAATACGTCCGGGGGTTTTTGTGTACGACATGGGACAAAATATGGCGGGAGTTCCTAAAATAAGCCTAAAAAACATAGTTCCGGGAACGAAAATATTTCTTCGTTTTGCAGAAGTAAAATACCCCGACTTGCCCGCATACAAAGAGAATGCCGGATTGATAATGCTCGAAAACATTCGTGCCGCTATGACCCAGGAGATTTATATTGCCAAAGGAGGCGAAGAGACCATAAATCCACGGTTTACTTATCATGGTTACAGGTATGTGGAAATAACCGGAATGGACGGTCATTTGCCACTGAGTGATGTACAGGGAGAGGTGTTAAGTTCCATTCATGAATTGGCTTCGAAATACGAAACATCAAACCCTAAAGTGAATAAACTTTGGGAGAATATAACGTGGTCATCTTATGCTAATTTCATGTCAATTCCCACCGATTGCCCGCAACGAAACGAGCGGTTGGGTTGGAGTGGCGACATTTCTGTTTATTCGCGTACAGCAAGTTATTTGGCAACTATTCCTCAATTCTTGCGAAGACACATGCTGGCCATGAGAGATGTTCAGAGGGAAGACGGTCGTTTCCCTGATGTTGCTCCTTTGGGTGTAGGCTTTGGTGAAACAATATGGGGCAGCGCCGGTATTACTGTTGCGTGGGAAAGCTATCAGCAATATAACGATAAGGATATGCTAGCCGAACATTACGATGCAATGAAAAAATATGTAGAATATCTGATTCGCGATATTCATCCGCAAACTGGCATATTGAAAGAAAATGAGCGTAACCAATGGAGCAGTTTGGGCGATTGGTTAAGTCTCGAAGATAGTAAAAACGAAAAAACACTTTTTTGGGAAGCCTATTTCATCTACGATTTGGAAATCATGGCCAAAGCAGCTTTTGTTCTCAACAAAAAAGAAGATGCCGAAAGATTCTCAGAACTTTGTACTCAGCGAAAAGTTTTTTTTAATAAAACATATATTGATAACACAACCGGAAAAACAGCCTTTCGTGGAAAAGTTATCGATACGCAAACATCTTACGCTCTTCCATTTGCCTTCGGTATTTTTAATAAAGAAAACCTTCAGCCGGCACTAGGAAATTTTGCGAAAACCATAACCCGCACAAATAAAACAGATCAAAACGTGGACTGTCCTCCTTATTCGCTGATGACCGGGTTTATTGGTACAGCTTGGCTAAACAAAGCATTATCGGATAATGGATATTCCAACTTAGCCTACAGTTTGCTTCAACAAACAAGCTATCCGTCGTGGTTATACCCCATTGACCAAGGAGCTACCACAATATGGGAACGTTTAAACTCTTATACCCACACCGATGGTTTTGGAGGAAATAATAACATGAATTCATTCAACCATTATTCCTTCGGCGCAGTTGGCGCTTGGATGTATAATTATTCACTAGGCATCACCCGCGACGAAAATTCAGCAGGCTTTAAGCATTTTCGGTTACAGCCCGAACCCGATCCAACAGGCAAAATGACTTATGCCAAAGGCTATTACGATTCGATGTATGGTTGTATAGAAAGTAGTTGGGAATTAAAAGGCAATAACTGTAATTATCGTTTTGTTGTGCCGTCAAATACAACGGCTACAGTTTATATTCCGGCAAAAAGCGAAAAAGATGTCTTCTGGACCAATAAAACAACTTCGAATCACTCATATATAAAGTTTTTAAGAGTTGAAAATGCTAAAGTTGTTTATGAAGTCCAATCAGGAGAATATGAACTTTGGACAAGATTAAAAGGCAATTAATTTCTTCAAATAGTTAAACCACTACACAAAACATGTAATTCTATTAGTTTTTGTTGATTTTATTTTATTTTCGTTGATGAATGCACAGGATTCACCTGTACTACCGGATATGTAATTTATTTGGTGTTCAATAGATGAGCGTTGCTCTTGGGTGGGAACCATCGGTCAGCGTAGCTAATTATTTCAATCCCACCCGGTAGGTCGGGGGTTTGTTTGTTTGTTTGTTTGTTTGTTTGTTTGTTTGTTTGTTTGTTTGTTTGTTTGTTGATATGTGTTTGTTTGTCAATAGTAATTATCAAATAAAATTCAGGTTTTAAAATGAAGTCATACAAGGGACAAGCGACTTCTCAGTCGCTTAAATTAAACTTTAACCAGTCATTCATTTAGTTTGGAGTCGGTTTTACTCAGCCACCGCCTCATCACTTCCTTTTTTCTTTTCTGCTTTGGCTTTTGCCACTTTCCTTCTGGTGGTGGTATTGCGCAATTGAGTACGTGATTCTATTAGAATAACGTTCAACAATCGAATCATAGGATTATAATCCACTTCGGGGTTGGTGCGCGACATCACATCTACCGTTTGCAGGAAAAAACGCAATTCCTCAATTATTTTTTCTTTCGACGGTATGGTAATACCCACTTCGGGCTGTTTTTTCTTGTCTGCTTTTAAATTCTCGTTAGTCTGTTTAATTTCTTGTCCAACAGCTACAAATGCATCCACATACCGCATTATTCCCAGGTGTTGGTAGGCATTGTACATATCGCCCTTTAAATTTAATTCATACAGAAATGAATTCATTAATCCAAACTTGGATCGAATGCCAATATGAATATAGTTTTTGAAGTGCAACCGCGTAAATTCCACTACAGTAATTATATCATCCTTTTGGTCATCAAAGTCGGCACGCTCCAGGGCTTTGATGTTCAGCAGCAATGCACTCACCAAATCATCCAGTTTTTTGCGCAACTGTGCAATCGCTTCGCTGTGCAACAGTTTCCGCTGCTTGGGGTTAAGGTTGCTCAACAATGGTCTGTATTCCTCAAAACGATGAAAAGCCTTTGATAATTGCAATGCGTCGCCATCCAATGTTTTTATATAGTTCAAAATTTCTGAACACAACGACTGTATATTTACATTTTTCATGCGGTCAAAACGCACTTTGATTAATTTTTCACCCATGGTTATTTTTATGTCAATATAATTATTTTACTTATCTATAATGATTACGAAGTATTTAAGTAAATGGTATAATATAATGCACCATTTAAAAACTGTTTTTTTTTTTACGCAAAGACACTAAGATGCAAAGTCGCAAAGAAAATAAATTATTGTAAATCAAGTATATCTTTGCGACTTAGTGACTTAACACCCCGAGATAAGTAATGAATAATTAATAATGAACAATTAATAATTAGTAAGACGTAGTAAATGATCGTCTTAAGAAATAACAAATATATCAATAAATAATTCCAATTACTTAGCTATCGGGGTAACGTTCAAAATACGACATTATTTTTGTTTTAGTACTTAGCACTCAAAACCGACAGCATTACTCATGTTTGTAATTTTCAGTGTCATTTTAAATAATCAAGTCCCATAGCAATCGTTGATGAGTATATCTCAAAATATGTACATATAATAATGTACTACGAATGCAATGTTTCTATGTCTATTTCATATAGTTGTATGTAACATAGCCTAGTCACAAAATAAATAACCCACCTGCGTACATATATTTAGTTACTTTCCAAAAGAAAATACTGTTGGCGTACATGTTTTTGGTCGTATTCCAGAAATATTTTATACCGGCGTACATGAATTTCATTATGTTCCAGAAATATTTTATACCGGCGTATATGAATTTCATTATGTTTCAAAAAGATTTTCTACCCGCGTACACAAATCTGGTTATGTTTCAAACTAATTATATAACGGAAACGAGAGCAGTACATGTGGTTTTGAAAATAATAGGCATAAAGTATACATACATCAAGCGTATTACAAAAGTAATAAAATTAATGTTGACTTGCATTATAAATGGAAAGATAATAACAATTGTGATGTAGCATCACATAGAAGGGTGGAAATATGAAAATAGAGCTGATGTAGTATCACAACTGTAGTTTTTCTAAAATTTGTAATGTGATGTACACCAACAACAACAGAAAATTTAAAACTACTATACAAATGCAATGTGCTTTACTTACTAATTTTATTAATTAGGAACTCAATTCTGCTGTTTTATTTCAATAATGCAGCTCGTTCATAATCAATAAACTAATGTACAAATGTAGTCATTATTTTAATAACTACAAAATAATATTTTATAAACAATTTTATTCGCAAGTGATATTATGCCTTGAAGTCATGCTATCACTATATAAAGAAATCCTTTAATAGTCGAGTATTCCGAGACATTAAAGAGTTTTTTTAGCTGCGAAGTTCATACAAACTTACTATAAAGCTCCTACAGACTCTAATTATCATAGGTTTACAACTACAATACCACCAAAGGATTAGACCAAATAATAAGTTCGTTAAATAATTTTGAAATTAAGTGAATAAACATGCTATAAGTCTGAATTTAGTTTCTATCTTTGACAAGTTTTAATAAAAATACAACTTGTAGTATAATTCAAGGCAATACCCACATTCCTGCATGGGATATAGTATTAAATTGCAGAAAAGCCATTCAATTCGGATTATCAACAACAGAACAAAAACACAACATGCCAATAAATCCGATGTATGTTCAATAGCCTAGTACAAACAGGAAAGGTTGCCCATACATAGATATTATGTGTAAGCGTAAAAAAAGAGAAACATTTAATTTGTAAAGTCAATGACAATAGTAAATCAACATAATTTAAGCAGAACGATTCCCGAAACCGTCAAACGAAAAGTTAGAAAAAATAGCGGATTTGGTTGTGTGATTTGTGGCAGTGCAATTTGCCAGTATGAACATATTAACCCTGAGTTTATAAATGCAATAACTCATAATCCCAAAGGGATAACTTTACTCTGTGGCTCTTGTCATGACAAAAAAACAAGAGGAATCTATGGGAAAGAATTTGTAATGGAATCCATGCAAAAACCAAAATGTAAAGAAAACGGATTTACATTCGACTACTTAGATATTGGAACAAAAGGTATCGTTATTCAAATAGGGAACTGTTCGTTTGTAGACGTCATTTCATTGTTTAGTATTGATGGAGTTAGTTTGTTGACATTAATTCCACCCAATCCCAAAATACTCGGCGAACCTTATGAATTTAGTGCATATATATCTGACACTGAGGAAAATGATATTTTCGGTATCAAAGAGAATATATGGTATGGAAACATTGAAAACTGGGACATAGAATGTATTGGTCGGCAAATAAAAGTTAGAAAAAAATTGGGTGACGTTGTGTTACACATGGAAGTTATACCACGAGAAAGAGTTATAATTCACAAACTAAATATGTGCTATAAAGGATATAGTATATATGCCGACAAATCAAATATTAAGATTAAATCACCGAACTACGAAGAAATAATTGAATTGACTGAAGATATAAAAATAACTGGTAGAGTCCCATTTAATCTACAAAATGACCAAATATATCTATATAAATTAAAGATTGAGGGAGGACTATTGCATTTGAAAAAAGGTTTTGCCAGTTATTGTTTTATCGAAAACTACAGGATAGGATATTTGACTGGAACTGACCATTGTACAATTGGCTCATTAACTTCAGGTTAAACAATCAAAGACAGAGAAAATCAGAAATTATTCACCTTTAAAATATTATGTTTATGAAAAAGTTATTAACTATTTACTTTTTTATGCTTTTGACAACTTTGTTGACAGCACAAGTTTCTAAAACCATTGATGTGATTACGGCAGGCACACTTAGCACGTTACTTACAAATGAAGAGAAAGCTACTATTACTGATATCACCGTAACTGGGAGTATTAATAGTACCGATGTTAATTATCTAAATAGTTTAGTAACACTTAATGATTTAAATCTAGCAAGTTCAAATATATCGACTAATACTTTCCCTGCTGCCTCATTTATAAATAATACAAAACTAAAATCAATTATATTACCAACAACTTTACAAACAATTGGTTTCTCCGCATTTGATGGTTGCTCTAATTTGACCAATATTGAAATTCCAAATACTGTTACTTCAATTGAGAGTAGTGTTTTTCAGAATTGTACTAGTCTTGCTAATATAACTATATCAAATAATGTTACAAATATTGGAGAACTTGCATTTTATAATTGTAAAAGTCTATTAACAATCGCGATTCCAAATTCTACTGTATTAGCAGCTGGTGCTTTTTCAAATTGCAGTAAATTGTTAAGATTTATTGTCCAAAATGAAAATCTCAATTATACAGTTATTGATGGAGTTCTATTTAGTGTTTGAAAGAAAACTTCTAATCATCAATAAGTCAATACGATACTCAAAGATAAATGTTTGAAAGTAAAGATGAATTAACCTTAATTAATTTGGCTGTTAATTATTAATTCGCTAA
>Ga0247844_1003752_pt1 | contig 21747 bp, 15 predicted proteins | sample LaCtaG_FD_192421 | JGI IMG/M metagenome (GOLD analysis project Ga0247844, IMG submission 192421) | Freshwater microbial communities from meromictic Lake La Cruz, Castile-La Mancha, Spain - LaCruzMarch201714.5m_1 | ecosystem: Environmental > Aquatic > Freshwater > Lake | place: Spain: Castile-La... | reverse complement strand
CGATAGGTGATTTCGTCTATGGCAGTCATGGGATAAACCGGCAATTCGTTGGTGGCAGTGCGTCTAATGGCTTCTTCAGGCCAGAATTTGCCAGCAGATGGCAGGCGCAAGTGAATTGCTGGTTGTCGGAAATACTGATTCAGGGGGTTAGCATTTGGGGTCATAGATCACCTATAAATATACTCTACTTATAGGTACAAAAACATGGCAGATCAAAATCAGCGCCTGGCAGAAATCACAGAACAAGTAAACTACGAACTGGAACGATTTGGGCGCCTCAGCGGCACCACTGCGGACTCACTGCGCGATGCTCAGGTTGGAGTAGAAGGATTTTCAGCAGCCATGCGCAAGGCTCCAGGTCAAGTAGCAGATGCAGCCGGCAAAATGGCCAAGGCCATGTACGATGGGCAAAAAGGTGCGTCGGCGTTCAACAGCAGCATTGACAGCATGGCCGGTGCTGCACAGTCGGCTACCACCATGCTCATGGCCATTATACCGGGTGGTGTTGCAGTAAAAGTAGCACTCATGGCTCTGGGCAAGGCCATTGGATTTGCTGCTGAAACACTCAAACAAGTCAACATACAGGGCGATGCCCTGTACAAGGGATTTCAAGATCTAGCCAAGTCTGGTTCAGTTGCCGCTGGTGGTACCACTCAACTGGGTCAGGACATCTACAAACTGGGCATTGGATTCCAGGACCTAGACAAGTATCTAGGGCTGGTCAATGAAAGTTCACAAGACCTGGCCCTGTTTGGCCGAACAGTGTTTGAAGGGTCAGCTGACTTTGCAAATCTACGTCAGACCATGAAGCCCATGCGGGCTGAATTTGAACGCCTGGGACTCAATGCTGAACAGCAAAACGAAGCTGTCATGGGCTACATTCGCTTGCAAACTCGCCTGGGCAATGCATCAAGACTGCAAGAACGAGGCTATGCAGACACTGCTGAAGCTGCTCGCAAGTACATCATGGAGCAGGATGCACTGACCAAGGTCACTGGCATTTCACGCAAAGAACAAGAAAAAGCCATGGAAGAAGCCATGCGCAATCAGCGGTTTGCTGCCACCTTGGATCAGTTGGTGGCCGAAGGGCGTACTGAAGAAGCTGAAAATCTGCGGGTCATGGTACAAGCATCAGGTCAGCTGGGACCGCAGTTCCAGAAAGGCATGACTGACTTGGCGTCGGGATTTGCCAACACTGAAGAAGCAAGACAAGTGCTGTTGGCCACACAAGGCGATGCACTCAAGCAGTTTGACATGGTCAAGCAAGGGCTGATAAAAGCTCCTGGAGAAATAGACCGTGCGCAACAGAGCATTTACAACAATGTTGCGGCTTTTAACAAGAACATGCAGCCCTTGGCAGCAGCCGGTGCCTACGACAAAACATTTGGTTCTTATGCCGAGCAACGACGAGCCCAAGAACTCAAGGGTGAGAAATTTGCCGCAGCCATGGCCAAGTCTCGTGAAGAAACTGCCAAGCAAATGGCTGGCACCGACGGACGGCTAGCTGCGCAGAGCAACACCGTGGTAAATCAGCAGGACGCCATGCTGGAATCACAAAAACTGATGGACCGTGCAATTACTGGAGCAGCCGAGGCATCTGAATTTGCGTCTGAAAAACTGGCCAAGTTGGCTAGAATGGCCAACGATGCAGCTGATGCATTGGGCAGCGTAAAAGATGAATCCAAGGGATTCTGGGGGCAGGTATTGAAATTCATGGGGATAGACACAACCCCACGTGAGAAAACTGAAAAAGAACAACAACTAGCAGCCGCTGAAGAAGCAGCTAAACAAGCCGCAGAACGTGCGGCTGCAGAACGTGCAGCCACAGCAGAAGCCAAAAAACAAGCTGAAGCGGCTCTAGAGGCCGAACGTAAAGCACTGAAAGAGGCTCAAAGTCAATCTGACCGAGCCAAGGCTCAATTGCAAGGGGTTGGTACTCAACCTGGTGTCAATTTTGATGTACAACGACTGCAAAGACAGGAACGTGCAGCCGCTGCCAAAGTTGACTCGGCTGGCACTGACCAAGAACGTAAAAAGGCTCAGGAAGATGCCGAAAGAACACGCCTGAGACTGTCAGAGGCCATGGCAGAACAACGTCGGCTGCAAGGCATTGTGGCAGAACAAGCTCGGATAGCCGAGGCTGCCAAGGCAGCTGTGGCACAACGCGAAGCGGCAGCGGCAGAAGCTAGAAAAAAAGATGCCGACGCCAAAGCAACCGAAGACAAAGCCACTCGCGACAGCTTGCGAGCTCAATCTCGGGCAGGCATGGGCGGGGGAGAACGACTAACTGCCGAAGAGGCTCTGAAAGCAAGTGCCCAGCGCCAGGAACGAGAAAAGGACACGGCTGCACTAGGAAAAATAAATGAGACGCTGACCAGACAGCGAGAAAATCTCAAAGCCAACACTGATCAGTTGGCCAAACTTGACAAGACTCGAGACAAGGCCACTATTGAGTCTCTAGAAAGAGTCAACGAAACAATAACCAAACGCACCAAAGAACTTGAAACAGAAGCCGAAGCTCTTAAAGAAAAAATCAAAAAAAATCAGCCAAAACCGGCTCCGTCTGCACCAAGGCCACCTGGTGCAGCATCATCCAGCGGAGCAGGCGGTGGAGCAGGCGGCGGAGCAGGCGGTGGAGCAGGCGGTGGAGCAGCACCTGGCGGCACTAGTACTGCGGCACCAGCAACAGTGCCTGTGGGTCCAACTGCATCACCTGCTGGTGGCGGTGGAGCTGCACCAGCAGGCGGGGGGACAACATCAACAGCACCGGGTGGAGCAGGCGGACCACAAGCAGACCAGTTGGTTCAAATGGGCAACGAAATTAGGATAGGAAATCAAATTAGAAAAGGTGGTTCAATTGCCTGGAGAACCAACAACCCAGGCAACGTTAGTTACGGTGAACTGGCTAAAAAGTTTGGTGCTATAGGAACATGGAAGAATCCTCGGGGCGATGCGCAACAGCGATCAACTGGTATTGCTATCATGCCCACCGAAGAAGCTGGAATTAATTTAAAGAAGGACCTGTGGCGCCGCCCTCTCTACACCAAACTTACCATAGACGCAGCCATACAACAGTGGGCCGAAGGCGCTAAAAAATTCGGATATGGCTCAAATTATGCCCGGGCCATGGCCACGGCCGCCGGTGCAACACTTGATACCGTTGTGGGTACCTTGACAGACAAACAACTACAGTCAATGGTGGTAAAACAACGAGAGTTTGAAGGATGGAAAACTGGGCAAGTTGTATCAGCAGCCGACGGCGGTATGTTCAGTGGACCAAAGTCTGGCTATCCGGCAACCTTGCATGGTGACGAAGCAGTGATCCCACTCAAGAACGGCGAAGTTCCGGTTAACATTGACAACAAAAATGCTGACCTGTTACACAAAGAAGTTCGCAACCTAACTGCCAATGTGATACGTCTCACACAAAAAGACGTCATGGCCCCAGGCGGTATTGGCCCAACCATGGGTGGTCACAACGAATACACTGGTTACAGCATGGGTCCCATGACCACTGACATAGCCATGCTAGAGAAGATTGCCGGCAAGCTGGGCGCATACGACAAAGCCACACAGACCATTACTGATCCAAAACTCTGGAAAGATATCCTAAAATCAGGCATGCTGATGAACTATGATTTTGGAATGACACAAGTTGGTACTAAGGACTTGTCCAGCCGTGCAGGGGCAGAATCTGTGGCTGATGCAATTGCAAGCAGAATCAAAGAACTCATTAACAATCGGCAAGACAGCACTGAAACAATTGCTCAAACTAGAACTGAGTTTGCTGACATGATGAAAACATTCTACACAGATATCTTTACCAAGCTGCAAGATGAATTGCGAAAAGAAAATCCACTGGATTCAGAGATGCTGGCTGTATTAAAAGACATCAGTCAAACTAATGCTGCTGCCGCAGGCTCCAGTGAAAAGATGTTGCGTCACGCACGTAATTAACGGTAAATAAACAACTATGGCAGATCAACAACAACCGGGCTGGCGCAAATATTTCAAAGTAGCAGACACATCTGGACAGATGAGTCCCATCAACGGGCGCAACAGCTACGGCGTACCAGGTTATCAAAAAAATGATGGCAACGGTGGCATCCAAGCAGACTTTGTGTTTCGCAACTATGCATCAAGATTACCCGAGGTGTATTCAGGCCATCCCAATCGTGTGGAACGTTACAATCAGTATGAAAACATGGACATGGACTCGGAAGTCAATGCTTGCCTAGACATCATTGCTGAATTTTCCACGCAACTCAGTGAGCAGAACAAAACTCCGTTTGAAGTAAACTATCATGAAACACCCACGGATCATGAAATTGACATTGTTAAAAAACAACTGCAACAGTGGGTCAAGCTGAACAAGCTGGACCAGCGCATATTCAAACTGTTCCGCAACACCATCAAGTATGGCGATCAAATCTTTGTGCGTGACCCAGAAACATTTGAAATGATGTGGGTGGACATGAGCAAGGTTGCTCGAGTGATTGTGAACGAGAGCGAAGGCAAGCGTCCCGAGCAGTATGTGATTCGCGACATCAACCCCAACTTTCAAAACATGACTGTGGCAGCAAAAACCACCACAGACTACATGACCAATCCTGTGACCGGCACAATCTCTGGATCATCCAACTACACCATGCCCAACGGTGGATCAGGTGGCGGCGTGGGCAACAGCCGTTTTATGCAGGCCATGAACGAAGTCTGTATTGATGCCAAGCACGTGGTGCATTGCAGTTTGAACGAAGGTCTAGATGTGTTCTGGCCGTTTGGTCGCAGTGTGCTAGAGCAGATCTACAAGGTGTACAAACAGAAAGAACTGCTGGAAGATTCAATCTTGATCTATCGTGTGCAACGTGCGCCAGAACGACGAATCTTCAAAATTGATGTGGGCAACATGCCGTCACACTTGGCCATGGCCTTTGTGGAACGTGTGAAAAACGAAATGCATCAGCGCAGAATTCCCACTATAACAGGTGGTGGGCAGAACATCATGGATGCATCTTACAATCCACTTTCAGTGGGTGAAGACTACTTCTTTCCCCAGGGTCAAGACGGTCGTGGCAGCTCAGTAGAAACCTTGCCCGGTGGACAGAACCTAGGCGAAATTGACGACTTAAAGTACTTCAACAACAAAATGGCACGTGGCCTGCGTGTGCCGTCAAGTTACTTGCCCACTGGTCCCGATGACAGTGATCGAGCCATGAGCGATGGCAAAGTGGGCACGGCCCTGATTCAAGAATATCGTTTCAATCAGTACTGTGAACGACTGCAGAACTTGATTGCACAAAAGCTAGACGATGAATTCAAGATGTTCATGAAATGGCGCGGATTCAACATTGACTCGGGCCTGTTCAGCATCAAGTTCAACCCACCGCAGAACTTTGCCAGCTATCGTCAAGCTGAAATGGACAATACTCGTATTCAAGCATTTCAAGGTCTTGAGCAATTGCCCTACATGAGCAAGCGGTTCATGCTGAATCGATTCCTGGGCCTGACCGAAGAAGAAATCAAAGAAAACGAAAAACTCTGGCGCGAAGAACGTGACAATCCTGACATGCAGTCAGTCAAGGGCAGTGATCTTCGCAGTGTGGGCATTACTCCAGGCGCCCTGGAAACTGATGTGTCAACTGGCGAGGAAATTGCTGGCATGGCGCCTGCTGCTCCGGGCACACCCGAAATTGGTGCAGGCATGACCCCAGGCGGTGCTGCACCCAGTGACGGAGCAGCACCTCCGGCTGCATAAATATTGACATGATACTACGAGAATTCTGGGACAAAGAGCCCAAGGCATATCAAGACGTTGAAAAAGACAACAGTCAAGCCCGTCTAGGCGACCTACGCAAGAGTCGCCTTACCTTGCGTCAGCTCAACAAACTGCGCAAAATGAATGATGTTCGCATGGTTGAGTACAAAGAAAAACTCAAGCTGGTGCGTCAACAATACTCCCCTCCTGCACAACCTGCGGTGTAATTTCTGGCATTTATTGCCATTTTCTGCCGATAAACACTATAGATTTAGTCTATGGTGTAAATAACAACGCACTTTACCTAATAGGAGTTTTCTTATATGAACCGTTTTGAACAATTGATCGAATACGTGATCAACGACGAAGAGGCGAAAGCCCAAGAACTTTTCCATGACATCGTTGTGGAAAAAAGCCGCCAAATCTACGAAAATCTAATGGCCGAAGAAGCCCAGGAAGATCTAGAAGAAGGCGCAGACGAAGAGCTTGACGAAGCTGAAGAAGACATTGAAGAAGGCATGATGGGCGGCGACGCTAGTGATGACTTGATTGATGATGTTGAAGCTGAAGAGCAAGACAACATGAGCATGGAAGCTGAAGGCGACGAAGAAGAAGAATTTGATATCGATGCTGACGACGAACAAGATGTCGGCGGCGATGACATGGGTGGCAGCGGAGAAACAGCTACCAAAGACGACATCATGAATCTTGAAGACAAACTGGACCAGTTGATGGCCGAGTTTGAAGGATTAATGGGCGGTGATGATGTTGGCGGCAACGGCGACGGATTTGGCGCTGAAGAAGGTGGTGACGCCATTGAAATGGACGACACTGAAGAAATGACTGACGAGTTTGGCGGCGGCATGATGGAAGCGGTGACGCTAAAAGCAGCCCCAAAGCCAGTGACTTCTGAAGAAGGCGGCATCAACAAGAAGTCTACTGTGGCCGCAAACGCTGGCGCCAAGGGTCCAATTGGCAGCACAGTTCGTCCGGTACACACTGGCGGCGAAATGGGTGGCAAGCATGACTCTAGCGCATACAGCAACTCAACCAAAGACTTGATTGGTGATTTTCAGAACAAAGCTGGTGCTAGCATGAAAGGCCAAACGCCTGCTACCAAGCCACACTTGAGCCAAGCTACTGGTGTTAACACCAAGTCTATCATCCCAAGCAAGCATAATTGATTATGAAAACCCTAAGAGAACAACTTACTTTTAATCAGGCTCGCATGCAGGTTCTTGAAGAAGCTGATGCATCCGGCCAGGGTAAAAGCATGTATCTCAAAGGGATATGTATCGAGGGAAACAAACGCAATGCAAATGAGCGTGTTTACCCATTAAACGAAATCACTCGAGCTGTTGGCACTATCAACAAACAGATCCAAGAAGGATACTCTGTACTAGGTGAAGTGGACCATCCAGATGATCTCAAAGTCAATCTAGATCGTGTTTGCCATAGTGTTGAAGAAATGTGGATGGACGGTGATGCCGGTTGCGGCAAGCTCAAGGTGTTACCTACTCCAATGGGTAATCTTGTTAAAACCTTGCTGCAATCAGGTGTACGTCTAGGTGTTTCAAGCCGAGGCAGTGGTAACGTTGACGATAGAACCGGACATGTCAGTGACTTTGAAATAGTCACGATTGATGTGGTTGCCCAGCCCAGTGCCCCAAATGCATACCCCAAGGCAATTTATGAAAGTCTCATGAACATGAACTACGGACATAGATTACTTGAAGTAGCCCGAGAAGCTGGTCAGGACAACAAAGTGCAGAGATACTTGAAGAGCGAAGTAGTCAAGCTCATCAAGGAACTCAAAATCTAAGGAGAATCTACTAATGTTAGATGCAATCAAACCATTGCTAGATAGCAACCTGATCACCGAGGAAACTCGCCAAGAGATCAACGAAGCTTGGGAAGCCAAGCTAAGTGAAGCTCGTGAACAGGCTCGTGCCGAACTACGTGAAGAGTTTGCGCACCGCTACGAACACGACAAGCAAGTGATGGTGGAAGCCCTGGATCGCATGGTTACAGAAGGTTTAAGCGCAGAAATTGCCAGTATGGCTGCTGAAAAGCAAGCATTGGCAGAAGATCGCGTCAAGTTTCAAAGCAAGATGAAAGAGTCAGCTACAAAGTTCAACAACTTTATGGTGACCAAACTTGCCGAGGAAATTGGCGAATTGCGCAAGGATCGTAAAATGCACAGTGAAGGACTAGGAAAACTAGAAAACTTCGTGGTGCATGCATTGGCTCGAGAAATTCAAGAATTTGCCGCAGACAAGCGTGCCGTGGTTGAGACTAAGGTCCGCCTGGTAAGTGAAGCCCGCAGCAAGTTGGAATCTCTCAAGGCTAAGTTCGTAAAAGAATCTTCAGCCAAAATGAGCCGAGCTGTTAGCCAGCATCTCAAGACTGAACTCACTCAATTGCACGAAGATATTAAAATTGCTCGCGAGAACAGTTTTGGTCGTCGTATTTTTGAAGCTTATGCAGCTGAATTTGGCGCTACTCATCTCAATGAGAAAGCCGAAGTTCGTAAATTGCACCAAGTTATCGAAAGCAAGCAACAACAATTGGCGAAAGCCATCAAGCTCGGCGTGCAGGCTAAGACCCTGGTCGAGAGTAAAGAACGTGAACTACGTATCATCAAGGAAAGCAACGAGCGTAATGAACTCATGACTGACCTATTGCGTCCCTTGAACCGGGAAAAGCAAGATGTCATGCGTAATTTACTGGAAAGCGTTCAAACAACTCGTTTGAAGAACGCTTTTGAAAAGTATCTACCGGCTGTTCTGGAGAATCGAACTGCAAAAGCCCCCAAGGTAATTGCAGAGAGCGTCACCTCAGTCACAGGAGATAAAACTGTCCCAAGTCATCAGCAGGACGAAAACGAAGCCAAGAGCAACGTGATCGACCTCAAGCGTCTGGCAGGGTTATAAAATCTTTTTTAGGAGACTTAAATGTCACAAGAACTACTAGAAAGTCGCTGGGGCGAGACCAAAGAAGCTCTGCTTGAAGGTCTGAACGGCTCTAAGCGCAACAGCATGGGTGTTATCCTCGAGAACACTCGCAAGTATCTGAAAGAAAATGCTTCAGCAGGTTCCACAGTTGCCGGTAACGTTGCAACTTTGAACCGTGTGATTCTTCCAGTTATCCGTCGTGTAATGCCCACCGTTATTGCTAACGAGTTGGTTGGCGTTCAGCCCATGACTGGTCCAGTTGGTCAAATCCACACTCTGCGTGTTCGCTATGCACAGAGCTTGACTGACAACAGCCTGGCTGCTACTTCGGTAACAGCTGGTGAAGAAGCCTTGAGCCCATTCAAGATCGCTACTGCATATTCTACAGTGCCCCAGGCTACTGCAACAGCTACCAATTATACTGGTGCTGCTACAGCTACCATGGAAGGTACTGGCGGTAAGCAAATCAGCGTTCAAATCTTGAAGCAAGCTGTTGAAGCCAAGACTCGCAAATTGCAAGCACGTTGGACATTTGAATCTGCACAAGACGCACAAGCCATGCATGGTATTGACGTTGAAGCAGAAATCATGGCAGCACTGGCCCAAGAAATTACCGCTGAGATTGACCAAGAAATCCTTCTCAGCCTGCGTTCTTTGGCTGCTACTGAGTTTACATACAACCAAGCTACCGTTTCAGGTACAGCTACATTCGTTGGTGACGAACACGCCGCTTTGGCTGTTTTGATCAACCGTGTTGCTAACTTGATCGCCCAACGCACACGTCGTGGCGCCGGTAACTACGCTGTGGTTAGCTCTGCTGCATTGACAGTGTTGCAAAGTGCAACAACTAGTGCTTTTGCTCGCACTACAGAAGGCACATTTGAAGCTCCTACAAACACCAAGTTTGTTGGTACATTGAACGGTTCACTCCGCGTGTTTGTTGACAGCTACGCCCAAGACACCACACCAGTATTGGTTGGTTACAAAGGTTCAAGCGAAGCTGACGCTCCAGCATTCTACTGCCCATACATTCCATTGATGAGCAGCGGTGTTGTTCTGGATCCAACAACATTCGAACCAGTGGTGTCATTCATGACACGTTATGGTTACATCGAATTGACCAACACTGCTAGCAGCTTTGGCAACGCTGGCGACTACGTTGGTGAAATCGCTGTGTCGAACTTGTCTTTCAGCTAATCCAACCGGATTGCAGAAAATACAAAAGGGCTCTTCGGAGCCCTTTTTTGTTGGGTTAATTTTCACATCACTAAATAAAAATGCTCGTGTAGCAATCTTGTCCTGCATAGGGCGGGACTTGAACGACACACACATACACAGGAGAAAAACATGAGCAAAACACCTTACGAGATCCGTCTCGAACTTCTTAATCTGGCCAAGGAAATCCTCCAAGCGCCAATTTACGAAAAACGTAGCAAACTCAGCGACGAATATCATTCCAAGCTGACCGATGCCAATCGTGCAGACCTTCCGTTCCCAACCATGCCTGATTTTCCCAGCACAACGGATATTATCAGCAAGGCCGAAGAACTCAAAAAGTTTGTAGACGCTGCGTAAAAACGAAAGCCCCGAAAGGGGCTTTCTTGTATAAATCCTGCACATCCATGTTGGTCATTCAAGGAGCAGTGCGGACAAAATAATTAATTTAACGACCTAGTATAGTTTAACAGTAGCTCAATAACAAGGTTATTATAGCAAATTATACCTTGAACCAAGACAGATATTGGGTAACCTTTTTGGTTACACTTGTCCAATCTCCCATGGCAGGTTGACGGAACAGTCTCACAGTTCCATACCAAGGTGAACTGTCGCGATCCAACAACCAACGCCAGTCTGTGGCATAGTTATTGAGCATGATCCAAGTGGAACGACCCAGTGCACCTGCCAGGTGACTCACCGCGGTGTCAACTCCAATCACAACGTCCAGTTGATTCATGAGCCCGGCAGTGTCCAAGAAGTTGTTAACAGCGCCGGGAAACATGGTTACCCCGGCATCCTGTAATGCAACAACTTCATCATCACTGGCATCAGCCTGCAAGTTGATCCACTCATATTGTGGATTGTTTCGAATCATTTCCAGCACTGTTGGAAACGGAACTGACTTGTGTTGATTCAACCATGAATCTCTGCGTCCACTCCAGCTGATGCCCACTCGCATGCGTGTTTTGGCGCCTAGACGCCGAGTCCATTCTTGAGACACTGTGTCGGGCACATTGAGATAACTCACAGTGCTGGTCAACCGATTAAGAGTCACGCCCAAGATTCCTGGTAGACTCATGATGGGAACCCAGTAATCAAATTCTCCCATGTCATCAACATAGCTTCCCACTTTTTCAATGATAGCACTGTTGAGCAACAGTGGTATCAATCCATCTGTTACTTGCAGTTTGATTCTAGCTCCCATGACATGCAGGTTGTACACAAATCTCACAAACTGAATGTTATCACCGTGACCTTGTTCGCCCACAACCAATACTGTTTTGCCCTTGAGGTCTTCGCCACGCCATCTGGGTTGTGAGAACTGTGGTTCGGTTCCGGCCAAGTGCTCGTATTGCCAACGAGTTTCGTATGCTGGCCAACCATTGGCATAGTCGCCCATGAGCAAATATGCCACTGCTAGATTAAACCTCGCTGTGATATTGTTGGGATCAAGCTCAATTGCGTTCTGTAAAAACGGCACAGCACGCCTGGGTTGGCCAATTTCTCTCAGTACATTGCCATAGTTGTTGAATGCCGCAGCAGAATTACGGTCACTTACAAATGCCATGGCATAACAATGCAGGGCTTGTTCGGGTTCATGGTTTGACCGATGCTGATTGCCTTGGTCGATGAGGTAGTTGATGTCCATGTAGATATTTACAAAAATCTGGACTAACGGTTTAAATTTGTTGAACACACTAAATACACTTGTCGCAATAGGGCGACTTATGCAGCCAACCCCTGCGTAGCGGCTAGAACCCGCATTGGGCTTCTATAAGGAGAAATCAAATGGGAAGAGCTCTCAAAATTCAAAAAAACAACGTTGGTTCTGGAACCGTCGTTAGTGGCACACCACCAGTGACCACATACAATCAAACCGTTCTCACTGATGCAGGTTACCCCAACTTTGGTAGCTTGACCAATCCAGTTTACAACAGTGCCAACACACTCAGCGACACAGATTTTCTGGGCGTGGTGGGTGGTTCTCCAGCAACTTCAACTCCAACAACAACATTTCCAGAAATTGCTGCCGTGGTCAACATCAGTTTGTCAGATGGTACCAGTACAACTTCAGGAGCTGGCCGCATTATTCGACAAAAAGGTTCACACAAGTTCTTGGTAGCTTACACTGCTGCTGCCACAGCTGATGAGTCTTTGATTGTGGGTCAGGCATATCAAATTGCCTCAGTTGGAACAACCGACTGGGCTGCTTGCGGCGCCGGTGTAGATTATGCATTGGGTGATGTATTCACAGCCACAGCAGTGGGTTCAGGTACAGGCACAGCATATCCTGTTGGACAATGTGTACTGTCCAATACCGCTACTCCTGCAGCCGGCTTCATGAGTATTTCTTACTCAGTAGGCGACAGCTCTGCTGTGTATGCCAGCTACATCACCAATAAGTGGGTGCGTGACTGGAATGGCATGACCTACGGCAATTACAGTGACAGCAATCTTGGTACCAACGTGCAATCTAGCGAAAACTTCTATCCTGTGAACTTCTTCACTGATGAAGGCACCGTCACATGGTCCGGCGCTGAAATCATTGCAGGTGCTGAAGCTCAAAACGGCAGCTTGCAATTGGCTCAAGTTGACAAAGTCACAAGCTAATTTAATCTAGCACTGGGATCCTCCTTGGTACATACAGGGAGGATTTTCTATGAGTAGAGCATTTGTTTTGGGCAACGGTGTTAGTCGTCAAGCAGTCAATATAGCCACGCTGCAAGGGCTAGGGCCTGTGTATGGTTGTAATGCTTTGTATCGTGAATTTGCACCAGATGTCTTGGTCAGTACAGATCGTCCCATCAGCGAACAGATTCAGCATTCAGGGTATGCAAAACAACATGAGTTTTACACCAGAAAACCTCTGCCGCACTTGGCAGCAAAACCAGTGCCACAGCAATATTACGGATTCAGTTCAGGACCAATTGCAGTGGCTCTAGCAGCCTTGGCCGGTAATCGAGCAGTGTATCTCTTGGGATTTGACATGGGACCCACTGCCACTGGCAAATTCAACAACTGCTATGCTGACACTGAATTTTACAAGAAAAGTGCAGATGTTCCCACATACACTGGCAACTGGGCACGCCAACTAAAAACTGTGGCTGGAGATTTTCCCAACACCAACTTTTTTCGTGTGTTTGGTAACACCACTGCTGACATACCTGAGCTGTACAAGATAAAAAACATGGCCAACATGCAAATGGAAGACTTTCTAAACCGAATAAATAACACAAAGGAACTCTAAATGTCAACCGTTAAACGTGTCGCCGGCGATTACACTATCCAAACTCTAGGAGCAGGTAATTTAATTACCTTGCAATCCACCACAGTGGTCGTTACAGGCGACTTGTCAATTTCGGGCAACACTAGTATTGCTGGTAACATCAGTGTTACTCGAATTTTCAACGGTACCAGCAACGTCGACGTGGCCACCTCTAGCGGCAATGTCACAGTGGGAATTGGTGGTACAGGCAATGTGGTGGTCTGGGCCACTACTGGAGAATATGTCACAGGATTGATCAGTGCCACCGGCAACGTCACAGGTGGTAACATACTCACTGCTGGCTTGATTTCGGCAACTGGCAACATCACAGGTGGTAATATTCTAGGTGGCGCCAATGTCAATGCCACCACACACACAGGCACCACAGCATCACTTAGTGGCAACGTCACAGGTGGCAACTTATTAACTGGTGGATTAATCAGTGCTACCGGCAACGCAACGGCTGGCAATATATTAACGGCTGGCTTGATTTCAGCTACAGGCAACATCACGGGTGGCAATATTCTAGGTGGAGCCAATGTCAATGCCACTACGCATACAGGCACCACAGCATCATTAAGTGGCAACGTCACAGGTGGTAACATACTCACTGCTGGCTTGATTTCGGCAACTGGCAACATCACAGGTGGCAATATTCTAGGTGGTGCCAATGTCAATGCCACCACACACACAGGCACCACAGCATCATTAAGTGGCAACGTCACAGGTGGAAACATTCTGACAGGTGGCCTGATTTCAGCCACAGGCAACATCACTGGTGACAACGTATCAGCTGTTGGATACTTGGGCACTTCTTTAAGTTTAACTGGAAATATAGTTGCGGCGTATGTGACAGCAAATTCAGACATCAATGCTGGCAACGTTTATACCACCAGTGCAGTGTCGGCAACAGGCACAGTAACTGGTGGAAATATTACCACTCTGGGCACGGTGGCAGCTGGCGCAGTGTCATCAACTGGCAACGTCACAGTCCAAGCTGGCAAATACTTTGTAGGCGATGGCGGATTTTTGTCCAACGTTACTGCGACCAGCAACGTGGCGGTTACTCAAATTGCCAATGGTACATCATTGTTGGCAGTTTCTCAAACCAACGGCAACATCACTGGTGCAGTAAATGGCATATCCAACGTATGGGTGTTGTCCGATGTGGGTATTACCGTAACTGGGCTTAACTCAGTAACAGGCAATGTGATTGCAGGCAATGTAACCACTGCTGGATTAGTATCAGCTGCTGGCAATGTCACTGCGGCAAACTTTTTTGGTTCAGGTTCAGGGCTGACTAATATTCCTGGTGGCAATGTGTCGGGCACTGTGGCCAATGCCACTTATGCAGTCAGTGCTGGATCAGCCACTACAGCAGGCACAGTCACAACAGCCGCACAACCCAATATTACCTCAGTGGGCACTTTGAGCTCGGTGTCTGTAACTGGTGCAATCACTGGTGGCAGTTTGAGCGTAAGTACCGGCAACGTCACATCTGGCAATTTACTGATTTCAGGCGCCATACTTGATTCGGCACAGCTGGATATTCAAACCACTGCTGCCAACGCCAACATCGTACTCACCCCAAATGGCACCGGTAACGTCAACGTTGGGCGTGTCAGTGCATCGGGCAACATCACTGCTGCTGCATATTATGGTTCAGGCGCCGGGCTGTCAGATATTGCTGGTGGCAACGTGTCAGGCACTGTGGCCAATGCTACTTATGCAGTCAGTTCTGGATCAGCTGAATCAGCTACCACAGCTGGTACTGTGACCACTAATGCACAACCCAACATCACCAGTGTGGGTACATTGAACTCAGTATCTGTAACAGGCAACATCACTGGTGGTAACATCTTAGGTGGCGCCAACGTCAATGCCACCACGCATACAGGCACTACAGCATCACTCAGTGGCAACGTCACTGGTGGTAATATTCTAACAGGTGGATTGATTTCAGCAACCGGCAACATCACAGGTGGTAACCTTATTGGTACCATTGTTGGCAACTTAACTGGCACCACAGTTAGTGCATCAGGCAACATCACAGGTGGTAACCTTATTGGTGCCATTGTTGGCAACTTAACTGGCACCACAGTTAGTGCATCAGGCAACATCACAGGTGGTAACCTTAGTGTGGGCACTGGTACCATCACTGTGAACAACATCATCAATGGCAGTACCAACGGCACTGGCAACATCGGCAATGCTACAAATGGGTTCAACACCATATTTGCCAAGGCCACATCGGCGCAATACGCCGACTTGGCAGAATTGTACGAAGCAGATGCACGTTACGAAACAGGTACTGTGGTGGTATTTGGCGGTGAAAAAGAAGTCACAGTATCAGCCATAGATGGAGATCACCGAGTTGCTGGAGTGATATCAGAAAACCCCAGTTTTATCATGAACTCAGTTCTACAAGCTGAACACGTGGCAATTGTGGCCTTGGCCGGACGTGTGCCCTGCAAAATTCAGGGCTCAGTTGCCAAAGGCGATTTGTTGGTGTCGGCTGGCAACGGCGTTGCTCGATCAGAATCAACCCCTTTGCCAGGCACCATTATTGGCAAAGCACTGGCTGATTTTTCAGGCTCAACTGGTGTAATTGAAATTGTAGTGGGGCAAGCATAAGCCTTTGGGTTCTGGTAAATATACCAAGGACCCAGGGACTTCATGACTCAACAAATAATTAACACAGGCCTAGTGGCCAATGACGGCACAGGCGAATCTCTACGTGCTGCATTTGATGCAGTAAACAACAATTTCACGGCAATTTGGTCATCAGGACCAGTAGATAGCAATGTTGTCATTGCCAACAACACCGTCACAGTCCGGGGCTATAACAACGAACTGATATTACAGGCCAATGGAATTGGCAATATTCAAGTCAACAGCACCATAAACCCAGGTATCAGCGGGGTGTATGATCTTGGTACTCCAGACAAGCTGTTTGGTAGTATACGTGCTCAATACTTCTACGGCAACGGAGCATTTTTAACTGGTATTTCAGGTGGCGGTGGCAGTCAAGTCACATTCAGCCAGTTTGCCCCAAACCCAGCCAACATTGGTGATGTCTGGATTGAAAGTGACACTGGTGTGCAGTACATTTATTTCAATGACAACACTAGCAATCAGTGGGCTGAAATGGAGGCGTATCAAAGTTTTAGTTCTCCAGCAGCAACCTCTGTGCTGGACACAGCATCAAATGCCACAATTGGCAATGCCGCTGCCATAGTCAACACCACTGGAAAAGTGCTTGGTCGAGTAGTAGTCAGCACCGACAACTGGACCATTTATGTGGCCACAGGGTCCACTCCAACTTCAATGTGGAGAAACACCAATGGGTTGGCGTCAATTACACCAGCATGATTTCCACTAAATATTCACTATGCCATCAACTTTAAATTTTCCAACCAACCCAACCTCAGGTGAAATTTACACTTTTTCTGGAAAGTCTTGGATCTGGACTGGCCAAGCATGGCGCCTGCAACCGCAAGGAGCCATCAACGGCATAGTTATTGGCAACACCACTCCGGCAGCAGGAAGTTTTACCACGTTCAGTGCCGGCAACGTCACTGCTGGCAATGCAGTCTTTTCAGGCAACGTTACATCAGCAAACATCACAACTGGTAATGCAACCATTGGCGGCAACTTGGCAATTGCTGGCAATGTCAATTCTAGTCTTGACATTTATGGGGATGTTGTAGCCAATGATATTGAAGCTCGTGGCGAAATCTATGCACCAGGTAATATCACAACTTCGGGGTATTTTGTTGGTAATGGTCGTGCTATAACTGGAATTGTAGTTTCAGGTGGTTCGTCAATTGACAACGGCAACAGCAGTGTATCAATTCCATCAGACAACGACAACATATTTGTTGAAGTTGATTCGGTCAATGTTGCTGAGTTCACTACTGCAGGACTTGACGTAAATGGCACAGTTACAGTACCACAGATTGTGACCAACAACATTAAGTCTGATGATTCAAGTTTTGTCAACATAGCAGACGGGTTAAATGTTGAGCAAGGATTAACAGTCGTTGGATCAGTTGATGTTACTGGCAACGTTACCGCCAACGTTGTCGTTGCCAACTCATTTGTAGGTAATATCAGTGGTAACATCAGCATTTCTGGAGCCAACACCGGAGTTGTGTTCAACGACAGTGGTGTAGCCACAGCATCTGCAGGATTTACCTTTAATAAAACTGCCAACAGTGTGACAGTTGTTGGCAATGTGGTGTCAGGTGGTAGTTTTGTGGGATCAGGTGTGGGCTTGTCAGAGACCATGGTCAACCGCGGTGGCGACACTTCCAACTGGAACGTGCTGTTGCAAATGGGCACTTACACGGTAAATAGAACAAGTTGGGGTGGTGTAACTGGTCCCCCACTGGATAGCTTGGTGTATGTGGGATTGCTTGAAGTCAAAAACAGCAACATTGTGGGCAATGCTGCTGTAACTCAAACCTACTACCCAGGCACAATTGACAATTTTGACAATGTCAAAATACAGTTTGTGAGAAATTATTGGGGAGAATCCTGGACCCCGTGGATAAGAATGACAAACAACGACCAGCAAATTGATGGCGGGACGTTTTAAAAAGGTAAAATTATGTCAAATACACTGTTAATCAAACGTTCAGCAACGTCCGGTGCAGCGCCCGGGGTAGGCAACCTTGCACTGGGCGAATTGGCTATCAACACTTATGATGGTCGTCTCTATACCAAAGTTGATACTGGCACTGCAAACGTTTTTGAGCTCACACAGAACCAGCCCATTCAAGTCTTGGGCAACGTTACTGGCAATTCTGTCAACACTGGTACCGGAACTACAAATTTAACACTGACTCTGAGTTCAACTGGCGTTTCGGCAGGCACCTACGGTGGATCAGTAGGACCTACCAGCAACATTGGTGTGTTCACAGTAGATCAGTACGGTCGTATCACTTCAGCATCCAACGTTGCTATATCAACTTCGTCTCTAAGCAATGGTACAAGCAATATTGAAATTGCCAACAGTGCTAACATTTCAATCACAGTAGCAGGAACGCCCAATGTAGCAGTGTTTGCCAACACTGGAGTCTACGTAACTGGACTGCAATCAGTATCAGGAAATGTCACAGCCGCCAACTTTAACACAGCTGGCCTGGCCAGCGTGGCTGGCAACATCACTGGTGGCAATTTGGTCACAGCCGGTTTGGCCACTGTCACTGGCAACATTGTAACTGGAGCCAATGCTGTAGTTGCGGGTTATGCCACGGTAACTGGTAACATTGTAACTGGAGCCAATTTAGTCACAGCAGGTTATGCCACTGTCACTGGCAACATTGTAACTGGAGCCAATGCTGTAGTTGCGGGTTATGCCACGGTAACTGGTAACATCACTGGTGGCAACATCTCCACAGCAGGCAACATTGCTGCTGGTGGTATACTCACCAACAACTATTATTATGCCAATGGCTCTCCAGTTGATTTCCAACAAGCTGCTGGTGCCAACGGTGAGATTCAGTTCAATCTAGGCGATGATTTTGCTGCCAGCGCCAACTTGGCATTTGACAGTGCCAATAGTATCCTCACAGTTACTGGCACCAGTAGTGTAACTGGCAATATAACTGGTGGCAACGTCACTACAGCTGGCAAGGCCAATATTGGCACACTTGAAGTAACTGGAACAGGATCAATAACAGGCAATTTAACAGTTACAGCCAACATTGCTGGTGGCAATTTGCTCACAGCTGGCCAAACTTCAGCAGGTGGTAATGTCACTGGTGCTAATCTGATTACAGCAGGACTAGTTACAGCCACAGGCAACATCACTGGCGGTAACATTGCCACCGCTGGTAATGTCAGTGCCACAGGCAACCTTTCAGGCAACAATGTTATTGCAGTTAACGCTGTAGTTGGCAATATTGACGTAGGCAATATCCAAGTTACCGGCAACATTATAGTAAATTCTGTCACAGCCAACACTTTTGTCAGTGCAATTGGCAATGTGATTGGTGGCAACTTGGTAACAGCAGGTTTAATCACAGCCACAGGCAACATTGTAACTGGAGCCAATGCTGTAGTTGCGGGTTATGCCACAGTAACTGGTAACATCACTGGTGCTAATATCAATACTGCTGGTTTGGCATCGGTTGCGGGCAACGTCATTGCTGGCAATATAACCACTGCTGGACAAGTCATTGCCACTGCCAACATCACAGGCGGTAACGTCATTGGCAATGCCTTGGTTCAAGGCGTCACAGTCAGCGCTTCGGGCAATGTCATAGGCGGCAATGTTTCCACAGCTGGAGAAGTCACAGCAACTGGTAATGTAACAGGCGGCAACATCAACACTGCTGGTTTGGCATCGGTTGCGGGCAACGTGATTGGTGGCAATTTGGTCACAGCCGGCTTGGCCACTGTCACAGGCAACATCACTGGTGGCAATTTGGTCACAGCAGGCTTGGCCACTGTCACTGGCAACATCACTGGTGGCAATTTGGTCACAGCCGGTTTGGTTCAAGCTGGTTCAGCTTCGGTAACTGGAAATACCACCAGTGGCAATCTATTAACTGGTGGCATAGTATCAGCCACAGGCAACATCACTGGTGGCAACGTTGATACAGCTGGCTTAATCACTGCTGCTGGCAACATCACTGGTGGCAATTTCTTAACAGGCGGACTGGTTTCAGCAACAGGCAACATCACAGGTGGTAATCTAGTTACTTCAGGCGCAGCAGCAATAACTGGCAACGTGTCGGCCAACAACGCTGCAATCACCAACTTGATGAGTGCTGGCCAGATCAGTACCTCGGGCAATGTTTTGGCTGGTCAACAAGTCAGTGCTACAGGCAACATCACTGGTGGCAACATTGCCACAGCTGGTTTGGTCACTGTCACAGGCAACGTCACAGCAGGAAATTTCAACACAGTTGGCTTAATCACAGCCACTGGTAACGTCACTGGTGGTAACATTGTCACTGCCGGGGTAGTCACTACACCCAACATCAACAGCGCCACTTCTCTCACAGTGACAACTGGTGCTGGTGACATCAATTTGTGGCCTACATCAGGTAACATTCACCTGGCCAACACCTATATCAATCACCTGGCCAATCCAGTTCAGTCGTTTGATGCAGCTACCAAACAGTATGTTGATGATGCTGTGTCAACTGGTATTGTTATACACACACCAGTGTATGTAGAATCTCCCACAGCTCTGGCAGCTACCTATGCTCAAGGTGGTACTACTCACACAGTTACTAACATCACTGGCAATACCACACTGACGTTCTCATCAGCACACAGCTTGAATGTGAATGATCAAATTTATTGGACTGCCAGTTTCAACGGCATCACTGCCAACACCAGTTACTTTGTTTTCTCAACGCCGACTGGCACACAGATCACACTGGCCAATATCTATGGCGGTCCTCAGATTACCAATCTAACCAATGGCACTGGACTCAGTCAGGTTGGTAGAGCCAACCCAGGTGTTGGCGCCACACTCACTGCCAATGTCAATGGTGCTGTGGTAATTGACGGTGTGTCGCTGACTTCTAACCAGCGTGTGTTGATTTACAACCAAACAACTGCTTATCAAAACGGTGTTTACGTTGTAACTGATGTTGGTAATGTGTCTGCTCCCTGGATCATGACACGTTCATCAGATACAAATACCTATGCGCCTAGCGGCATCAACGGACTAGATGCCGGCGATTATTTCTTTGTACAGAGTGGCAACACCGGAGCAGGCGAAAGCTATGTGCTCACAGCACCTGTGGGCGAAATCATACTGGGCTATGACAACCTAACGTTTACACAGTTCAGCGCCAGCCAAGTTTACAGTGCTGGCAATGGCTTGTCACTGACTGGCACAGTGTTCTCAGTCAACGTAGACAACAATACCACGGCTATTGTGGGCGGCAACGTTGTGGTCAAGGCATCAGCCAATTTGACCACGCCCAATATTGGTGCTGCCACAGGTACCAGCCTAAGTCTAACTGGCAACATCACTGGTGCCAATGTGATCAGCACTGGCCTGCTCACAGTCACTGGCAACATTGCATCAGGCAACGTCAACGTTACTGGCAATGTCAGCGCCGTGGGCAACATCAATGGTGCCAACGCCACAATCACAGCCAATGTGGTATCGGGCAACATCATTACTTCAGGCCTGGTTTCAGCCACAGGTAACGTTACAGCTGGCAACCTAGTAACATCGGCAACTGCCAGTGTGGGAACCTTGGTAGTAAACACATTTGCCAATATTTTGGCTACCACAATCAGCGTCAGCAACATCACTGGTGCATTGCGAGTAGCTGGCGGCATAGGTGTCACAGGAAACGTCTATGCTGATGGTATGTATGTGCTGGGAGATTCTGTACTTACAGTGAACAGCACCATTGATGGTGGTACATACTAACATCAAATATGAGCAATACTCTCCTATTAAAGCGTTCGGGCACAGCCAATGCAGTCCCTGTACCCGGGGACTTGCAACCTGGTGAGTTGGCCATCAACTACACAGATGGCAATTTGTTTTTTGAGGACAATTCGGGCAATGTTCA
>Ga0247844_1003751_pt1 | contig 21748 bp, 16 predicted proteins | sample LaCtaG_FD_192421 | JGI IMG/M metagenome (GOLD analysis project Ga0247844, IMG submission 192421) | Freshwater microbial communities from meromictic Lake La Cruz, Castile-La Mancha, Spain - LaCruzMarch201714.5m_1 | ecosystem: Environmental > Aquatic > Freshwater > Lake | place: Spain: Castile-La... | reverse complement strand
GCAGCATGGCGCGGACGAGCGAGGCGACGTGTTCTTCCTGAAAGCGGGGCATCTCTTTTTGGGTAGATTTGAATTGATTTTGTTGCAGTACCTCAGCGAGTGGCATTATTTTTTTATTTTGATTTGATTTGATTTGTGCTTGTGGATCGACGCATTTTAACTTAAAACGAATAAACAATTTTAACAAAAAAACAAAAAAAAACTCATTTCATGGCGCATTCGGCATTGTTTTCGCTCGCGTTTTGGGGGCTCCTGACGCGTGTATTTAAGGGTTATCCTCCACGCCCTGCGCGATATGAGCGCAAGCACACCACAGACGACCCAATCGCGGGCGACGACGCAGCTGGACTCGACGGCGGCACCCTCTGCGACGCAGATTGTGCGGCGGACGCTGCACGTGAACATCAAAGGCTCGCTTGCGAATCTCGCCATGGCGGGGCCCCAGGGGGGGATGTGGAAGGCGCTCTCTGGAAAGGAGACGGCAGTGTTTCTGCCATCATTAGATGAGGAGATGGACCCCTCTCACGGGGTGCACTACATCCGCAATGCGGTGGTGCGCAACGTGACGATCAAGGAGCACATGTCCTCATTCCCATATGCCCTCGGCGTGACGCTGAGCTGCGTGCCGCCCTCGGAGGTGACGGATCTCGGGCAGAAGTACGCCTACACGGTGCTGCCCGGGTCGCGACTCGCGGTGCCGCAGGAGGTGTACTCGTGCGACACGAGCATGCAGGACGGGTCCATGTGGCGCGCGCAGTATTCCGAGTGGAACAGCTCGAACCTGGAGTCGCACGGGGTTATGGACGTCAACGGGCAGCCGTATGTGTTCGTGCACCTACGGCATCCGATCGTGGGGCTGCTGCGGCACAATGCGGACCTGATCGGGTGCGACATTGACAAGCAGCCGCGCATGGACGACAACTGGCTGAAGATCACGCGGCAGGTGCTGAGCACGTGCTGCCAGACGCTGCGCAAGCAGGTGCTCTCCAAGATGCTCACGCAGGACATGAACATGTTCAGCATGCAGCTGCATAGGCTGGATAGCGACACCTGGGATGATCTAGGGGATGGGGTGAGCGCACTGCAGGACTTCAGGCCCAAGGCCAAGTGGAGCACGGAGGAGCACGAGAAGGAGAAGGAGCACCACCTGCGTGAGTTCGTGACCAAGCCATATCATTACATGGCGCGGTTGCAGATTGAATACGAGATCCCTGCGCAAACGCAGCAGTGATCCTCATTTTGTTTGCATTGATAATCAATAAAAAACGTGGTTCCCAAACGAACGAATACACGAGGCGTAGTATATAAACCCGCATGCCGCGCGTATCGCGAAGCTCCATATGGCCATCGTCGGCGACAAACTCGGCAACCACATGGACAACGCGCCCTCGTATATGCCCAGTATCGACCCAGGGCGACATGGCGGTGGCACCTATACGGGGCATGACATCGAGCCCACGCTTGAGGCATGGGAGAACATCTTTGGGCCCTCTGCCAGGGATATCAAGCAGGATCTGCAGCGCTTCAAGCGTCACGGCCGCTGGCACCTCCCTGATATCCTCAAGGGCCCGAACCAGTACCTCACAGACCGCATCGACGGCCTCATCACGGACGCAGCCAACAGCCTGTTCACCTCTCGGATCCTGCCGTACAAGTACACCACCAACGTCGATGGCAAGATCAAGTGGAACGTGTGGTCTTTTGATGAGGGCCTCGCGAGCCGCGTGCCCTACGAGTCCGCGGCCCGCACCCTCACGCAGAGCAAGCGCTCCTACTCTGGCTACATGGTGCGCCAGGGCATGGCCATCGTGCTCGAGCACAATTTCATGATGACCCAGGCAGGCCGCGAGAACTTCAAGAACCAGCTCCTGCAGCTCAAGGGCTCTATCCAGCTCACCAACGACCTGGACGTCCACGTTGCGCTGGTCCTCGCCCCGTCCTACCAGAAGACCATGTCGGAGCGCTACCTCGCAGAGGACAAGACCCCAAATCAGATCTGTCGCGAGTTCGTCGACCTCTTCGGCTTCGTGCAGAAGAACCAGAACGCCCTGGACATCCTCATCGAGGAGGCCAAGTCCCAGCTCAGGGTCTGGGGCGGCCCTATGCCTGACTTCCTCATGTGCAATCCAAAACTCACCTTCCAGCTCACCATGACCCCTGATCGCACCAACTACGTCACGCAAGGCGCCGAGGGCCCAAAGCGCCTCCGATCGGGCCCTGAGATGTCCACATACCGGGGCATAGGCATCATCCACACCAGGGCCTTCTCCATGGAGACTGGTGCCCCGCCCAGGGACATCCTGCGTCGCCGCGTACGCGTCGCTGAGTTCTATCGCATCATGGCCAGCGTCTCCAATGCCCGCAGGCTCTTCGGGCTCTACAACGAGGAGCGCGACACGTGGTTCCACCTCTCGTTCGCAGAGCTCCTCCGGTATGCCCAGTGCGAGGGGTCGCAGAACAACGACCGCATCAGGCATGCCATCGCTGACTTGAACCACGTCGCGCTGCGGGCCAAGGGTGCCTCGGGGGCGTTTGCTCCGTCCACGCATGCGCTGGCCGCACCCCTGGGCGTAGCTGGGCCTGCCTATGCAGGGGACACGAACACTGAGGCCACCCTCAAGGCGTTCTACCTCAGGCTGTTTAGGCACGACATTGAGCCTGAGTTTAGCATGCAGCCGCGTTTTGTGACCAGGAAATTTGTGTATGTGCCAGGTAGTTTTGACATGTGCGATTTTGACGCCAATAATAACCAGGCGTGGCAAAATGATGATATCCCAGCACAACAGGTCATCAAACAGGCTGCTCGTGATGTTTTTGCAAATGATACCTTTTTCACTGGTACAAATGATAGAGGCAGAGATTTCATCAAGATGGTGGCATACTCTGTCGATGAGTATCCTCGCAGTCTAACCAAGGTGAAGAGGTTTATCAATACTGCGTCTATAGCTGCAGTTGCTTTAGGAGCACATCCAACACTAGCCGAACAAGCCAGACATGTGCTTCATACCCGTATGCATGCTTGTTATTTATTATATCGACCTTATGGAGCCCTTGTACCTCCTAATGCTGGTACAGTAGATCTCATTGCAGCTTTGACTATGAGGAACAGCAACAGGTATGCAGTGCCAACACAACTAGTTCCTCGCACTTCAGATGCGTCGTGGGCTGATGCATCTGCAGATGCTCGTCTTTTAGCATGTCTTGACCATCCCCAGATTCGTTTTAATGTCAAACTACGCAGGATTGGCGCATTTATGAGTCCAAATCATTATAGGCATCAAAATGAGAGGCTTCAAGACCTTGGATCCTTATTGGGGTACAATATGTTGATGACCAGGGAACTGATTTCAGCTGTGTTGATGAATAGAACTGCAGTCAATACTATGCCGCTTGAAGGCAGTTATCTTCAACATGTTATTCAACACCCTGCAGATCACGATGTTGCTTTGCAAGCTATTGGAAACGCGTTGATTGTGTTTTGGAATGCCCACAAATCACAACGGTTCACGCGGATTAATCTGGCAGAGGAACTAGAAGCTTTGGATGGTGTAGTTACTGCTGGTCTAGGTGCTAATTTTACACAGCGGAATTCATTCTGCAATCCATTCTATTTTTGGACCTGGGCTGCCACTGATTCGTCTATAGAAGACCCCATGCATGTAGCCAACAATTCAGCGTTTGCAGCTGCTTTTACAGCATATCAGGGTCATTTAGGCGCTGGAAACGAAAACTACACTCTGACCAAAGCAGCGGTAGCTTACATGCACAACCATGCCCCAGCGAATGAAAACGAGCACGCATTCACAGCGACCGTGACCCTGCCTGGGAGCATTGCTGTACCAGACCCACATACAGTTGGTCTGAACTTCATGAACGCGCTGGCCTTCCGGCTGTTTGCCGACCAGGAGTTCGAGGCGCCGCTGGCGGTCCTGCAGGGCGGAGACTGGCCCCCTCTGCGTGAGTACCTCACTCCACGCCCGCCGATGGACTTTAGCTGGATGAGGGTGCACGGGGGACACGATGCGCACCACGAATCGGACATGGCGGGGCAAACGGAGGTGGTCATCATCAGGCCGAACATCGAGCACTACATGCTGGGCATCATCCTGGGGCAGGGTGGGGAGGGGCTCGGCAGCACGTTCTGGGGTCAGACGGAGCTCTCCGTCTACGACGACTCGATGCACGGCATCTGGGGCATGTCATACAAGTACCACGAGCGCGCGATGGTGATCAACGAGCGAAATCTGGTACGGCTGTGGGATGTGGCCTACGATGGATATGTGGGCGGAAAGGACGACACCTACGTGAACTGGAACGACCGCGACGAGGATTCGGACAAGCCCAACTCGGTCGAGAAATTCCGCACGAGCACGCTGGAGGTGACGCGGCACTACCGCGGGCCGTCGATGATGGTGATGGCGTTCCACCACCACATGAACGAGGAGTTTCACCGGGAGTTCAGGGCCAACTGGCCTTCGCCGCTCGTCTACTACGACGATCCTGCCAATCTGAATCGCGCGCCAGTGGACTATGACAACCTTCACGTCATTCCCACTGCTGAGTTCAGGGTGTTCAACAGCCCCATCTATCAGGCTGCTTATGACAACTACAAGCGGAATATGCCCGACTTCGCGACGCTGCATCGCATGCGAAAGAACGCGGGGCTCGCCGCCGTGGAGCACGAGGTGTCGTCTGACGCGCTGGCGTTCCAGGGAACCATGCGGATCCAGACGCTGGACGGACAGCTGGTGCAGGAGATCGCAGGAAGCGGGCATCACGGACCTGACTTCATTGGGGTCGCATCGTTGCGCGCGGGCAAGGGATACAAGATCAACTCGCAGCCCACTATTCAGCGGCTGATCTGAGTCGTTCTTTTTTTGTTGACATTAAACATGCTTTACTTCTTCTCACCTCCCTCAAACTCGCCCCAGAAGTCATTATTTCCTGGATTTGGATCGCGCGTGCGCTTGCGCGACGCCTCGTCCTTGAACTGGCCACCACTGAGCGTGCGCAAGGATTCGCACTCGACGCGCAGCCGCTCGATCTCCTCCACCTGCTTCGCGTGCAAACTAGACGCCTCACACGCGACGGTCCATACGCCGTTTGTTTCGCGCGTGTCATTCACCAAGCGCTGCATCCCTTCTGAGAATTGCTTCCGGGCGTCCTCGTTGTTTACGCTGTCCTGCAACCATTTGGCGATGACGGTGTCCAGGATTCGCTTCATCTCGTCTCGCTTTCCCTCCTGTCAAAACAAAGCATTTAGAGACTGCCAGGAAGGCAGCATAAAAAAAACACGCGAGGCATCAGGCTGTACCTGCAGCTTGCTCATCTTCTCTTTGGCCTCTTCCAGTTCCTTCATCAACCGCTCTCGATCCGTCTGCAGGTTCTGCACCTGGCTGAGAATAGACGTAAGCTCCTGCGGTGTTGACTTTGTGGCGCTGGCTGCTTCTGTCGATGACATGTGCTCTCTGCCCAAGGCGAGGGCCGCGTGCTTAAATATGTGACACCGCGAAAGACATGAAGAAGAAGACAGTTTACTGCACCACCCGTGTGGTAAAGCTTTGGTATCAGTCTTACCGACTGCACACCACTTGGCTTTGATATCAGTCTCATTACTGCATCACAAGCGTGATTAAACTTAGATGTGTCACTCTGCATGGGGGCCATTCACCTCGGCTATGTCGTCCTCCTCTTCGCTGGAGCAAGAGGACATCAACCGCTCGGGACACAGCGCAGCATAGAGGTCCGACGCAGCGTGCACGGGGATCCTGAACGTGGACTCGCGGTAGTAATCAGGATACAGCCGCAGGTTGTTGAGGATCGTCGAGAGCGGGTGGATGCGAAACGCATCGTATGGCGAGGGCTGTGCGAAGGGCACAGTGAAGTGAAAGTGCAGCTGATACACGCTGGGGGGGTAGTTGGCGAAGACCATGATCTGATCCTCCTCCACCCCGAGCTCGCGCTGCATCGCCGTCATGCACAGCCGTTGCATCCGCTCTAGCATGGGCACATGGCGCGCGCGGAGGTCGCGGATGCTCCTAAGGGACGGATCGGTGGTGATTGCCAGCCAATTCAGGCGCCTCTGTGGGACACAGCAGAGCATATCCGCAGCGTCCAAGCGGCGGTGGATATGGAAGCAGTTGTTGATCTCCTTCCACCGCACCGGTGCTGAGGGGCGCCGCCTCTGTTGGTCTGGCAGCAGCACAAAGTCTGAGGTGCGAACACGCACGTGCTCGCTCTCGCGCTCAGCAGAGATGACCTCGCGGACCCATCCCTTGCTTGGGCGTTCCACTTCTTGCGTTACAAATGCCTGCGTATCAACCGCTGAATGGGATGTAGGGGTCTCATATACCAATCGAATGCTCGTGTCAGACGCGCGCATTTTTTGTTAAGGTGTGCATGCACGGCTGTGGATTCATAAATAGATCGGTGCCGTGCGGCTGTTGAAGTCAACGCCTGTTGTTTTTTGCAGATGAGGCAGCACACACGCGCGATTTTCCTCATTTTTTAAGATCTTTTTTTTATTTCCAATAAAAATCAGGCCGTCATTTCAGGGGCCGCATCCGCGCGACGGAACGTGATCTCCCTGTGGTATCCGTCAATGTGACGCTGCGCGTCCTGCAGCTGCCCAGTTGCGCGATCGATGCGTCGCTGCAGCTTGGTGACGCGCGACTCCAGCACCACTTGGTCCAGCTTCTTGTGGGGACGAGGTGGGCCACGCTTCTTGCTTATCTTCTTGAGACCCTGTGTGTTTTTCGACTGAGGCTTGCGCCCCTGCTTCTTACTGTCCTGTTGCTTTTGAGGTACAGTTTTGTCAGTTTCTTGGGTGTCCATCTTCTGGCTTGCAAACTGGTGTCTGGCGTGCAGCACCACCGCGTCTTGCATCTTTTTTTTATGCGTTTGGCTTAAATAGAACGCAAAGGGGCACACACGAAAAAATGAAGTCAATACGGGCAGACACGAAGGGGCGAGCGAAAAAGGCGTCCTGTCTGTGCGCCTCTTCTTCCAATTGGAAGGCGTATCTCAGGCATGCACGTGACAATGTGCGTCATGCGCGTGTCGTGCATGCAGTAGGCGCCCAGTTCGTCCCATCTGCCCTCCTTTGCCATTGCTACTGCCTCAAGCCCGCTTCCTGTCTTCCCTTCAAGGCCATTTGCTGCTAGCAGGGCATTGAGCGAAAACCCTCGTCCAATGCACAGCCTGGTGGCCTCATATACATCCACAAGCTTGAGCATCCATCGCGCCACGCGTGTGATGTTCACCCCCCATGAGCGAGCCATGAATGGGATGTCGAAGCGCGCGCCGTTGAATGCACATAGGCTACTGGCCTCGTCCAAGAGCAGCATGAACTCCTCGCGTGAATCCCCACGAGGAAAGATAAACGTCCGCTCAACGCCAGTATCTGGGTCGTACGCACACGCACACGTAATACCATGTGTCGATGAGTCGAGTCCTTCGGTCTCTATGTCAAATGCAAGCATGCTGATCGCTTTCCTTGACGCGTCGCCTTTTGTATCTGTTTCGTTTTGCGTTTCTGAATCCACCTTCGTTCTCACGTCACACGTGTGCATCTTAAACACTTTATTTACTGCCTCTGCAGCCGCATCACGCACGCACGCAGAAAGCATTCAGTCTCTTGTGCCTTCCTGGCCTCGATCGCACTGAGATGTGTCTCTAGATCTGATCTTGGATCTATTTTTGAGGTGTTGCGCAGAATGGCAGCAAGTTCTTTGCTGACATGCGTTGGCTTCTGGTTTTTTTTTGATGGGCGTGGAGTTTGTGATTCCATTAGGTTAACACCAATGAGAGTGTATACTTTCTTTTTTACCAGTAGAATTGTCGTGCTTTTTTAAAAATTCCTCTTTTTTCACAAAAGATTGAATCATATTTAAGCATTCTGGTTCTTATCTTGTAGCACGATCTCGATACGAATCTGTGATGAGTACTCCAACTGGTGATCATACCGCCATTGTTCCTTCAAAACGACCGCATTCTATGGTGGACGTTATAAGCAACGCGCCTGTGGGGATAATGGATACGTTTGAATTGAGCGAAGAAAACTATGCGTTTATGTTTGGTGGTACCAGTCAATTTGAGGGTTGCACTACGAGTGTTGATACTGGTTTCGTTACCTCCTATGACAAAGGCTCTCTAAGCGCCAAGCGTTGTTTCACTGCAGAAGACCCCTTACATGGAATGCATATAACACACAATATCGACCATACAGTTAAGTCAACAACTAGCTCCAATGGTACACAGATGTTGCTATCACACAGCGCAGAAAAAACCATTGTGGTGCTGAACGACAGCCATTTCCCTCCGTATGCTGTACCTGAAACTTCTGCTCTAGGCATGCTTAAAGAGACACATTTTTATGAAATATACGCCGGTACAAGCACGACGGAAGATGTGAACGGTCTTAATCATGTTTACTCGAACGATCTCAAAGATTTGACAACTGTGGGGTACACTCATGGCGTTATTCCAAGCAGACTTCTCTCATTCGGTGAGACTAAAACAAATGAATGCATGGATATGTATGGAGGGACACATGGAATGGCGTTGCATTTCAAGTTACCGAATCTTACAGCGAGGAGGCAGAAGGACGAACAGAAACTGTTGAAAAAGTTCAATATTCCTTTGGTGCTTCCGCTCATGCAGGGATATGCTGGATTCACGAGGGACGAACGAGGCGTATTCACGGCAAACTTTCTCAATGGCGGAATGGGCTTTTTCGAAGGGTTGATTGTGTCTTTTTTTGTTCCTCGCCGTGTCGAATTCACTGGTTTGGTACGTCCTACTCTTGCGATGAGCTCATTTGATCACAAAACGTATGGTAATGGGAGGTCTGTAATCGAAGCAATGGCTGAGTTGGCCAAAAACGAGCAAGACGCCTATCTCATTCAGTTCATAGATGTCTTGTCTATGAAGAATTTTTCAGGTGATGTGTTGAGCACACTTGAAACAAGTGGTCTGATGTCCAATTCGTGTTTTCTCTTGCCCATTTCTACCAATGAAGACGCACAGAACGATACGTTGCGGGGTCTTGTGGATGCAGCCTACTCCATTGTCAGTGCGTCTAAAGTTCACACCATCAAACCAGGTGATATGGTGCAGGAGGAAGAAATGTCAGCTTCCCAGGATAAGACCCGGCGTGGAAACGATGTCAAGTCCACTGGATGTAATGTGCTTGGAATAACAACCCATATCAAGTTCAAGTTAACATGGAATTCCTCGGAGAAACAGCACACAATCACAGGAGTGACTCGTGAGAAACGAGATGGAGCCAATGTAACCGTGCCTGTTACACGTATCGTCAACACGGATATGTTCGCTACAAAAAGCAAAAAACCAAGTTCGTTCCCGTTTCCAATGCCAAATGCATTGAAAAATGTAGTTTCAAATGGATCATCGCCTGTTTTTTCGAAGTCTATTGCAATATCACGTGTTTCACTGTCACCCGATCAGAAGGACTATTATAACTTTCCAGTGCCAAAAGAAGTCAACCCCTTTGAATTGCGTATGGCGGCAGCTAAGGTCGCGAAGGTTGCTACCAGCGCAGTATCCAGTGTTGTGTTCAATCAAATGGAATATACGCAAAAAATTCTTAATATGTATACAGGAATCAAGCCCACTGGAGTCGTCACGCATGGTGTACCAAATTCCTTCCCCCGTTCACATGAGACTGTTAAAAAAGTGTGTCACAATGTAGCGGAAATGGCAGTGAATTTTATTCTCGGACAAAGCACTGAATCTTTTTTCAGACGCGCGCTTTTAGATCTGCAAAGCGAAACACAGGAAATGTTTTTGCCAGGGCTTGTTTTCCATGTCGTCAAAATGGCCCCCTTCGTGTCAGACCATCTTACATTCGAAGAGTATATCTTGAAGTTGGTCGATTTCACCACAGATTACGGCAAAGCAGACGGGGTGCAGCGTCTTGGAATCTGTATCCTCATTGCCAAGGTGCTTTACGATATCTTGTACGCAAACAACAAGGGGTGGTTTGATAAACAGGCTGATGCCCAAGCAGAAGGCAGTTATGTCAGACTTGGCGATCTGGTCGATCAGGGTATCACATTGACCATTCGTAGCAAGCGTTTTGTTGACAAAATTGTCTCTATCTGTAACGCCAACCATCCGTTCGTAAACCCTGGCCATGCTGATGATATGGATACGTCTGGGGTGATCAGCTACGCTATCTTTGAAATGCCAAGTATTGTAGATGCGCTTGTTCCGTTCTATGCATATCTGCAAATTGTTGATCAACACATGGGTGCAAACGGAGGCGATGCAGTTTCCGAAGTGATGCTTGACTCTGAACCATTTGAAAGAAAAGTGATTGAGCTGAAATTTCTTAAGAGCATTTCATACAAATGGGGCATCGAACACGACATTAAACAGGTTGGTGTGTCTGTCGGTGATCCGGATAGTGATTGTGATCTGTGAACAAGCCCTTCTTCCTTCTTTTTGTTTTCAGCATTATGACATGGGTATGTTCTACAATCCAGATAACAAAAGGCAACAGCATGCACCAGCAAAGTGATCCAGCATTTTCACTGGGTATCATGGTGTGTATGTTTTTTTTCTTTAGACAAAAATAAAAAATCCAATGAGCATGCACGTGTGTTTTTTTTTTGCCATAGGCAGTTTGTTCATAGCATATCACCTATAACAAACGCAGTTGTGAAGATCGCAATCAGAAAAAAAGGGTCAAATGAAAAACCTAACGTGCATACAAGGGATAGCACCAGAGCATCTAATGGCGAGGTGATAAGCGTTGCTATGCAAGCACGTGCGCGCATTTTGGTACCCACTCGCGCAGCGATCGCCCATATGAGCGGGGCGTTGTATGGAGTCTCTACCCCCGCGTATAATCGCATGGATACGAATAGAAGCGTCCCAGAGATAAGATTGTAGATAGGTGGGTCTGCCACGTCGAATCGCAACCACCGCGCGCAGGTCCATGTACCAGCGTATGCCAGCACGTACGCTAACGTGGCATAAGATGCAAACGCCTCCTCACGTGTCACAAACACGTGCTGCCAGCCTGATGCCAGCGTGATGCCCACGCAGCAAATAGAAGCCAGCACTGTGTAATCATCCTCTGTGAGACGTGTTTGCTGCTCTGAGTTTTTTTTGTTTGCACCTCCTGCTGTATCCTCGTCTGTCTTATGTTGATGAGGTGTCAAACACGCAACACGTCTCAGAACAAGGTAGCTAAGCGCACGGACGATATAGACCGCAAGTAGGCAGATAGACCAATAGGCCCACACAGGGAGATCTGTGCGTGCAAACGCGAGTGACCCATTACAGAAGACAAGATCCCCCCCAGTGTCCAGTGCATCACAGCTAGAGACGTCATATACGGTTCCCATCACAAGCATGCGCCCGTCGTCGTCACGACTGCATGCAAGCCCACCCCATGCAGCAGCGGGGTTGTATCCAGGAGGATGCATATTCTGCGATGGGGTAGGAAAGCACAGCCCTGCTCCAGTGTCGCACAGGGCATGCGGTGACGCAAAGCAAGGCCGAGAACTCCACCCCAGCCGGGGTAGATCTGCCCGTGACCAATGCGATGGTTTTACTGATACCCCCCTTGCATTCACGCGGATGCATCGCCCGGAAGCAACGAGCAACGCATCCCATCCAGATGTCCAAACGACACGCGAATTGTCTGTGGAGAGATACGGGACTGAGTCAGAGAGATCAAACATGGGCATGCTAGTGTACGTAGGAGGCAGGTGGTGAGAACAACTTAATAGGCATGTGTATTGCGCTTATTTAGGCCCGCTATGTGAAGGAAGAATGAAAAAAATAAGACATGCGTGAGGTTGGTACGACAGTAGTCATGACATGCCTGTGTATATTACTCTCTTTTTTCGTGGTGGATAAGATATGCCTCGGTTACAAACACTTTCAACTGCGCGCGACGCGCATTGAGAAGGAGGCGTGGCTCCTTGGACAGTGTATGAAGCCAGAGTTCTATAACAATATGCGCCTGCATACCACCCTATGTGAAGAAGTGGAGGCCACTGCGCGTGTTGGAGCCATGTGGCATGCGCTTAATGAGGTCGCCACAAGTCTGCCGTTGCCAAACCCTGTGGATCTGCTGAATCGTGCTAGCTGGGCCACTATGGCATGCGTGGCACTCGTGTTGTTGGTGTGTCCGTCCCTCGTCATATCACAGATTCATCACGGACAACCAAGAGCTGTCATTCCTTACTTTGTAGGGGATAAGACATTCAAAGCTTGAGCATCAGCACTTGATTATTTTAACTGTAAAAATCTTTATCATGTGAAAGGGAAGGCATACCTATGGACCTAATATATATCACCGCCGTACTGAATCGCATGGAAGTATCACAGACTGAAAGAGCTCACACACAACAAGTGATGACTGAGGTAGAAGCTCTACAAGAGCTTGCAGGCAAAAAAGTGGATTTTCAGATAAAATGTTCTTCAGCAGAAGCCAGGTACACGCAGATAGCAAAAAGTGTAACTGAAGTAGAGGCAATGAAAGATGAGATTGCCCAACTTAAAGATGAGATTACCCAACTTAAAGATGAAATAAACAATATGGTTTCACAAGATGCTTATATTTCAAAATGTAGAGAACTAAATAAATCAGAATTTCAATTGAAGCAAGTTAGAGAGACGTTGACGCGAATAGAAAATGAAAATAATCAACTTAGAACTCAGATTTCGTCTGCGCGTCCTGTTGCTGCTGTTGCAGCTGAAGGAACAGTTAGACCACCTGACAAAATATTATCTGCTTTAATGGTGGCATTTGAGTCAAAACAAAGTGTTGTTGATTTTCTTACGGATGAACTGCGAAAAATTCATGATGTGTCTCACATATCTATTATTGATACAAATGTGAAAACAATTGTTGATGGTGTTAAATCTAGACTAGTGGAGCATATAACTCGTTTTTTGTACAACAAATTTGAAGCTTTTTGGATGATTTATAGGATAAACGAATCAAATAAGCTTCCAGATCTTACAAATTCACAGAAACTAGTTCAAATGAGAACATTACCTGTATATCGTATTTTTTTCAAGTTACTATGTGATGATCTCAATATTTGTTTAGCATCAATCATACTACACCAAGCTGACATATTGAATTTGAAACATGTTTTTAACAACGGTTTCTCAATATTTGACAATACGTGGATAACTCTGACAGATGTTAATACAATAAAATTTATAGGTAATCTATGTTCAGCATTGATGCCTGTGTCCAGCGATACCATGAAACTAATAGAGGATATTGTCCCTGCATGCTGTGGCACCTCGTTTCCGTTATGTAAACAACAATCAACAGGTGTTGATTTTAGTTTTGAATCGTCCAATGATGCATCTACTACATGTTCATTAAAAAAACAAATTGAATTTTCATTTGAAAGTGTTGTATGTGATATGACAAGATGTCTGCATCCCATGTATATGTTAGCTTTTTTGATGTATCCTAAACCAGGCGAAAATATGAAAACTGTTAAGACGGTTGACTTTGACGTTATTTTTAAGATATCTGCAATATTTTTACAACTAATGCAAAAAATGCCTAAAGAGTTACATAATATTGTTCGAGTAAGTCCAATGGTTAATGATTTATCCTCCAGAAAACTTGATTCCCATACGATAGATATTGGTACAAACCATATGATTTTATCACGTGAAGTTTTTAACCAAATCAATCTGCCTACATACCTCTATATAATTCATAAACACATGATTACCAATTTAAAATTGAAAAAAATCAAAGATCATACACATTACGACCAAATTATATCTGACATAGACACAAGATTATCAACTGCTGCTGCTGCTCCTTGATTTTTTATTCGTTTTGTATACAGACCCCCTTTGTATTTAAACAGATAACCCCATTCGCACAAGCGCTTCGATTATACATCAAGTTGCTTTCCCATATGGCACAGGCTTCTTTTGACCACAATCTGGTCGTCGGAGATGTTGTCGTTACTACGCGTTCCTCTATGCGTACTGTCGGAGCTCCACAATCACAGCCGTTGACACCAAATGCTGGCCCAAAACGTACATTGACACAGAACGTGAAGGCTGTTCGTCTTAATATGGCGTTAAACAAGAAAAGTGGTGAGATCAACGAGGTCGTCGATTGGTTGTTCTGTCCCAGCCGCCTGCTGCACATCCTGCTCGAGCTGATGTCAATCTCGGTTGTCCTCTATGGCGGCTTCGACATGGTGTTATCGGTTGTCATGGCAGTACTGGCGGTTATCGTTCTCGGTCTCTCGTTGTTGCTCGAGCCATACCTCGTGCAGACCACGGAAGCAGGCAAACATGCATTTTTTTCATATTGGAATGCAGTTTATGTGATGTGTGCGGTATGTGAGATATGCATACAGGGTTTATCTCACAAGATGCTTTTTCTGTGTCTCGTCACTGGCACTGTGCTCTATTTTCAGATACTTCGTCTTTACATAAGGAAGGTCTACACGGACAAAAAACATACCCGCCTGGTTATATCATGCATATTGTTCTTTTTTGCCATTGTCCTGCTTGATCATCTTATCAGTTACGATTTTATGAGCAAGCTGTGGTTCAAGTTGATGATCTACTCGTGTGTGATAATAATGTTCCACACTCCATATACTCACATTGTATGTATCACGGAAAAATGCATGGGGCTGTTGAACTACACCAAGAGATTCAGTTTCATTGCAGTGCATCTGGTCCTCTTTTTCGTTATGTGCGTCCAATATGTTATGGGAATGGGGGCAATGCAACCCAACACTCTTGTGATTTTTGTCGCGTTCTATTTTATTCTGCTTGTTTCGCGTTTCATGAAACACGAAGAACTGAAACAGACAGCCAGTGTATCAGCAGAACCCGAAATAAAACACAATTGTGTTGTACGTTTCCTGGATTTTGTAGTCAGCAAAATTCTCATCGTCTGTACCGAAACTGCGGCATCCTGGGTACTTCTTACAGAGCTTGGGATGTCAAATTGTGCTAAAATATTGGATATAGCATGCCAACTGGCTGTAACTGCTGTGGATTTTTTAGCACCAGGAATTTTCGTATGTCTGCAGTTTATGAATTTAACGTTCAAGGTTGTCATGTCGTTTTTGTTGGTTCCAGGCGCGCTTCCAGTTGCACTTTGTTGCATCGCATCTGTTGCATTATGGTACAATACCACGACCATCCGAATTATTCATTTTATATTGGAACAGGTTGTAAGCAAAATTTTTGTTGTAATCTCCCCTATGATATTCAATTTTTTCATTAGTGGAGATCTGGTTAACAATCTCAGGCAGTTATCATTTTTTTCATCTCTTACGCAAAATACATCCCAGAACATTGCTTCGACGAATATCATGGAGTACACGCATGATGCATTTAACCTGCTGCATCATTCCAAGAACTACTTTGACGATTCTAGGCGCTATCATGCATGTATTGAGAAACTGGAACACAACAATCTGACATATTTCTGCACCGTCCGGAATAAGCTGTTCAATGCAACCACCTGTGTTCGCCTTCTAAACACGTCTGATAACAACGTGAATTCGTCGATCTGCACTGACATACCCTTGCTTCACAAGTCGATGGCTGTTTGTATCATCTGTGAGAAGCTGTTGCTCTCAATGCAGGGATCTGCTGCCACTGTTGAGGCGATGGAAAAAAAGGTTGATCTGAGGATTGGAAGTATCACCACTTTTGGCAAGGTTGTAACTTGTGGCGTACAAACACTAAACGCCACACATAGAGACCTGTGCTCGTCCGTCAACACATCTGTAACAGCACGCACGTTTGAGGAGGCCATGCAGCAGACCTTGAATACTATGATGGATCCTAGTGCCTTCACAATGACAACAGTTGATGTTGTAAGCAGCATATACATGCGCATGGTTCGCACTTACGAGTTGGATGCCATCGATGCGCAGACAAAGGAGAGACTTTCAGAGATTGCGTCTATGCACGTCAAACAAACAGAAGAGGCAGCTTTGTTGCTCAAGAAGGTTGCTGAAGCTGAAGCCAAAACGAATGCACTGAAGGCAAAAAAAGAGGCAGCTCGTGTGGCAGATGCAGAACTCAAGAAGGCAAAACAAGAGGCAGCTGAAGCCAAAACGAATGCACTGAAAGCAAAAAAAGAGGCTGCTCGTGTGGCAGATGCAGAACTCAATAAGGCAAAACAAGAGGCAGCTCGTGTGGCAGCTGAAGAACTCAAGAAGGCAAAACAAGAGGCAGCTCGTGTGGCAGCTGAAGAACTCAAGAAGGCAAAACAAGAAGCTGATGAAAGGCTCAATGCTGCTATGAAAGAACTTCAAAATACAAGGTCTGCTTTGCATGTCAAGGAACAGGAAGCTGAGCTCAAGCTCATCAAGGAAAAGGAAGCTGAACTCAAGCTCATCGAGAAAAGGGAAGCTGAGCTCAAGCTCATCAAGAAAAGGGAAGCTGAGCTCAAGCTCATCAAGGAAAAGGAAGCTGAGCTCAAGCTCATCAAGGAAAAGGAAGCTGAACTCAAGCTCATCAAGGAAAAGGAAGCTGAGCTCAAGCTCATCGAGGAAAAGGAAGCTGAGCTCAAGCTCATCGAGGAAAAGGAAGCTGCGCTTGAGATCGTCGAGGAACAGGAAGCTGCGCTTGAGATCGTCGAGGAACAGGAAGCTGCACTCGAGATCGTCGTCCCTGACATTTTGGATGAATTTCATGCACAATTTGAGGAAGGAAATAAAAGCGAGTCAAGCAACACGGAGGTCAAAAAAGCACAGCCTGAGGCAACCAGGAACGCCACGGACTATGTTTTTAGTGCCATGAATTGGTTCTACGACGTGGTCATCATTGGAGACATCTGAGGCAACAAGGAACGTCACTGACCTAGTTGGAGACTTATAGGTTGGTACGTTTTCCCTATGTGTTTGTCTGTAATCAGCACATGATACAAAAAAAAAGAAAACCACGTTTTGATTCTGTGTGTCGTGTGTAGCTTCGTTGCATATTTGAGCGCGATATGCTGCCTGTGTTTTAGCAGGCCTTGTATGCATACAATACTAATGTGTATTGTCGTCTCCCATGCGATTCTTCTCATAGTTCTACTGGTTCTGACGGCGTGGCGTAGTGACGCACAGATGCACCTCACCGCGCGCACACAGTTTGGCGATTGGTCTCCACTCCTTGACGTGTTTCGCGGCACTAACGCAGATCTCGTCACAGAGGCGCGCTCTGTGGCGTGGTGCAACGACACTTTGCCACGTGGTACAATTCCTTCTCCTTTCTGTGAATGTATCACAGCCCAGGCCCGCGCCGCGCTTAACACATCTGCATCCGAGCGCGCGCAGGCCGCTTGGCCTCTATTATCGCAGTGCATGTGGATGCGGCCTCCGTGGCGCGTACGGAGCGTTTGGAAGCTGCAGCTGAGCGTGCCTGCCATATACGGGCTGGTTTCAGCCGTTGCCTTCCACCTTCTCGCGTTGTATCCTGGGATTCCCTGGTATCACCTGGCAATAGACCTTGTGTTGGTATGTGTCGCCATGCTGTGCATCAATCCGCTCCTCAATTTGAACTGTGTGATCGGTATCGTGACGCTCTTTGGGGTGCTCACCTGGGTGGTAAGGCCATCATTACTGAACAACTTGAGCACTCATGACATCGTGGGCACCTGCTTCTGGTGGGCTGAGACCTGCGCAACCCCCGCGTTTGCGCTTTATTTTCTCATGATCTGCACCAGGGACATCGTCTTCCTGTCGACTGGGGTCACCATTGCGGCGATCATAGGGACGGTGTCACTGCGTAGCTTCTGGTATTCTCTCGTGTTGAGGAACAAGCCGGACCATGCATGCCAACGTGTACGCTTCAGCTCGTGGCTGGCAATTGCAATGGGCAGTGTATTCTTCGCCGCGCTTCTGCCTACCCAAGGATCGGCGCTGCTCTCTGGAAACGGGGCCATCATGGCAATGCTCATGACCCTGTGCATAGCGCTCTCGCAGCTTCCCACCGCGCTGCCACCCGATGTCCTCAGGCTGCAAGTCGCAGCATCGGGCATCCGCAACGTCGCGTTCGCGCTGCTGCTCGCATTTGACCTGGCAACGCCAGATCTTCTATAGAATGTTTTTTTATTGTCACCTCGCGAGGCATGCAGATTGAAAAGCGAAAGCGAACGCGAGCATCCCCACAATCCCAACTTTCGCCACAGGGCTCAAAACAGCGAATCCAGCATCAAGCGCAGCGTCACTCCACCCCAGCAAGTAGCATATGGTCGCCCACACGCCGAAGCTGGTGTAGCTTGCCAGGAGGAACCACGTAGAGGCAGTGACATACCAGGGCGGCGCTGAGAGCAGCAGCAGCTGGCCCTGGTATACCACAAGCACCATGGCCATAGTGTACAAAAACCACGTGTCAAGCAGTCCACACTCCACGAGCCCTATCGATTTGCTCCAGTTCTCGTCCTTCGTCTCACTCTCTTTCTTCAGAGGTGTGGGTCTCGTCAACCACGAGGCAGGCACGCGGATCACCCGCATATCGGCGTCTGCAGGGGGAGAATCAGGCTCACACATCGCCGCGAGCGCCCAGTGCATCTGCAGTCCACCCAGGTTGCACATTCCTATAAGCACGAGCCCAATAAGCGGCATGAGCGCGGGGGGCTCCACGATGAAGATACATAACACCGCCACAAAGAGCTCTGGCGCCGTAATGGTGTACTCGGCGTAGCGCAAGGCCACCCTCGTGCTGCGATCCAACTCTTGCCAATGCCGCAGCGAGATGAATATGGATGCAGCCGCGATGCTACCTGCGACCATGACAAAGAACTCAACGAGACCAGCGGACCCAGACGAGTATGGAGCAAAGAGCATCGCGCCCAGCAGCGCCAATCCCGCGCATGCCCTCCACGCGCGAGGCATCACGTGCAGGAACGAGAACGCGGTCGATACGAACTCGAAATGGCCCAGCAGCGCAACTGGATGCCATCGCGTGAACGCGCCAATATCCTGGTACAGAGGCAGGCCCTGGCTTATGCATGCCCTTTTTCTGCTGGCGTCAACGATGCCATAGCACGCTTCATCCAGTCCCTCGCCCAGCGAGAGCCCTATTGTTGCTTTGTGGTGCCAAGACGCCTCTGCCAGATCCTGATACGTGTCTATCGCAAAGCCGCACGCGAAATGCATTATCACACACGCCAACGCGGCCAGAGAATGCATCACAAGCGCAGTGATGTTAATGCCTTGCATTTTTCACCTCGCGCGTGCATGTGTCATGATATCTGCAATTTAAATAAGTATATATTTTCCTTGATCCAGCGCTGCAGCAAGAAAAAAATGGCCTTTCTCTTTGGTGGTGCCAATACCACCGCGCGCTCACCGCTGCGGGAGCAACAGACCGCCCTACATCGTGCAATCAGGGATACAACCAGAGAGGACAGCCGAGCAGGCGTGGAGGAGAGCCGTCTGGGACAGGAGATAAAGCGCCACGCTGCACAAGGGCGCGTTGACCTGTGCATGGCGCGTGCAAAGGAGTTGGTGCGCGTGCGCGCGCATAGAACGCGGCTTGCCACGATGCGGGGGCACATGACAGGCCTGACGCATCAGCTGGGCTCCTTCCAGGGGACACAGCGAATGACAGAGGTCCTCGCCAAGACGGCGCTCGCCTTGCGTGGCATAAACCGGCAAATGGACCCCCGTGCGGTGCAGCACATGTTGCAGGAATACGAGAGGCAGTCAGGGCTGCTGGCTGCATCACAAGAGATTGTAGGGGAGGGGCTGGATGGCGTGCTGGAGATGGATGACGAGCAGGATGCCACGGACTCGGCCGTAGCAGACGTGCTGCGAGATCTTGGCCTAAGCATGATAACAGAAAGCGCTGTGAGCAAGCATCCCTCTCTCCCCTCAAAACTGCCCTGTGTGGCAGCTTCCCCTTCTCTCGTTGCAGAAGACGAGCTGGCACAGCGTCTCTCGCGGCTTCGCCCCGTTGCATAAAAGACACACAGGGTTCCTGTGCATTTAAACAGATTCATTTTCAGCAGTACAACAAGAAAAAATATCGCATGTCAGCTTTTGTGCCACCCAGGGTGGACTTTGCTGATTTTGATGAGTTTCAGCGCCTGGTGGAGCTTTTAATTGTAATGTATGAGGCGTTGGTCGAGCGACGCATACAGGAACGCATCAACGGCTGGCTGAGCTGGCCAAACTTCATTATGCTGAATACCAGGAAGGAGGGGGCTGCCCTGCTCTTGGTTCTCACCAAGGGGCAGGCAAAACAATGGTGCATTCAGCTCTCCACCACAATCGACGTCGCCTTGCGCGAGACCATGCGAGGCATCCTCGACTATCACAACTACGAGACGATCATGATTGATGCTACCCATTGCTGCAGGGTGCTCACCAGGCGCGTCGCACCTCTCCTTGAGGATCTCCTGAGGGGCTTCTTCGCTGATAATATGATATTGGTGCCCTTCATCCCGTGTGGGATGCGCCTGGGGCCTACGCTAAGCTGGCCTCAGGTGATTGAGGTCAGGCTTGCGCTGGGCATGGGATTCCACGCGCGCCTCGGTGCTGCCTCCTTGTTATTCACGCTTGAGGAGGGGTTGCTCGAGCGCATAGTGTCGATGCTCTTTGTGCGCCCAGAGCTAGTGAATGAGTGTTTTGTTTGAGGTGTGTATCATATCATCTACATTTCCATCGTAGAGGCGTTATTACCCTCTTCTTTAACGATCTCGTGCGAATAGATTTTTACGCGAACTCCTTGTGATATTAGTATCTTCTTTGAATTAATATTGAAGAGCTCCATTTGTCTGACTGATCTAAACATTTGTTCAAACGTTTTGTTTATATCTGCTACCGTGATTCCGTTTAGGAATTCCCAGTATGTTTTTTTAGTTTTTGGATGCCTTACAGTGTCATTATCTAGCAGCCGCTTGGCATCTACATGTGTCCAGTTCAGATAATCCCTTCCTGCAACAGGTGGATATAATACAGACATTGTTTCATTGAATCTGAAGAGCCTGAATGCTGTTGATGATGCGTGTTCGATTTCTTCTGTATCATGATACAGTCCGATAAATGGATTATTCCAGGTCATGAGCATGTGATAGTCCATTATCTGCATAAACTTAGAAAAAGTGGAATTAGAAGACAGAGGCAATATCTCATCCTGATCAATTAGTATGATTTCATTTGTTCTAATTCTCTGCATAAAATTTCCTCGATGAGCATCGCCGTGAATGTATCCATACGAATGCATTTTTTGAAGGAGTCTGAAGCCGTCAGGGTAAAATGATTGTTTCGTCGTGACAAGATTATTGTCAACCTCTTTCAGCAACTCAGTTCCAACGCATTCCCATAGCTGTCTTCTTCCTGATGGCAGCTGGATTACCACCCTGGCGAAGCAGTAAAGATCAGGAAACAGCACTCTGATATTCTTATTTTTGTCAACGTGTAATGCATTAATTGCCTCTTGCTCACTGAAATGTTCATTTTGTTCCTCCACCTTCCTGAATTTTAAAGCGATATCTATTGACTGGGACGAGATTATTCCAGTGCATCTTCCTTTGCATACCACCAGTTTGCATGGAAACCCATTGCTAGTATCACGGTACTCCAATTCCTTGGTCAGATCCAGTTCTTTAATGCGCCATTTATTTTTCGTTATGAATGTTGGGGTTGTAAAAATCTGTCCTCTTGTGATCTTATTGGCCTTCAAACAGGACGTCAGATCGTCCTTTACAGCTTCTCTAATGCTGCATTTTATATTAACTGCATAGACACTATCAGTC
>Ga0247844_1003746_pt1 | contig 21766 bp, 12 predicted proteins | sample LaCtaG_FD_192421 | JGI IMG/M metagenome (GOLD analysis project Ga0247844, IMG submission 192421) | Freshwater microbial communities from meromictic Lake La Cruz, Castile-La Mancha, Spain - LaCruzMarch201714.5m_1 | ecosystem: Environmental > Aquatic > Freshwater > Lake | place: Spain: Castile-La... | reverse complement strand
ATGATTGATAATTTGTTCACAAAACACAACGAAATAAATCAAAATAAGACCGAAATGAAATTGAATCATTTTGGATCAATAAGATTGTTGAAAAAAATAGGGTGTTTTCTTTCTGACACTATTTAGAAGCTAATGTTCGAAGTCGGGGCGCGACTTTAAGTCGCACTCCGACTATTGCGAATTTACCAGAAATACCAGTAGAATGCAGCACAAATTACTACTACTCCGAGCGAAGAAATAACATCCCATTTGTTCCAGCTCTTGAAGATAAGTTTCTTGTAGTCGCCGTCGAAAGTGATGAAATCGATTTGTTGTGCAGTTGGTTTAGCAGTGAAAAATGATACTACCACCATCATCAACATGATGAAAACGAGCAACCAGATTTCAAAGATAAGCCAGTTAGTATGCCAAAACCAATGTGTGTTTTCCCAGAAAGGACCTGTCATAACGTCTTTACCTGTATTGGTAAAGATGTTGGTGAGCAAACGAGCCATTCCAATGAAAAATCCTCCTATCAAACCAACTTCACCAGCTTTGGGAGTAATCTTTTTGGAGAAAATCCCCATTACGAATACGGCCACCATGGCGGGAGCAAGCAACGATTGAATGCCTTGAAGGTAGGAATAAAGACTACCAAGACTCATCATTACGGGAATCCATCCAATACCAAGTACCACTACCACAACTGTAGCGATACGACCAACCAAAACGTAAGTTGCTTCAGTTCTGCCTTTGAACATTGGTTTATAAAAGTCTTCTGTAAACAATGTAGCACATGAGTTGAAGAAGGCTGCCAAAGAAGCCACCAATGCTGATATAAAACCGATGGTAACAATACCTTTTACACCTGCGGGCAGTACAAACTTCACCATTGAACCAAAAGCGGTATCGGGGTTGTCTAACGTAAAGCCACTGTCGGGACGTGCTGCTAAAGCTGCTGCTACCATACCAGGTATAAGGAACATAAATACAGGTAATATTTTGAAATAACCTGCAGCGATAGTACCTCTACGAGCACGTTTCATTACTACGTCGTTTGACTCGCCTTTTGTTTGTCCGAGCACACGTTGTACGATATGCTGATCGGTAGCCCAATACCAAAAGCCGATAATGGATGCGCCCAGAAACACCCAGAAACCTGGATAATCGTCGTACAATGGATCACCAGTTTCTAAGTGAAACATGTGGTTAGTACCGTAAGCAACACCGTCAGGTCCTACGTTTAATGTTTTAGAATACTCAATCATAGCAGTCCATCCAGTGCCGATGCTTCCATCGCCAAGGGCTGATAATCCTAAGAAAAGCACAAGAAATGAACCGATGATAAGTATCGGTGTTTGAATTGCCGACAAGGTCATCACGCCCTTCATACCGCCAAAAATGGTAAAAAGACCCGTTAAAACAATCAAGCCAATAGCTCCGTACCAGAAAGGCAAACCAAGAAGACTTTCCATGAAAATACCGCCGGTAAAGGCTGTAACACTTACTTTGGTAAGCACGTAGGCAATAAGCGTAATGATAGACAGCCACGAACCTGTAGCAGGTGTGTAGCGATTTTTGAGGAAGTCGGGCATGGTAATGATTTTCCCCAACTTAGTGTTCATCAGTTGATAGAATGGTACAAATAGCCATCCCAGGATAAGAATCATCCAACCTTGCATTTCCCAGTGTGCCATGCCTACACCTGCTTTAGCACCAGTTCCGGCAAGCCCTACAAGGTGTTCCGAACCAATGTTGGCAGCAAAAATAGCTGCACCAATAATATACCAAGGCTCACCTTTACCAAACAGGTAGTCTGAACTATCAGCACCCTTTTGCAGCCGTTTGTCTTTTTGCACAGAGCGCCATACGGCCCAAGATACAGCCAAAATCCCAACGGACATAATCACCCAGTCGAGCCAAATAAATTCCTGTGAATTCCAATTCATGATTTCGTTTTATTAGAAGATTTAAAAAACCATCTTCCCTTTTCCATCGGGAGAGGGGAAGGTGGTAAGGATATTTATGAGAATAATTCTTTTTCAGTAAACTGACCTAACTTGCTATAGTTTTTATACAATTCGCTATACAAGGCCGCATTTTCTTTGTTCGGGAAGTACTCAGATGCAAATCCCATTCCCATGGCTTTTTGAGCATCTTCAACTTTTTCGTAAACGCCAGCTGCAACTGCTGCAAACATGGAAGTTCCGAAAGCACAAGCTTGTTCTGAACGAGCTACTTTTATTGGCATGTTCAATACATCCGACATGGTTTGCATTACAAATGGAGATTTGAGTGCAATACCACCAATGCCAATCACTTCTTTGATTTCGATACCGTTTTCGATAAAGCGGTCCACAATGGCTTTTGAACCATAAGCAGTAGCTTCAACCAATGCACGGAAAACCAAAGGAGCAGAACTTCCCAAAGTCAAACCAGTAATTGAACCTTTCAACATTTGATTGGCATCAGGCGTACGACGACCATTCATCCAGTCGGTAGCCAAAATAGTTGATTCCGAAACAGGAACTTTTGCAGCTTCGATAGAAAGTGCAGGAATAATATTATCCAACGTTTCAGCAATCAATTTTTGCTTTGTTTCTTCGTCAATCAAAGTTGTTTTTGCCAAAATATTTTCAATAGGCCAAGCCACAAGACGTTTGAACCAAGCGTAAACATCACCAAAAGCCGATTGTCCAGCTTCCAAACCTACCATACCCGGAATTACAGAGCCATCCACTTGTCCGCAAATACCCGGAATAAGTTTAGTTCCCAATTCTTCATAGCTTGTCACCATGATGTCGCAGGTAGAAGTTCCAATGATACGAACCAATGAACCAGGTTTGATTTCGGCACCTACAGCACCTGTATGTGCATCAAATGCACCCACAGCCACAGCCACATCGGTAGACAATCCTAGAAGTGCAGCCCATTCTTGTGTAAGTGTTCCTACTTTTTTGTCTGTTGGACAAGTTTCAGAATAAAGTCTTTCGCGGTAACCGGCCAATAAAGGATCAAGGGCGGTCAAGAATTCCTCTGAAGGTAAACCACCCCATTTTTCCAACCACATGGCTTTGTGACCCGAAGCGCAACGGCTGCGGCAAATTTCGTGAGGATTGGTATTTCCAACTAGCAAAGCTGGCATCCAGTCGCAATGTTCAACGATAGAATAAGCGGCATTACGCACTTTTTCGTCGGCACGCAACACATGCAAAGCCTTTGCCCAGAACCATTCCGAAGAATAAATTCCACCTTCGTAAGAAGTATAGTCAATGTCCCATTTACCAGCCAAATCATTAATCTCGTTGGCTTCCTGAATACCGGTGTGGTCTTTCCACAATACAAACATAGCGTTTGGATTTTCGGCAAATTCTGGTAATAATGCCAATGGAGTACCATTTTTATCTGTAAAAACAGGCGTGCTACCAGTAGTGTCAAAAGCAATACCGACAACTTGCTCAGCAGTTCCGGCAGGACATTTCGATAAAGCATCTTTTACTGTATATTCCAACACTTCAACATAATCAAGCGGGTGCTGACGATATTGATTGGCGGTAGGAGCACAATATTTCCCTTCAGCCCAACGTGGATAATACTTTACTGATGAAGCCAATTCCTCACCGGTAAGCGCGTTGATTACAACCGCACGGGCCGAATCGCTTCCATAATCTAAACCTATTACGTATTTCATGTATTTTTAGTCTATTGTCACCGGTCACCAGTCTCCAGTCGTTGGTCTGGAAAGACTGGTGACTGAAGACTGGTGACTGTGGACTGGTTTTTATCTTAAAGCTTTATTCAACATATAATAGACTTCGTTGTTACGAATATCTTGTTTGAAGTTGCGGATATTGGTATCTTTGTCGATGATCAACATTTCGATATCAGCAATTTCTGCATAGTCTTCCATCATTTCAGTGGTGATTGAGAATGAGAAACTAGAGTGGTGAGTACCACCTGCAGTAATCCATGCACCAGCACCAACTTCCAAACTTGGTTGTGGAATCCACAATCCGCAAGCAACTGGTAATTTAGGTAATGCTTGTGGTTCAATCACTGTTACTTCGTTTACTATCATACGGAAACGGTTACCCATATCCACAACTGTTGCAGCAATACCAGTTCCTTCGTGTGCTTGGAATACCAAACGGGCACAAACGCCAGCGTCACCTATTCCCAAGAAATGAACTTCGATACGTGGTTTAGCTTTTGCAATTTCTGGGTTGATTTCCAACATGTGTGATTGAAGAATAGAGCTGTTTTCACCAGCAAAATTCAATACATAATCTTCAAGGAAAGAACATCCACCAGGTAATCCTTCAGCCATAACCCACATGGTGCGTGTCAAAGCAGCAGTTTTCCAGTCGCCTTCAGCACCAAATCCGTAACCTTCGGCCATCAATCGTTGTGAAGCAAATCCCATTAATTGAGACATTCCTTCTAACTCATTGAAGCTTGTACAGAATGCAGTTGCATTTTTTGATTCAAGGAAACGACGCAATCCAATTTCCTGAGCAGCAGCCTGACGTACAGATTCGTGTTTCTCAGCACCTTTTTTGCAATCATCAGCAAAGTCGTAAAGTTTTTCGTATTCAGCCACCAATGCATCAATTTCAGCAACAGTAACAGCGTTTACAAAAGGTACCAATTTAGCAATCGGTGCATTGTCAACGTGATAACCCAAACGGATTTCTGCTTCTACTTTATCGCCATCGGTTACAGCCACGTTGTTCATGTTGTCACCAAAACGGATGATTTGCATGCTTTGAGCATCAGCCCATCCAGCACAAACACGCATCCAACCAGCAATTTTATCGTGGGTAGATTTGTCTTTCCAGAAACCAACTACAATTTTGCGTGGTTTGCGTAAACGGCTGGTGATAAAACCAAATTCACGGTCACCATGAGCAGATTGATTCAAGTTCATGAAATCCATATCGATTTCTGACCAAGGAATTTGTTCGTTGTATTGTGTGTGAAGGTGCAACAATGGTTTTTTGTAATCCATCAAACCATGAATCCACATTTTAGCAGGAGAAAAAGTGTGCATCCAAGTAATTAAACCTACACATTTGGTGTCGCCATTGGCAGCACGCATAATGTCAGAAATTTCAGACGACGAGTTGGCTGTTCCTTTATAAACAATGTTTACAGGCAAGTTACCTGACTCGTTCAATCCTTTTACCATTGCAGTAGAATGTGCATCTACGTGAACTACTGCGTCTCCTCCGTACAAAAGCTGTGCTCCTGTAACGAACCATACTTCTAAATCTTTGTAAGCCATGATATTGTTTTTTTTAGCCTCCCCTAACCCCTCCGATGAAGGGGAATATAGGTTAGTATTGTTATTTAATTATTTTATCTTTAAGTTCTAGTATTTTCGATGTGTCTTTAAAGTCCCCTTTCGGGGTCCCGATAGCTATCGGGATAGGGGGCTTTATTGTCCGTAATAAGCACCCGGTCCGTGTTTCCTAAAGAAATGTTTTTTGATTAAATGTGGATTCATGGTCAAGTTTGGATTTACGCCGTAAGCGATATAAGCCATTTTGCCCACTTGCTCCATAACTACTGCATTGTGAACAGCATCATCTGCATTTTTTCCCCATGAAAATGGTCCGTGATTTTTTACCAAAACACCCGGGATATGGTCGGGATTCAAGCCTTCGAATCTTTCTACCACCACATTTCCTGTTTCCAGTTCATATTCACCTTCCACTTCTTCTTGCGTCATGCTGCGTGTACAGGGTATGCCATCGCTAAAATAGTCGGCATGTGTTGTGCCAATGTTTGGAATATCACATCCGGCTTGTGCCCATGAAGTGGCGTAAGTAGAATGTGTGTGCACCACACCACCAATGTTTGGGAATGATTTGTAGAAAACCAAATGTGTGGCGGTATCAGAAGACGGTTTGAATTTACCTTCAATTACTTTTCCGTCTAAGTCAACTACCACCATATCTTCCGCTTTCATATTGTCGTATGAAACGCCCGATGGTTTTATCACTACCAAGCCACTTGCGCGGTCAATGGCACTCGCATTTCCCCAAGTAAAAATCACCAATCCGTGTTTTACTAAATCGAGATTGGCTTTGAAAACTTCTTCTTTTAATGCTTCTAACATAAGCTCATTTACTATTTTTTCATCCGTCAGTGGACGGACAGGTTTTACTATTTACCATTTCCTTGCTCCTAACTTTTACTCCGTTCTATAAGCGTTTAAATTACACTTATTGATTCAAAAAAAATAAAAACTGCATTTATAGCGCAATATCATATACTAACTGCGGCTTTATTTCTCCTTCGGTGGATTAAAGGGGGCTTTATAGTGAAAAATGCATCCCTTGTTGTATCAATTGGTCGTATTTATCTTTATTGAATCTGTAATAAAACGCACCTCTTTTTGAAGCACTTTTATCTTTCTCGTCCAGCTTTTCGAGAATGTCCATCGACAATATTTTTTTACGGAAATTCCGTTTATCGATAGTTTCTTGATAAATAGACTCGTACAAACTTTGCAATATTGGCAAAGTAAACTGTTCGCCCAATAAATTGAATCCAATCGGTTTCACTGCTGCTCTGCGTTGCAATGTAGTAATGGTATCTTTCACCATTTTATTATGGTCGAAAATTAAAACTGGTAATGACGTTATTTTTACCCAGCGGGCATCATATTTAATGGCCAATGACGTGTCAAATTTATCAATATCTACTAATGCATAGTAAGCAATAGAAACCACCCGTTCTCCCAGATCACGTTCCACTTCGCCGTAAGCGCCCAGCTGCTCCATAAAAATATCATCAATTCCCGTCAATTCATCCAAAACCCTTTGAGCAGCTTCATTTATACTTTCTCCATTGTTGACAAATCCTCCCATCAAAGACCATCCACCTTTCATTGGTTCAAATTGCCTTTTAGAAATTAGGATATGCAAATCGTTCTCCTTAAAACCCATAATTATACAGTCAACAGCAACTAAATGTGTGTCTTTATTCTGGTAAAAAGCAGCTGTCATTTATATCTCGAATTATTTATTATCTAAAAGGGTATATTTCTTAGTATTCTTAATGGGTATGTAAGGCTTTAATTTTCAACAATATAAACTGACAATTATAATCAGTTATATCCATCAATAAAACAAGTGTAAAGAAAACACTTGTTTTTTGAATATGATGCATAAAAAATCATGTTATACAACATAAAAAGTATATATTATGAATTCTTTATTAAAAGAGTTCTTAAAATGGATAGTTTAGCCTGCTTTGTCGTATATTTGCGGTACAATAAAATTAGAAGCAAACAAGAACTCAAAAGACTTCATAACATTTGTCGAAATCGAATGTAGTTTTCTATAGTGTAGAAATCTTCAAATTCTTCAATCCCGATAGCTATCGGGACAAATTTTCAAACTCTTTTTAAACCATGTCAAAAAAGAAACGTCCCTCCGGCCCAAGCACCCGCATTCGCAAAACCGAATTGGTAAGCAATATCGTCAATGTTTTCAACGAAAATGTCGAAAAGACATTCAATTATAAACAAGTATCCTCGTTGTTGAATATCAAATCCGAATCTCAACGGATTTTTATCAATCAAATTCTATACGAATTACTTGAAGAAGACTTTCTAGTAGAAATCTCCCGTGGTTGCTTCAAAGTGAATTCACGCGGTGGATATATTACTGGAACCATTGAACGACAAGGCGTAAAAACCTATTTAAAACCAGATGATGGTGGCGATTTGATATTTATTCCAGAACGTAAAACCAATCACGCATTGCTGAATGACACGGTAAAAGTGTTTTTATATGCACATCGCAAAGGCCAGCCTATTGAAGGTGAAGTGGTTGAAGTGATCAAACGCTCAAAAGACACTTTTGTGGGTATTTTGGATGTGTCGGAAAATTATGCTTTCCTCACTTTGGACAACCGCATCATGACCAATGATATTTTTATACCTAAGAGCAAGTTGAAAGGTGGTAAAACTGGACAAAAGGCGGTTGTAAAATTGCTTGAATGGGAAGCAAACGCCAAGAATCCAGTTGGTGAAGTAATTGATATACTAGGAGATAAAGGTGACAACAATGCAGAAATGCACGCTATTTTGGCTGAATTTGGATTGCCCTACAAATATCCTGCGGAAGTGGAAGCGGCAGCCGAGAAAATGGATGCGGGAATAACACCTGCAGAAGTTGCCAAACGAATTGACATGAGGAAGATCACTACTTTTACGGTGGATCCACGCGATGCCAAGGATTTTGACGATGCGCTTTCGCTACGCAAATTGGACAACGGACATTGGGAAGTGGGTGTTCATATTGCCGATGTAACCCATTATGTACGTCCCGAAAGCATTATTGAAACAGAAGCCGAACAACGCGCCACTTCTGTTTATTTGGTGGATCGCACCATACCTATGTTGCCCGAGCATTTGTCGAACGGCATTTGTTCTCTGCGTCCCAACGAAGACAAACTGACTTATTCGGTTATTTTTGAAATGAATGATGCTGCCAAAGTGGTGAGTTATAAAATAGCCAAAACAGTGATTTGTAGCGACCGTCGATTTGCCTACGAAGAAGCACAAAAAATTATTGAAACTGGCGAGGGTGATTACAAAGAAGAAATACTGACGATGGATCGATTGGCCAAAATTCTGCGACAAGGTCGTTTTGACAACGGTGCAATTGCTTTCGATCGGGTGGAAGTTCGTTTTGAAATTGACGAAAAAGGGAAACCAACTTCGGTGTTTTTCAAAGAACAGAAGGATGCCAACAAAATGATTGAAGAGTTTATGTTGCTGGCCAACAAAACGGTAGCTACACACATTGGGAAACCAGGCAGGGGCCAAAAAGCCAAAACATTCGTGTATAGAATTCATGATGTGCCCAACCCTGACAAATTGATGACTTTTTCTGTGTTCATCAAACGATTTGGTTACAATCTGAAAACCACAGGAAAACCTGCTGCTGTTTCTAGTTCCATCAATTTATTGTTGGACCAGGTGCAGGGCAAAAAAGAACAAAACCTGATCGAAACGCTCGCCATTCGTTCCATGGCAAAAGCCATTTATTCCACTTCCAACATGGGTCATTACGGATTGGCTTTTGAGTATTACACCCATTTCACTTCGCCCATTCGTCGATATCCCGACATGATGGTGCATCGGCTATTGGAAAAATATGCCACCGACGGCCGCAGCGTGAATGCCGAAGAATATGAAGGTTACTGTGAGCATAGCTCGGCCATGGAACAATTGGCTGCCAATGCAGAACGTGCTTCCATCAAATACAAACAAGTAGAGTTCATGGCCGAACGCATTGGGCAAGTATTCGAAGGTGTTATTTCGGGTGTTACCGAATGGGGAATTTACGTGGAATTGATAGAAAACAAATGCGAAGGCATGGTGCCTATCCGTGACCTGGACGATGATTTCTACAATTTCGACGACAAGAACTATTGTTTGATTGGTCGTAAATACCACAAACGATTCCAATTGGGCGATGAAGTAACCGTTAAAGTGGCACGCGCCAATTTGGACAAAAAACAACTGGACTTTGTGTTGGCATAAGAGCAACATAAAGCAGTATAAAATGACATTGAATTTTACCACAAGAGTTATTTCTTAAATTTTTAAGAAATAACTCTTGTGGTTTTTTATTTGTATTTTATGACAAACTTACTTCACAACAACCAAAACAATCTTGAATTCAAAAAATTCACTACTCACCAAAATTATACCTTAAAAATCACCTAATACAAAAAACAGAATATCAAGAATCACCATTCAATTTTTTTTAGTAAACATTTAAAGAACCTTTCCTGCCTTTTTCATCCTAATTAAAGTAGTTCCCTGCTAATTTTTCATTTCAATTTACGATTTCATTAAAAGTTATATTACATTTATTCAATTGTATTAATAGCACTATTTGCATAAATAATGTTTTTTTTTAGGTATAGGTGTTTCGAAATTTGTATGATAATTTTGAGTCGTTCCAAATAACAATACTCATATACAGCCTCAGAGTTTAATTTTAAAACTAATAGTCAGCTCATTACTTACTCAATAATTAAAGCAGAACAAAATAATTTAACATACAAAATGGAAAACATTATTATTATTATTGTGTTGTAATAATTACATATTTATAACTTGAATACAAATTGTATTCAAAATGTTAATTGTCTAATTAAAATATCACAATAAATAAACTATCAATATGAACAAATTACTCAATTTGTTAAAGCATTCATTCTTTATTTCTATGCTTCTTTTTGGAAGTTTGTCCTGCACCAACGAAGCCACTGATTTAGACAAATCTATAGACTCCATTACCAGTTCAGACATTAGTAATTCGCTGCATGTCAGTTTTAATACCCCGGAGTGGAACCGAATGATTGATTGTTCACAGCTGGATTTTGAACCTATTTATTTAAATGATAGTACATCGTATATTTACGCCATATCGCAGTCTACTTCACTGACATTCTTCTTTTCCTTTCCTTCTGACAGTTCGGTGATGTCAAAACAAAGTAACTTAAAGAAATATCCTATTCGCTCTTATGCCGGAAATCTTGATGGGTATTTTGAGTATTCTCATAAACTCCCTTATAACGTTGGAAGTCCAAATAGATTAATAAGCGAATATGGATTTTCAGATTCTACATATAATCAAATAGTTAGCATAAAATATATTGAGTCAAATGCTACTGTGGCCAAATTTGAGGTCAAAGGAAAATACGCCATGATAGCTTATGTATTGAATCCTGCTGATTCTGAAAATACCTCGAATAAACGAAAAATTACGGGGACTTATAATTTTAATGTGGGTGTGAAAAGAAGATAATTATAAATCACTAACAATATTATCTGACCATAATAATCAGTCAATAGATGGGTAAAAAAATAAAATAACGATAAAATATGAACGTGTAATGAAATCAAATAAAAGTTTTTTAATTCTTGCAACATTATGTTTTACCCTTCTGTGTTTTAGTGGCTGCAAAACTATTGACGATTTCCTTAGTTTTAAAGGTATTTTTGAAACTGATGATGGCTGGGAAGTAGAGCTGCATGAAATTGGAGCAACTGGAAGTTCTGATATTACTAAAGTGGGAAGTGCACGACTTAATTTTTCTGGATTGAAGGTAGGCAACTCATTGGTTTACATGATAGAAAGAACTGGTAATAATACCTGGAATGCACAAGTGGCAGATAATACTTATGCTCAGACACATGCATTTGTTTCGGGCTCTGTTACATTAGTGGATAATACTTTAACAATAACCCCAAAAAATGGAACACCTTACAAATTAACTGTCAAAAATAATACTACAGGCGGAACTACAGGGGGAACAACTGGTGGAACTTCTGGGGCTTCAGAAATAATACTCCAAAAATTAATTGAAGGAGTCAAAGGTGACAGGAAGTATGCGCAATTTAATTTACCGGCAGGCATTAAGAAATTGGTAGTAAGCATTACCGAAACACCTTCGTATGGATATTATAATACCGCCGATTTGTTTGTAAAACGTGGATCAAATCCTACAGTTAATTATGTTTTGAATCCATATAATTATTCATGGGTAGCCGACAAAGCTAGTAACAACCAAAACAGAGCACTTGATTTTTGTGAATTCACCAATCCCCCTGCTGGAGATTGGTACGTAATGCTTTTTTGCCCAGATAATGCATATTTTGGTTCTACATTACTTGTTGAAATTTATAGGTAGGAAGGTTGATTAGAAAAGATAAAGTTGAAATATTAAACTAATATCGTTTGAAATTAATTAATAAAAATCGACTGTAATTCCAAAGGGTCTAAAGTTCAAGTTTAGGTGTTTTTTTTTGAAATAAATTGAGATTAAAAGACAGTAGATTTAATGCTGAAATATACGAAATTAACTATTTTAATTAAGAAAATGATTGTATGAAAAAAATAATATTATTCTCAATAGCCATTATGCTTTGTGGCTTAACAGCAAAAGCACAATGGAGTCAAACTCTTACAGGACAAGGATCACTAATAAATGCAATAAGTGTGGTAAATGACAATGTGGTGTGGATTAAAGATCAACTCAATACCAAGATTTCGATTACAACTGATGGTGGTGCAACGTGGGTAAATAAAGCCTTACCAACAGCAATGAGTGGTAAAGTCGGCGGATTTTCGGCAGTAAATGCCACCACTGCCTATATGGTTTTAAGCATGGCTTCTACTCCTTATATTCAGGGAATGTATAAAACCACGAATAGCGGGGATAGCTGGGAAAAACAAACCACGGGATTCAACGCAAACAGCTCTTTCCCTGATTTTGTCTATTTCTGGAACGAAAACGAAGGCGTAGCGGTAGGTGATGCGTATCCGGATACAAATTTTGAAATTTACACTACCAGCAATGGTGGTCTTCAGTGGAATCTGGTTTCTGCTGCCAATATGCCGACTAGCAATAACGAATGGTCATACAATACAAATAATACTTACAAAGTAGTTGGTAATTCAATATTTTTTCAAACAAGTTCGGGCAGAATTTTTAAATCTGTAAACCATGGTATGGCGTGGACGGTGATAACAACTCCAATCACTTCAGGCGATAAAATGAGTTTTGACTTTAAGGATGAAAATAATGGACTTTTGTCGAACTACACAGCAAGTACAGGTTTATATTCACTATATTCTACAAATACAGGTGGCGCAAATTGGACTAAAATCGTAACTTCATCTGCAGTTGCTGATTTGAAATACATTCCGGCAAAAGAGATTTATGTGAGTACACATTACAACTTTGGACTAATGTATTCTTCTGATAATGGCCTTACTTGGACTACTCACCCATCTTTTGTAAACCCAGGTTTGAAAGCCGTTGGATATGGACCATCGGGTAAGATATTTATGGGTGGCTGGAGTTATTTCTACAGTAGTTCCAATTACTCAGCACTTAATCTAGCTGTAAGTCAGACCAAAATTATTAATTCGAAGGCAATTGATATTACATTTAGTCAAAATCTAGATGTAACTACCGCCCAAGATACTGCAAACTATATTCTCAATCACCGATTGTTGAAAAATGCTTCAAATGCTTGGATTTACAATAGAATTAAATTGATATCGGCAACAATAGATAATACAAATAAATCATTGGTACATTTAATTACGGTATCTGATCTGCCTTATGATACTATTTATGCCAATACATTCAATGTGAAGGGACTGGATGGATTTTCGATAATCAATAAAAGTAGTTCATCAATTTCAAATGTTATCAATTACAAGAGTCTAACTAATTATTCTAGTACAAAAATTGCTTTGATTGGCAATAGCTATTTTATTGACAATGTAAAAGGTGGACCAAAAGCCAACTGGAATACATGTTGGATGGATGCTGCAAATAATGTACAAGCTTCGGTTCCAGCAGTAAGTGGAAATGGCTTGGTTTACACTTGGAGTTTTCCAAATGTTTATTTGGATGGAGCAAACCAAGGGATGTTCAAATTCTGTATTCCAAATACCGACAACACTCCCGACTGGGGAAAAATCACAATTGGGTTTCCTCAAATTAATGAATATGCAGGTGATGCGTCATCTGATGTAGATAGAATTACAGATGGTGGCGGAGCTTTCATAATTCTAACTTCGGGATCGACCAAAAGATACAACATAAAACTGATTGCAGATCAAACTTCTGGAATTGAAAAAATGGTTTTAAGTTTTATAAATAACAATAATACGGCCATTACTTCAATAAATGACAATGAAGTTGTAATTGCAGAATATAGAATCTACTCAGTTCAAGGCGCTTTAATTTCATCTGGGAGTTCGGTTAAAGGCTTCAAACTTGATGACCTTAAAACAAACTTGAACAAAGGAATATATTTGATTAATGCAAAATTGATGAATGGTGAAAACCGTAGTTATAAAATCATTGGTCAATAGGTCACATATTAATCAATTGAATTAAAACCAGATTCACACTATAAGTGAAATTTGGCTTTCAAACAATTCAAAATTTGTTTAAAGATAATAAATGAAAATCATTATATAATTTAATATCAACCATTTAAAAATACGCAAAATGAAAAATCGTATCCTTTTATCATTGTGCAGCCTTATGATAGGGCTAGTGGGTGCCAATGCGATCAATGTTACCGGTACAATTGCCGCCAACACGGCATGGACACTTGTCAATAGCCCGTATGTGGTTACTGGAGGTATAATTGTAAATTCTGGAGTCACTTTAAGCATTGAAAGTGGCGTTGTCGTAAAGTTTAATTCCAATCTTGGAATTGTGGTAAACGGCACATTAAAAGCACGAAAAGCGCAATTCACCTCTAATGTGACGCCATTGGCAAAAGGGGCTTGGAATAATATTCAAACCGCCTTGGCTGGAAGTATAGTTACATTGGATACTTGCAACATTGATTATGGAGGTTCTGCCAATCTTGGAGCAATTTATGCATATCTTGGAACTACTAGTTTGAATGGTACCAGCATAACCAATTCTTTATCAAGTGGAATCTGTTTAAATACAGGCGTAGTGAATCTCAAAAACTCGTCCATTTCTGCATGTGATAATCCAATTGTTTACAATAATTATGGCAATGTAGTCAATAATGGTGGCAATACATTATCGGGAAACAAGTACGATGTGGTTAATATTAATTTTGCCACGGTTGCCGGAAATTGGAAATTACCTACTTTGGCCATTCCATACATTGTTTCACAAAGTCTCAATGTGAATGCAGCCATTACAATGCAAGTGGACAGCGGTGCAGTTTTGAAGTTTAATGCCAGTATGGGAATTGCAGTTACGGGTACTTTGAAAGCGCGTAAAGCACAGTTTACCTCCAATGTTATTCCATTGGCAAAAGGAGCTTGGACCCAATTGCAAACTACAGCTTTAGCAAGTATAATTACGCTCGACACTTGTATTGTCGAATATGCAGGAGCTGGAAGTATTGGGTCGATTTATGCAGGTATTGGCACTATAACTTTGAATAAAACGTCTGTAACTAATTCTTCTACAGCGGGTATTCAATTAAATACTGGTACAGTAAATATTAAAAACTCACCAATTTCATTGTGCGACTGGCCCATTGTTTATAATAACAATGGAGTTTTACATAATAATGGTGGCAACACTTTTACGGGCAATAAACATGATGCGGCTTATGTGTATTTTACAACACTTACCGGAGCTTGGAATCTGGAATTATTGGCTGTGCCTTATGTTTTTTACTCCGACTTCACAGTTTATGCTGCCGGAAACATGAGCATTGCCAGTGGAAACTCATTGAAAAGTCCAAGTTGGATATATGTAGATGGGATTTTTAATGCGGTGGCAGCCAAGAACCAAACGATTGTTTTTACTTCTGCCAATAATGACAATGTGGGTGGCGATACCAATATTGATGGAGCAGCCACTGTTCCTACTCGCGGTTCGTGGGGTGGTATTTACTTCAGAAACACCTCTGTAGATGCATCTTGTAAATTAAAGCGATGCAATTTGACCTATGGTGGAAGTGGGGGCAGAGGGGGAATTATAGTGGAGAATGCAAATACTACCATCGACTCTTGCTCTATGGCAAATAACTATTATGGTGCAGAAATAACAGGGGCTAGCAAACCTGTTTTCACAAATAATACAATGGCCAGCAGCACGGTTGTTCCTATTGCCATGTCATTTGATTCAGAACCAGTTTTCCTAAATAATTCATTTTCATTTTCTGATAATCAATATGATGCAATTGGTTTGCTGGGAGGAACAATGACGACAAACGCACACCTTGTGCAAAGGGATGTGACTGGAATTCCTAATGTAACATATCTAATGTTGGGAGAATTAATTATTCCACAAACCAATACTTTGACCATTGATTCGGGTATTGTTATTAAATCAACTTATTCTGGTATTGTTGTAAAAGGGACTTTAATTGCCAATGGAAAAGCGGCTGCCAAACAAGTTATTTTCACTTCAGCCAAAGATGATAATGTTGGAAATCCGAGTGATACCAATAAGGATGGCACACAAACTAATCCAATAAGAACAGACTGGCAAGGGATTATTTTTGAGGAAACCAGTGATGACTCAAAATGTTTGCTCAATTATACGCAGGTAAAATATGCCACCATGCAGTCGAGATATTATTACGCTCAATATCAAAATGGAGGAGCAATAACATTGTTAAACTCGTCGCCTACCATTAGCAATTCTATTATTAAGGATGTAACTTATGGATTGTATGCTTTGCAGGCTTGCAATCCGGTGGTAAGCAATACCGAATTTACCAATTCACTTTATACGCCCATTGCATTTTCAGTTTCCGCCAATCCTACATTTACAAATATCAAATTTGCAAATAATGCTTGGACTGCTTTGGGAATAATTGGCGAAACGGTTGGAATTAATGGAACAATAGGAAAAAGAAATGTGGCTGGATACAATAATATAAGTTACGTGCTTCTTTCTGATTTAACGATTAATCCGGGTATTAATGTCACAGTTAGTCCAGGTGTGGTTTTAAAAATGCAAAATAATATCTACGTGAATGGTGGATTAAAAGCAGAAGGGCTTGTGAACGATTCTATTACATTTACTTCTATAAATGATGATAATTACGGTGTGCCAAAAGATACTCGAAACGATGGAAATGCTGTGGCTCCTGCCAAAGGTAATTGGGGTACAATTCAGTTTAAATCTACCACAGATGATACTTTTAGTACTTTCAATTATGCAAGATTATTATATGGTGGCAACTCAAGTTATGTAGGAATTATTACATTTACAGATGCTGGCAATACCATAAAAAATACTACTTTTAGTGACTCAGGTTATAATGGAATTCGTATTGAGGGTTCATCAACCCCTGATCTAACAAACAATGTAACCATAAAAAACTGCCAAAGTGACCCAATTGCTATGTCGCTCACTTCCAATCCGAAGTTCAATATCACATCACCATTATTCAACTTTCTGGGAAATGGCAGCAATGGTATTAAAATCATTGAAGGCAATTTATCCACCAATGCTACACTTGTTAAACGGGATGTGGGGCAAATATACAATGTGGCTTATATAATTGAAAACCTTACTGTTATGCCAAATACTACGTTGACAATTGGCGAAGGCGTAGTGATTAAATTCCCACTTACAAATTATTACTGGATAAACAACGGGATAAATATTGATGGCTCCCTTGTTGCCATTGGAACTGTAAAATCGCCTATCGTATTTACTTCTATCAAGGATGACTCGAAAGGTGGAGATACAAATGGTGATGGTAATACTTCAGTGCCTGCCAAAGGAAATTGGGGATCTATCGTGTTCAAAAGTTCTAATTTGGACAATACCAATGTGCTTAGAAATTGCGTTTTGAACTATGGAGGTTACGAGTCCACCAACGAGGGACAATATAAAGGATATGGAAATATTAGGGTGTTTAATGCAAAACTAACGGTAGATAGTTGTAGAATTGAACATTCAAGTACAAGTGCCGTGGGTGTTTTTGGTAGTGCAACGCCTATTATCAAAAACAACGAAATGAACAATATTACCCAAACGCCAATCACGTTAAGCTTGTTTTCAAGTCCGACTTTTAGCAACAATAAAATATCAAATATAGGAATAAATGCTATTGGTGTGGTTCCCGAAAATTATGCAGTAGATGCTACTGTACCAAAAATTGATTTTGCTGGTTTTACCAATATGACCTATTATGCTTATGGTACAAGTATGGTGAATTCAGGGACGCAAATCACTATTCCAAAAGGTGTAACTTTCAAATCCAGCGGACAAACCATACTCAACATTTCAGGGAAATTGACTGTGGCGGGTACACAGTTGGAGCCAGTAGTTTTCACATCGTTGAAAAATGACAACTACGGAAATCCGATGGATACGGAGAATAATGGATCTGTTGAAATACCTCAAAAGTACGGACAGGCAATTACTTTTCAGGATGTTAGCGATGATTTAAGCAGTGTTAAATATTCTATTTTCGATTATTTTGATGAAGGAATTAGGTTGTTGCAATCTTCTCCTACCATTCAAAACTGTATTTTCAAAAATAGTAATTGGGGTGTTGTGCTGAATGGCGTTTCCAATCCAGCCATTGACAACAATGCATTCAACAATTTGAAATATACGCCTATCAATATTTCGTTGGTGTCCTATCCATCGTCTTCTATTGGAAATACAATCTCTGGTTCAACATACAAAGCCATAGGTATTATCTCTGAAGAGTTGGTTCAAGATGCAATTTTAGAAAAACGAAATTTTGGTGGAGTAAACAACATACCTTATTATTTTTCAGGGAATTATACTGTTGGAACGAGTGTAACTTTGACTGTAAAACCAGGTGTGGTTTCTAAGTTTGCGGATAATGCATTGCTAAACGTAAAACGTGGTTTGATGGCAATGGGAGGAAGTACAGCCGATAGTACCATTGTATTTACATCCATTAAAGATGATTTTTACGCTGGTGATACCAATGCCGATAGTACCGCAACTAGCGCCATACAAGGAACATATTATGTTGGCTGGCAGGGAATTAATTTTGAAGATGTTTCTCTCGACAATCTATGTAAACTCGATCGTACAATCATAAAATATGCAGGAAATTATGGAAGTTATTCTGCTATCTCAATGACTGCTGCTAGTCCAACAATATCAAATAGTTTGATTTCACAGAACAGCAATGGTGTAGTAATTAACGGTTCATCAAATCCTAAAATTATCAATTGTGACTTTTTTGGAAACTCCGATTTTGCTGTAAACAATGTAAATAAGGCTTTTGATATTGATGCCAAAAATTGCTGGTGGGGCGATAACAGCGGCCCAACACATTTGTCGAATGTAGGTGGTAAAGGTGGAAAAATTTCCGACAAAGTATTGTATTCACCTTGGAAAACCACTGGTGCTACCAATCCGTTGTTGGGTGATGTCAGTCTGAATGGAATCGTACAAGCCTATGATGCCTCTTTGGTATTGCAAAATGTAGTGGGCTCACTCACACTTTCTACTTTACAAAAGAAGGTGGCGGATGTTAGTGCGGACGGAACAATTACGTCTTACGATGCTTCGCTTATATTGCAATTTGTAGCTGGAATTAATAACGTGTTCCCTGGCGAAATGAAAGCGCCAGCGGTTAAAGGCGACGTTATGCTTTCGTATGGCGATATTACCAAAAATGCAGATAAAACATTCAGCATTCCAATAAATATCGAAAACGCAAGTGGAAGTATTGCCTTGGATATTACTCCAATGTATGATAAGGCCTTGTTGGAAGTTGTATCGGTAAGTGCTGGTAATGATATTCCTAATCAGTTATTTGCTTACAATTCAGACAAAACCAACGGGAAACTAGTAATTGGTATTGCCGGGACTGAAAAATTAGGCAATCGCGCAGAAGTGGCAAATATCACTTTCAAACTGATTGGTAATGCCAATAACAATGCTGTAACCACTTTAGGTGTTGACCAATTCCGTGCCAACGAAACAGATTATTCGCTTTCGGCTGTTGCTAAAGTCATTCAAATTGTTGATCTGACTTCGGAAGTTGAAGCAATTTCATCTGAAAGTTCAAACTTCAGGGTTTATCCAAATCCACTGCAATCGAATTCCAAAGTGCATTTTACAGTAGAAAAAAATGGAACTTATGTTTCTTTATCATTGTATGATGTAACCGGTAAGCAAGTGGAACAGTTGGTAAATGGAATGCAAAATGCAGGCGAGTACTCAATTGATTTGAATAGACAAAACCGTGGCATCTACTTCTTGAAAATGACTTCGGGTGACCAAACAAACATCCAAAAAGTAATCGTTGAGTAACCATTTGGTTCTACACTAAAAAATATGATTATGAAACGGAAAATTATAATAGTACTGCTCTCCCTTTGGTTGGGAGGGCAGTTCACCCAAGCAATTCTGGTCAGGTTTCCATCCCTGACTGGCGTTGTAGGTGATACACTCACAGTACCGCTGTATGTGGACAATGACCTCACGGGAAGTAATGTCACAGCTTTTCAGTTTGATATTGGTTACTACAAAAATAATGTCAAACTACTGGAGGTCAGCACTCTAAATACAATAGCATCGGGATATAACAACCTGATCGTAAAAGACTATTTGGATCATTTTACGATTGCAGGTGCTGGTGCACAACCTTTAGCGGGCAAAGGAATATTACTAAATATAAAACTGGTATTGATCATTTCAGGATCTCCAATACAATTTAGGAATACAGTTACTAATAATTATTTTAATGAAGGTACTCAAGCATTGACTTTTTCCGATGGGTATTTAACAATTAATGCCAAGCCTGTTATCAGTGTAATCCCTTTAAACACCGTTTTAAACATTGGCGAAACGCAGCAGTTTAGTGTCAGTGGAGGAACAACTCCTTATACATGGTCGGTAAGCGACAATACTATGGCAACAATTACAACTGCCGGGATACTTAAAGTCTTGAAAAGTGGTTTGGTAAAAGTAATTGCCAAGGATTCAAAAGGTTATCAAGGAGAATCGGGAAATATTGATTGCAGAAGTTTTGTTGCCTCTTTTCGCGACACTACTTTTTATCAGAACAATTACGTTGACATTCCTTTTGAGTTGAAGAATTTGGATGCAACCCCGATTTTGTCAGGCAAATTTGCGTTCTCATTTACCGAAAGCGTAATTTCGTTCGATTCATTGATAATAGCAAACTCTATATTGGCCGGTAAAGTAAGTATTGAGCGTTCCAAAACGTTAGGGAAATTAATTGTCACTTTTGCAGGTTCCACAGGAATAACTAGCTCAGGAATACTCTTTAAGCTTCGGTTTAAAATAGCAGATGTACCAAGTGGTGGATCTTCAATTACAATTGACGAATCAACAATTAACGAAGCGATATCACCAAAAGGAAGAAATGGGTATTTTTCAATTGTGCCATTACCAAGCATAAGTCTTACACCCGGATCATCTGAAATGTTTACTGGCGACAAAAAACAATTTACAGTTACTGGTGGCACATTACCTTACACTTGGGGAGTTGAAAATAGTGCATTGGGAACAGTAACAAGTACTGGTAATTTTACAGCAAATTCTGGAGGTGTAACAAAATTACTTGTCAGAGATGTTTATGGATCCAAAACGTCATGTACAATTACGATTTTTGATACTTGGGTAAATGTAAGAGATTCTTCAGCCGTTGTTAGTCAACAAGTTTTGAGTTTGCCAGTTGATTTAGGCACAGTTCCTGTTGGAAAAGGCATAATATCTCTATCGGGCAAATTTTCTTGCGCAGCTACTAAAGTTGATAGTATCAGATTAGTAACTGCAGGATCGCTCACTGATAATTGGCAATTGGTAACTAAATCCGATAAAAGCCTTACACAATTTGCCATGTCGACAACCAATGGAATTACACATGGAGGCAAAATGATGGTTCTGAAGATTTATTTTCACAATACGATTGTGGTTGGCGATGCTTTTACTATCGATTGTAATGAGTTACTGTTAAACGAAGGAAAACCAAACGTCAAAATTAAATCGGGATATGTGACCATAAAAAGTATTCCTTCAGGACTTGAACAACATGAATTGAACCCGGTAACAGTATATCCAAATCCAGCTTCGGATAAATTATATTTGAATTTCCCTTTTGATCTAAAAATTGACAAACTAGATTTGATAGATAGTGTTTGAAAGAAAACTTCTAATCATCAATAAGTCAATACGATACTCAAAGATAAATGTTTGAAAGTAAAGATGAATTAACCTTAATTAATTTGGCTGTTAATTATTAATTCGCTAACTT
>Ga0247844_1003744_pt1 | contig 21779 bp, 33 predicted proteins | sample LaCtaG_FD_192421 | JGI IMG/M metagenome (GOLD analysis project Ga0247844, IMG submission 192421) | Freshwater microbial communities from meromictic Lake La Cruz, Castile-La Mancha, Spain - LaCruzMarch201714.5m_1 | ecosystem: Environmental > Aquatic > Freshwater > Lake | place: Spain: Castile-La... | reverse complement strand
AATGGTATCTATGGTTCCAGCCTTGGCTTCGCATCACTTCCCATTCTGCTTCAGGATGTGGTTCTAATCCCTTGTGTCTGCGTATGGTAAATCCCAGTTCTCGCTTGCATACCCAAGACAACATGATCCTGGTGCCGTGGTCTAGACCCAGTTGATACTGTATGGGCTCCCAATCCGCAACCTTGTGAAATATGATCAAGCCGGGTTTGATCGAGACCTTCATGCACCAAACTTCAACAAGAACACAGTGAGTTTTTTCTCATCTACAACCACATAGTCCAGATCAATGCCACCCAGCTCGTGATCCATGATCAGCTTGATGCCGTAGTATTCTCGTATGTAATCTTCAAAGGTCAAAAAACCTTGCCCCACTGGCACAGCCGCGGCCAAAGAATCCCATTCCTGCTTGCACTGTTGTATTCTAGCAAAGTTTGCAGTTTGGCCACCGATCAAGGTGTCCAGTCTTGCGGCTGTGTTGGCATAGTATTCAGCTTTACTCATCTTGCCACCACTTGATGGTTCTAGCACGCAGTTTGATCATGGTAAAGTCACGACGATCGACCTGCCCTCTGTATATGCCCCAGTGCGGTTTGACCAAGTAAACACCATTGGCATTCTCCAGCCATACTCGGCGACTGTTGGCAACAAAGTCATCGTGTGTGCGGAAACACATTCGGCCGCCGTCGGCTGGCGAGCAGTTGGGCATGCACCACAAGTGCCATTGTTCCAGACTGGCTTTTTGTGTGCGTTCGTCTAGTTCGTAATAGTAATTCATGCCCACCTAAGCAGAAACATCAATGCATCTTTTTCTGAACTAAACTCTAAATCTACCAACGTGGCATCGCCAATGTTTCGTAATATTCTAGGAAGATGAGCTTGATTATACCAATCCTTTCCTTCAGGAGTGGCAAATATTCGAGCTTGTATTTTGATCCACTGATTTCTATCCATAGTCATTTCCATCATGCCCACCTTAACTGAAATGCCGTTGCATCTCTGGCATCTTCGAATCTAAATGCAAATCCTTCTGTGCTACGATAACCATGCAAGTGCCACCGACCATGGCCCGGATAGCAACAACACCACTCGATGATAGTGTTGGGGCTACGGTCAGCATTATTTAACATGGTGCTCCAGGTCACAACCACTTGAGTCCAGGCAGGCGGAGGCCATACATCTAACTTGTTCATTTTGATATTCACACACGTGCTTGTTCTAATTCGGGGATGTAATCACCTAATCTGCTGTTTCTCACACGATCTAAGGTGTCGTTGTATTTTAAAAACTTTGCAAAAATAATTGGATCATAATCATTATTTGTGTAAAAATTTATCATTTCGTCTAATAGATGTTCAGTGTTACGACCGTTGTTGTAACAAACTTTGGTTTGTTTGCTTCTATATATTGACTCCAAAACCTGTTCGCGTAAGGGGTTATGCCAAGGACCCATGTGGTTATTAAGATTACCTGCGGGTTGCACTAAAGTGTTACATCCCGGAAAGTCTCGATCATAAAATTCAAAAATTTCATGAATCCGAGTAGCATTCCACATGCTAAACACTGTCTGGAAAGACAATATATGACCTGCTTCCTTTATTTTAAAACAGTTGGCCCGTATGGTATCAAAATCGCTGAGCCATCGTATGTAATCATTGACTTTTTTGTATCCATCTATGCTGATGTTGAAAGTTACTCTTGGAAATTCCTTCAAAAGATCCCACAAACGGTCACTGATTTTTTGTCCGTTGGTGCCTATGTTCAAATCAAAATTCACTTGGTTAGTTTTGATACAATCTCTTAAAAAAGAATAAAACTCCGGCATCACTGTTGGCTCGCCGCCGGCCCAATAGATACGTTCGACTGTGTCATAATTGATTTTTTCATAAGGAAATGGCTGAAACCTCCACTCATCTGTGGTAGTTTGCCAACCAATTTTTTTGTATTCATCTTCAATAAGATGACTGTGTTTGTCGTCGCACATACGACACATTATATTACACTTATTGCTGGGCCTTATGTCGTAAACCACTGGATCTTTGATTTGTTTTGCATCCTGCACATCATTGAGTTTCAGTCTTACTGCCCATTCCAGTGACTCAAATTGTCTAGCAGATTCGCCACCCGCTTGCTCTCTTTCATAACAGACGTTACATTTATCGGGCATGTTGATGCCGGCAACAAGATTATTTCTAATTGGCGCAAACATAGGATCTGTCGACCAATCGGTGATGTCTTTGATTTTTGTTATTGGCAGTGGATTTTTAAAACACAGAGTTGCGTATCCATAGTCATTGGAAAGAGTCATGAACGGTATCATACAAAAACTTTTATTGGTACGTAAAAGATCATACCAGTATAGGATGTTTTTGTTGTTGATGTTGTTTCTAAAATCAGTAACGTAACCTTGTTTCTCCAAGTTTATCATCAATCTAAAAGTATTCACAAAGGACTTGTAATGTGGATAACTGTCAATGGTTTGATTTAACATTTTGACACTATCAAAATGTTTGGCTAGAGATAAAACAATATCGCCAGCTGGAATATCTGCTATACTGGTATGATAATATCCAGATTCTTGGGGTACAAATAGTGCTTCGGTTATTAGGCCATGATTGATTGTAAAATCTTCTAAAGCTAGTTTTGAAACCATGTTGTGGCTGTCAAGCGTTTCGTTGCTAATACATAATATTTTTTCTTTGAACATATCCGATTACTTATCTGTGAAACCGCATCCGAAAAAATGTTTCCTGTGCAGGGTCACGGAAGATAAACCTCACTTCTGGATGTGCGTGTAGACTGTCATTGTAGCCATCATAAGGGTCTGGTCTATATTCCCAGGTAAAGTCTTCGTGCAACACAAGTCCGGCTGCTACTACCTGCTCCTTGAGATCCATGGCTTGCTGTGCATTTTGGACAAGTACTCGTATCATGTACACTTCAGCTGGTCTGCCTCCATCGTAGTTCAAACATGGTCAGGGCCGGGTCGCTGACATAGATCCTGTATTCTTGATAGCGTATGCTGTAGGCCCAGGCTGTGTTGATACCACTGAAATCGTCAAGATCTATGTTCATGCGCACCTTGCTGGCAACAATTTCTCTGCGGGTGTCTACTTCCTGGCTCCAACCATAGGTTTCGTTGAACCACTTTCTAGCACGGTCAAAGTCCAACACACCTGTGCCCTGGCCCCAGTCACGATTCTTATTGAACTCAATCATGTAGTTGAATTCTTCCCAGTAAGCGTATCTACGATCCAGTCTAGTAACGGTATAGTTCATGCTATCTTAATAAAGGTGGAAGGCTGTGATGGACACAGCCTGTGATGACCACAGCCTTCCGGGCCTATTGCTAGGCCGAAGCTTGCAAGATATACTTGCCATATCTGTTATGAAACTCATCAAAGTTTTTCAACTTGGTGGGCTGGAATGGCAGATTATAGGTCGTGAGTGCGATCCTTGCCCCCATGACCACGATCTCAGTCTCAAAGTTCTTCATCATGTAAGCAAAGAAGTTATCTGCCATGGCATGGAATTCTTTGTCTGCAACCTTCTTTTCGATGGCTGCCTTGAGCTCGTAGCACATGCTGATTACCAGGCTGTACATGGCACTGACCTCTTTGACATTGAGATCCTTTTCTTTGCCACTCAGGATGTCTTCGGGCCTGGGCATGCGACCGGCAACCTTGCGGTGTGCCATGAATTTCACTGCCAGGCCTTCGCCCACTGTGCCAGCGATCAGGTTCATGATGGTGTCATCATCGCCATCTTCATCTTCCAACAACTCGCTGACGAATGTCCACGACCTTGGTGTGGCAAAGGCACGGCTGGCACTCTTGGCATCAAAGTCATAGAGATCTTGCTTGGCAAAGGTCAGATAACCAACCACGTCCTTGTGTATGTTGTTTTTGATAGCCCACTCTTGATACGACGCAAAGTCCACACGCATCTCTTGGTGTATGAAACGATTGGCCAAGGGTGTGGGCATTCTATATGTGACACCTTTGTCGCTTTCACGATTACCGGCAGCAACCAAGACCACGTTTTCGGGCAAGAAATATTTGCCGACTCTGCGATTCAAGATCAACTGATATGCCGCGGCTTGCACACTCGGTGCGGCGGAATTCATTTCGTCCAGGAATAGGACCACGATGGGATACTGTTTGGAGAATTCCGCTGTGGGTAAATCCACAGGTTCGGCCCAGTCCATTTTGCCCGAATCTTTGTTGTAGAATGGAATACCACGAATGTCCGTGGGCTCCATCTGACCAAGACGGAGGTCGATCATGTGACCACCAAGTTCTTGTGTGATTTCCGCTACTAACTCACTTTTACCAATACCGGGAGGGCCCCACAAAAAGAGTGGGCGTTTTTTGCTAAATGCTTTGAGCAGGCTCTTGCGGGCCTGCACCGAGGTTACTGTTCTTGTATCTGACATGGCTGTGTCCTTTTACGTGCTTACTACAGGTTAAAATTAATTACTATACTACTATTATAGCGTAAAAAGGATTTAATGGTCAACCTTGGCCGTAATATGGATTCGGTATATTCACAAATCTCCGAGATAATACTTCTGACTAGGACAACTTGCCAATACTTTAAATTTTTTATATACATCGTGATCTTGTTGCAGGTATTTTGAATACTCTGTGCCACTCAAAGTTTGTTCTAATTCTGCTGTATAATCATGCATGATCTCATGCCATTTTTTGGAACCTCTTGTGTGCGGGTCATTAATAAACCAATTTTCATGCGTTTGTGCAAATAGTCCTTTAGGTTTTTGGGCTTGCCAGATCGGCTGATAATTGGGATAAATTAAGGGATTCACAATGTCAAGATAGGTAGATTTGTGCTGTATAAATTTTATCATGTCAGGATGTTGGCGAAACCAATTCATAATAACATGGCCCTGTTTTGTCATCATGTCAACACAATCTGGATCCCAATAAAAAAAAATATCCTGCATGTCAACGCCAAAAAATTGTCGTTCAAACACACTTCGGAGTATGACCTGATGATCATAAAAAACCAAATAAAACTTGCCATTATCAAATTCAACCATTGGTTTATCAACACCGTACACCATGGCAGATGATTCATGATTTGGAATGCTAAATGGATTGTGTTCGGCAAGATCAGGTGTCTTTAATATACCACCAGGATGAAAATTATTATGGATACTGAAATCTATATGTGGTGCTTGCCATCCTTGCATGATTGGCTCTACAATGTTCCAGGTGTGCCATTTTAGATCGGGTTGTATCTCAAGTAATTTTTTGAAACTTGGCCATGCTTGTAATTTTCCTTCTGCCCACTGATTTGAAGATGATTTATCAGTGGATGTTCCTACAGTTTCTTCGGCGTAACGATGAATCAATGTGTCTACACTTAGTCCTTGTCGGCAGAAATGGTACAAAAGATTCCAGCTGTCAGCACCACCGCTAAATTCTATCGCGATGTGCTGATATGTTTCTCTGAGAGCGCGAGCACGTTTTCCATAAAGTGTGTCTAAAGAATCCAGTGGTTCACGGCTCCAATCATGTTTGGCAAAGAGTTCGTCGTTGAAATCCCAATGAATCCAATGTCCGGATTTGACAGCATCTACAACTGCAGATAGCTTATTGTAATAGTCTTTGCCGTTGACTCTCCAACTGCCGAATCTCTTTTTATGAGCAGTGTTTTTCAGCATGTTATTGCATAAATTTTTTGTTCTTTTTCATAACGGCTAATTCTTTATCTAACTCTTGTTGCACTTGTTTTAGCGACAAATCCAATGAGACCAGGCTGAGTTCCGTGAAGCGTTTTGTCGTTTCAGGCAGTTTAATTGCAGCTCGGAATACAGTATTATAATATTGTATGATATGCTCAGGGGTTCCGGCTGGCACCGAAAGCATCTGTAAATTGTTAGCTCTATATCCAGGAATGACAGCACCCAGAGCTTCTGCATCATAATAAACTGGCAATTTGCTATGCCACGTCACTGCAACTGCCCGAATGCGTCCACTTTGCACAAAAGGTGCACCGCTAGTTGCTCCTGCTCCGAATATTGTTATATCTCCATTGGCAGCACTGATTGCCATTTCCGCAGGTGTCTTAAACATTACTTGATATGGTCTGACACCATAGTGATCCAGAAATTGACCGATATACATGCACTGATGCTTGATATTGCAACCAACAATGAACTTAGAATCAGACTGTGCTGCTTGCACTATGTCACGGATTGTCCTTATGCCCGAATTATTACCCGTATAAATGAACTGTGGAGTAAGGGCATAAATCGCCACAGGAGTCAAACGTGCCAAATCCACTGACTGACTTTCCAAAACAGGATTGATCACAAAGGTTTCATTGGAATGTCCCATGATAGTAAGTCCATTGGGTTTGGATTCAGCTAATTCACGTGCCCCAATAATGCCTTGTGCTCCACCACGGTTGATAACAATAATTTTTAATCCAGTAATTTTGTTAACTTGTTCCACTACAAATCGTTGTGTTGAATCTGTATCACCTCCTGGATTCCATGGAACCAGCATGGTTATTGTTTTTCCCTTCAGTTCTTCGGGCATGGCCGGCAAGGATTCGGCCCATGACATGACTGGCATGAACAAAAACAATACACAAAAAAAATACTTAAAAATCTTCATAGGCATTCTCCGTGGTAACTTTCCTAAAAGGTTTAACATCACTGCATTGCATGATAGTATCGTTTAGCGGGGTGCTCCTACTGAGTTGAATGCTGATTCTGGTTCTAACAATATTTTCAACCGAATGCAAAATGTCACCATTGAAATACATCCAGGTCCTAGCAGGAGCTCTTACACGATCAATTTCCTCCAGTTGCGAATAGTCATTGATCCAAGAATCTTGATTCCAATTATATTTGAGATCAGGTCGATAGGCTGTGTAATCTCCACGTTGTTTATACCATACAGTATCAACTTCATCTCCACCAAGGTCCACCACATACATTAGAATAAAACTCCTATAAAAATCAACATGTGGCATCATTCTACATGCGGTGCCTTGTGTTACCGATGCTCCACATAGTCCGTAGTCTAATCCAATGTTAAGATTTACCCACTGCCGAAAACCATCACTAATATGATACATACCAGTATACGGGGCTTTTTCTATATAACCATCCAAATTTTTAACAACACGATCACGATATTTCATCTCTTCCTGTCTGTTGTGTTGATTTAGCCGTGTAGAATAATCGGCGTTACCCAACCTTAATGCTTCTTGTATAAATTGTTCAGGAACAGGTGGGAATTCAACATATTGGTAGGTAAAGTTATTCATGAGATCCTTGTCCATTATATCTCCTTGATTTTTTTTTGCTTGTGAATAGTCACTTACGGATGGCGTTCTGTGATATTATAACAGTAAAGACATTGATATGTCAAGCGTCAGTCTGGTCCGACGTCGGAAGAACCCGGCGTTGCATATTTTTATTTATATAAGGGTCGGCATAACGTGCAATTTCACAGTGATTGTAAATCAGTGAGTCTGTGCGAAGAATTAGGGTATATCTTGGACGATCGCTGGTATTGACAATAGCATGAGTAAAATAATTATTATTGATAATCATAGCACCGGTGTCGGCTAGATTCAACGCTTTGTTGCCTGACAGTTTTAACCAATTTCCAGCAGGCCATTGCAATGGAATATGCAACAATTTACACCCGGTTGTGGCAGGGGTAAGATCATGCACATCGTCCTTGTGTGGATACAAAAACCCGCCGGCAGGTAGCACACCAATAAACGCATACAACACAGACAAATTTAAACTGTCTAATAATTTCCAAACATGTGGTAGTTGCATAACATTACAGCAAGTGCCGTTTTCTTTTTTGAGTGGTATATTTTTCCACTCATGTTGATCGGTGTACGAATCGAATTCTGCAAGATGCCCAGAATAAGACGTAACTCCTTGCTGTATAATGTTCAAGTTGTTGTTGATATCGCCAGTTGCTAAAGTTATTAGCTCATCTGATATTGCATTTTTGTACTGCATGTAAGGGATTTTTTTCAAGTCCATTTGATTTTTATCAACTACAACAAAATCAAAATTGTGCCAAAAGAAATCTTTTACAATTTGTGGGAAAGCTCCCTGAATTTGCACACGATCCGGATACCAAATAAAATAATTTTTGGTAAGATCTTTCCCATACTCACCATTGGGTATTTTACTTTCAACCAGAGAGACCCAGTGACTTACAGGATAACCAAATGGTAATATCCATGACATCCCGGGTTCCCAAAATTCAGTACACGGTTGTATGTGTGACGTGGTATTACTGCATGCCCAACTTAGATAAAGTAATTTTCTAAGAGACGAATCATTTACCGTGATGTTGGATATCTGCCACCTCTTGTAAGCGAAACTGTTTATCCGTAACTGATGTAATCCAAAATCAAGATCTGATTCAATCTCTATCTTATTTTGACGCAATGTAAACTTTGTTGGAATTTGATCAATAAAAACTTCTATTTCACTTTCTTGTATTGCTCCACTTATGTTGATAACAATCACGGCGCTTATCTGCCGCGGCCGGCACTTCTAGTGGGTGGTTTTTTGCCTATCACCGGAGCACGCTGTTTCACTGTTTTGCGTTCCACCACAGGCGCATCTTCATTTTCAATATGATGGATACCTTTTTTCTTGTCTGCGGCCTGTTTTAAAAAATCACTCATTTTGCTCATAATTTTCTTCCTTTGGTGTATCCATGATTACAAATCAAGTGTTATACCATTAAAGTGGCGTGACCTGCCCGGTCATGGCATCCACATGTGCTGTTTTACTTGTTGACAACACAAAGTCATAAAATGGATTGACTTGAGGAAAGTCCACGGTCTGGCGCAGTCGACAAAATGTCCAGGCATCAGTGATGCCGGCCTTGACCAGAGCGACTTGTGCCTGGGCGCAACTCAACTTGGGTGGATAGGTCCAGGCACCACAGTCACCTATGCGTGAGGAATCATACGTGGGTGTAGTGGCGTGACCAGTGACGTCTACACTTATGGCATAGGGTTTTTGGTCTTGACTGCCCGACCATACCGTATACATGGTACCGCCAGTGTCGGCCTCGGCCAGCATGAACAGTGAGTCAAACTGCACCAGGTCCATGACGCTTTTGGCTCCCCAGACCTGCTGATCAAATGTCAGTGATTGCATGAGCCCAAACTTCCTTAGATGCCGTGTGACTAGATTGGATATTTGGCGTATGATTTTCATTGTTGCTCCGATGATGTGGTTGTTGCAACAGGTTCCAGATAGCCAGGTCTATGTTTCAACAGATCAATCCTGCGCTGTATCTTGACCTGCTTTTTTGTGGCCTGTGTTTTTGCTTTTAGTTCGGTCAGTTGCGGCACGCTGAGACTGATGATCTTGACTTCGCCGGCACGGGTGTAGCCAGGTTTTCGACGCTGTAGTTTTTTTGCCATGTATGTTATCCTGATTGATACACTTACTTATTTTTTGCCTTGCCCCTGGAAAAAATTTGGTACACCCACGGAGAATTGAACTCCGATTGCCAGAATGAAAATCTGGAGTCCTGACCGTTAGACGATGGGTGCGGTTTTAGGTCATACGTTGTTGCTGGGCAAAGGCCTTGCGAGCACGTTGTGCGGCCCGGTTGGCTTCTGCGATGCTTCTACTGGCCGCTGAACGCTTTTCGCTTTTTGACCATTGGCCAGCAATCGTTCGACTGAGTTCACCTGCTGATTGACGTTTTGCCATTTTTATTTTACCTTTGCCAAATAATCAGTCATGTTAAATGTTCCCGATTGCACTTCCATGAGTGCGTCGATGGGAGTCACAAAGGTGTTGGTTTCTCGGGCACGACGTTTCATTTCTCTTAATCGTTGTGAGGCCGCGATCACAAGGTCATAACGACCCCCGGCATGTTCTACACAGCGTTCGGTATCAATCAGGGTGTTGCGACTTTCGATTCTTACTGTCATGGCTTCTCCTTGTGAATATGTATTATACTACATGATCTGACTCTTGTCAATGGTACCCCGGGAAGGATTCGAACCTTCAACAGCTCCCTTCTGAGGAGAGTGCGTCTACCTGTTGCGCCACCGGGGTCGAACTGCTAGGTTACTTGCGTGGTGCCGTTACCGTTTTGAAAACCGATTTGGCCACCTTCTGCTTCAATCCGTCGGACCACATCTTCAAACAGGATGGGTGCAAAATCGGTCTGCTCCACGCACACACAGTGATAGCGAACGTCAACGATGTCGGTGATCTTGCCATTGAACCCGGGCATCATAACACGATTGGCATGTGTATGACCATGGATGTTGACACCAAATCTACCCAGGCTTTCTGAGTGGATAGGAATATGACTCAGGATCATTCCGTTCATCACATGGTAAGCACGCAGTTCACGGAAGTGTTCACGATAGTCAGTGTCCTTAAAAATATCATGGTTTCCGCGGATCAACACCTTGTCACCGTTGAGCCTGCGCATGATACCCAAGGCCTTGCGATTGATCACAACGTCACCCAAGTGATAAACTTTGTCGTTTGGACGCACACGCTCGTTCCAGGCCTTGACCATGAACTCATCCATTTCCTCGGCTGTATCCCAAGGGCGTAGTTTGGTCACACCATCGTTACGGACAAAGCGACATACACCTGCGTGACCAAAGTGCGTGTCCGATACTAAAAATACACTAGGCATTGTCGCCTCCTTTCTAAAAAAACGTGGCTCCGGGCCAGGGAATCGAACCCCGTCTAGCAGATTTGGAGGCTGCTGTGCTACCGTAACACTTGCCCGAAATACTGGAAGTGAGGGTGAGATTCGAACTCACGACTTGAATGCTTTGCAGGCACTTGCCTTGGACCACTCGGCCACCTCACTGTTGCATGGTTGCGGGGGTCGGATTCGAACCGACGACCTTCAGCTTATGAGACTGACGAAATGCCAACTTTTCCACCCCGCGATTGTTTCACTGTTCTTGTTGCATTCTACCAAACTGTTCCTGCGCCCGGATCATTGCGGCCGCACGATCAATCTTGTTTTGAAACAGTCGCTGGACCTGTTCCTCGTTCAAAAATACCGAAGTGTGGTCCCAAGCCTGCTTAACAATTTGATCGTTTAATTTTTCATAATCAATCGACATCTTTTTCCTTTCCTTAAAATAAAAAACCCCGGAGTGTCTAGTTCCAGGGTTTTGAATGTGGTATGATATTTCGTACTATTCAATGCCCTGATTTTCATCCTCGCAAATAAGCCATAGACTGACCACCCCTGCAAAATTGGGTTGTGGCATTAAATGGGTCACAGTGCGATTCAACATAGTAGTATTATATAGTAGTATTTATACCTTGTCAACCGGGGCTATCTATAAATATCTCTATGCTTGATCTAGCTGACGTTCGTCAGGTTCAAATCGAATTGACCACTCGTTGTAATGCCCGTTGTCCCATGTGCATGAGAAACTATCGTGGCCTGGATTACAATGGTGGGTATCCTGTGACCGAGTTGACCTTAGACAACATCAAGCACATATTAAAACCAGATTTTTTACAACAGCTCAGTAAAGGCATCAGCTTTAATGGCAATTTGGGAGATTTTGGTCTGGCACAGGATGCTATTGAAATTGTACACTATCTCTGCGACTTGGGTGTGCTGGTATATATCAATACCAATGGTAGCATGCGCACACCGGAATGGTGGGCCAGCCTGGCCAGACCTGGTGTTCAAATTGGATTTGCTTTGGACGGCCTAGCTGATACACATCACCGGTACAGACAAGACACCAATTGGCACACAGTGATTGCAAATGCTCAGGCTTTTATAGCAACCGGAGGCCAGGCCATTTGGAGATTTATTCCCTTGGATCACAATCGCCATCAGGAAGCGGCTTGTAGGAAATTGTCTTTGGACTTGGGATTTGCCAGATTTGAAAACATTGACGAAGGACGTGACCGTGGACCAGTTTACGCTCGCAACGGAGAATTCAGCCATTGGCTAGGACAACCTTACACCGAGCATGATCGACAAAATCCTCCACTGGTCAAAGATCTCCTAGAGAGTCATATCACCTGGTTTGCCCCAGGCACAGTTAAATCAGACAAAGATACCCAGCCGCTGAATTTAGTTTGTCAGCACAAGCGACTCAAAGAAATTTACATTGCCGCAGATGGCACAGTGTATCCTTGTTGCTTTTTGGGATTTTATCCTACCACAATGAGTCATCCAGGCAACAGCCAATTGGCACCCTTGGTCGCAGAAAACAATGCTTTGGAATATGATCTGGCACACTGCATGGCCTGGTTTGACCGTGTGGAGGAGACCTGGGGCCGTGACAGCATAGCCCAGGGACGTCTTTATGGTTGTGTGAATTCGTGTGGCGGGCGATGACTGCCGTTAGAATTATGTTTCTTGCACGTTATCGTGTGCCACACGCATGCCTGACCATGCAATTTGATCACTACCTCAAAGGCATAGATCGCACCATCATGGCCTCTCCGGTGCCCAAGGAAGAGCTGTGGCCTATATTCCAACACCACGGTATAGATACCGCAAATTTTGAGTATGTCAATGACAAAATAATTTTTGACCTTTATCCAGAAGTAAACAATTGGGTATTTGATGATGATTATCGTGGCTGGTGGTTGCGACAGCAGGCCATCAAATTGGCTTATTTAGACTACCTGGACTATGATGTGGCACTCATGCATGATCCGGACACTTTCATGGTTGAACCATATAGTTGTTGGGACAACGGGCAACTCAACATGTTGATCTTGCCCAACACCACCCATGACAGTTATCGAGGAGTGTTGGAAAATGTGCTGGGCATGTCACGACAAACACCTCATTGTTTTGTAACAGAGTTGGTACCGGTGGTCAAACAAGATTGGATCAATCTCAAACACGCACTAGAACAGAGACATGGTCGGCATTTCTTAGATGCCATCATTGAACATGTGCCTGGCATGCCTACGGTGCCACCCTGGGGAACTGGGAATTTGATCAAGTGGTTCAGTGAATACGAACTATTGGGTAATTGGGCCTTGACACAACGATCAGTGAGTTTTCAAGAGCAAAAAAGATTTGAATACGATAGCTTACACAAACTGGCCAACTACACGTGCAATTACAACTGTTTTGCTGACGCAGTTCCTGACCTCAGTCTGAGCTTGCAAATCAATCAAGACACTGGTCAAGTGGTAAACTTTGATTATTATCTCAGCATTATCAAACAAAAAATAAGCACATGAAAATATATGCTCCTGTAACTGCTGCCGCATTAGATTGGGGCTTCAGCAATGATCAAATTACAACTGATTTGAAAGTGATCGAATCTCAGCATTGTAGAATAGCAGCAGTGCCTGCCATCTGCAATCAACCTCACATGTATTGTTTTCGAGACATGCCGCCAGATCTAAATTTGCAATGGTTTGATTTGGTACTGATCAGCGACATAGAATATTACAGTCAGGCCGAAATAGCGACCTGGATTAAATCTCAAGAAATTAAAAACTACCTGTTGGCCATTGGCGGTCAAAAGAATAATGAAGACATCAATGTAAAAAACACAGTTTACAGACCGTGGTGGGTTTACAACTGTTTACGTTTCAATACATTTCAACCCACAGATGCCACTGATAAACCATTCCAGTTTGAGATGTTGCTGGGTGCTAGAAGACCGCATAGAGATTTTGCCATGCTGAGTTTTCAACGGTCTGGTCTGTTGGAGTCTAGCATTGTGACCTACCGAGACATATTTCAAGGGCACTATATAGACCGTTGTTCTGAAAACATCGCCAGTATATTTGCTCCTTTGACCTTGCAATATCCGTATGTGAGTCCTAATTTAGATCCTGCCTGGGAAACCAGCACAAATTTAAACTTTCAAATCAGCCCGTACATACCATGGGAAATATATCGTAGGACCAAATATTCTGTGTTGTGTGAAACCTTGGGCATGGGCGAAACATTTTTTATGAGTGAAAAAGCCGCTAAAGTTTTTTTTGGTAAGCGGTTGTTTGTGGCCTTTGCTCCTTGTTTGTATCTAGAAAATCTAAGACAACTGGGTTTCAAAACGTTTGGTGATGTTATTGATGAAAGTTATGACACCGAAACAAATTACATCAAAAGATATCAAATGGCTTTTAAACAAATTCGCACTTTGCATAATCAGAATGCTGATGCGGTCATGAAAAAAATCTACCATGTGCTAGATCACAATCACAATAGACTTTTTGAATTACAAACACAAACCCGTGGTCGTATGCAACAATTATTACAGGAGCGAATTCCTGGCAATATATTCAACTAAAAATTCGTTTAATTTTTGATGTTGCCCGGGCGCAGGATGACATATATCCTTTGGCACAATATGTTTAGGGTTGCTGCCGTAATTTACTGCGGTGACTCCGTTATCTAGTTGCCAAGGCACAGCTTGCCATCTATATCCATTGATGATTGACGTAGCATTTTTGAAAAGTTGTAATCTTGGGTGGTCCAAATATTCTTGATATAGGTTATCTGCTTGTTGATACACCAACACACGATGCCCTCGAGCATGTAAATCCGAAATCATTGTTAATATTTTGTACATCAAATCTTCGGTACGATCCAATATGCTGTGGATTTCACTTTTTAATTTGATATCTACAAATTGATCAGTTTCGGCTTGCCCCCATGCATACTGCCAATCCTTTACAAACTGTTGATTCTGCGGATTTGTCCAACGTCCTTCGAAGTCATTTTGATTTTCCAAGATAGGAAGTTCTAGCCGGCTTAAAAAAGTCATGCCAAGCACATACAAGGTCGGTTGCGTTGTTTGATAACTGTGCTTGAGTGTGGTGCGGATTATTCTGGTGTTGGCACTGCCGCCGATGGCCAAACTTTCTGAAGTAGCTATGCCCAAACGTTGTGCTAAATCCGCCTGGCCATTGCCCTGTGCATAGACTTCCATGTAGCTGCACCCGTTGACCACTAGATGGTCAACTGATGCCATGATCTTGAGTGATACGACGATACCAATTGTCTGCTATGGCTTGTTGCCCTGCTGGGTTGCTATGATACCCTGGATCCTGACCTATAAACGGATTGTTGCCGCACATGGCCAACACGCTTTCCATAGAGTCTTGCATGATATAATGATCTGGAATCACCGCGTGGAATGAGTCTCTCCATAGAGTTTGGTTGTTCTGATCAAATGGCCATAACAACACAGGTTGCAACAGGAAAGGTATTCCATCGTGAAACAATTCAAACACACCTTGGGTGATGATCCATTCATCCTGTTGTTTCTTCCAGTGATTGTCGTAGATGGCATCTATGTAGTGTCTCACTGCTGTCTGTGCGTCTTTGGATATCAGGCCAGAGCGATAAGGATGATCATAATTTTCAGCCAAGGTAAAAATTGTTTCGCAGATCATGTTGTAGTTGTTGTTGCCGTAGTTGACATTGTTGATGCCATCTTCTCTACGATAACCATTCTTGCGTGTACGATCCTGCAAGTGTTGTTCCAAGGGTGGATTCCATCCACCTGGAGTTATGGTCCAATCATAAGGAGCAGCCGTGGCCGGAATTTCCATGCGGTCCCAGAATGTAGGAGTAATGACAGCAAAGTCTGGGCGCTGTCGGCGAATTTCCTCCATTTGTATTCGGATGCCGCCATTGGAGCATCCTTGACGTGCTAGATTAACCAGCCCCCAACCTAAGCGATCGGCCAAGCGTTCGCTCCAACTTGTTCCATCGGGTTGTTTGGCTGGTGCACTGAAACTGCACCCGGCTACCATTAGTTTCTTTTTCATACTGTGTATTCGTTGGTATGTGTGTTTGAATGAAATTCAGCAATTACATCTCTATGCAACGGCAGTTCTTCTAAGCTGTAACAACCAGGTTCTATAGAGTATTTAACAGTGCCTTGTCCGGGTCCTGCAAAAGTCACACGACGTTGGTGTCCTGCCGTGGTCTCATTGACAAACACATGATGCAAGTGTCCGTAGTCGCCTTGCTCATTGTGAGTAAGTATTAAATCGTAATTTGAAATGATACCGCTAATTTCTTTACGAGCCTGTTCTTGATCAAAGCTGATTTTTTTATTTTCAATGTCTCTGTAATCATCTCGATAGCCCAAAAATATTGTTGGTATGTTTCTGCGACTCCAAAACTGTCGGAATTCTTGTGCTCGTGGTTCCCATTCTGCATAGGTAAGATAACATATGGTCCAGTCATATTCAGGATGATTGTGTATAAAACTGTAGGCAAATATCACACAGTCGTCGGGGTGTGCCACCATGGTCAAGGCTTTCAAGTCAGACCTCGGATTGCTAAAAAATCTCGGTATTTTTTTTGCTGATCTTCAGTGAGTTGTGTCCAAGCGTTTCTGTGTATGCTGACCGTGGAGGCTGCAGGCATGTGAGATAGTTTTTGTTCAAATTGGGCCACGTCGCTGTGACAAACATTCACAGGAATTATTTTGGTGGTTTCTGTGTTGTATATGGTATTCAATGATCCAGTGCGATACTGTATCCAAGCCGAATACAAGATAAACTCAGTCAGTCGACCCTGTTGTTGAAACCATTCCGCGAAAGATTGACCCGTATGACGTTCAATCCAGGCAATCATGTCACGTGCTTGCTGAGTATTCATTACAAAAGGCACACCCCCGGGCCCTAATTGTTGTTGTAGATTAATACCAAACAAGGCATTGGCTATGTCACAGCTGGGTTGAAACACAGGATTAATGTCCAACGCCCCTACCGCGGGTCGGATTTCATGCAAGTCAAAATCTTGGACACATATGGTTTTGGCATCCAGGATCACTGCCCATTCACTGGCACATTGGCTGACGGCCAATAATTTCAGAGCTTGTTGACTCACCCATCCATTTGGTGACCAACTTGAGCCAAAAAGATTGCGATGCATCACAGTGACTTTTTGTTGATGCATGCCCCACCACCTGGTGTCTATGCGGCAAGCCTGGTCTTGATTTACAACCACCACAATGCTGTCAATGCGTTTTACAAAAAGCGCCAAACTGCGTGCCTGTTGTCGTAGAACTTGTAATTCTGATTCAAACACCACAGTGACAATATCAATCATAGGAGTACTTAGTCAACAAAAAAGCCCCCTGAGGAGCTTTTTCGATTCTAACAAAAACTATTAAAACATGTGGCGCAAGCCAAGTGCGTAACCAGTGGAACTGATCTGGGTATTGGTAGCAGCAGCTTTACCTGTGATCTCTTGAGTACCATAAATTGCATACGCAGTGGTGCGGTTGCTAAAGTTGTACTGTGTGCCTACTTGGTAACCTTTCAAGTCTGCATTTCCAGTGGTGGTTGCTGCCAGCGTAGCACTGTTTGTGCTTTCTGTCTTGGTGCCTATGAATGTACTGGCCCAAACTTCCACAGCCTTGTTGACTGGTGCACGCAGGCCAAGTTCAGTGGCTTTTTGATCACGTGTCACTGCCGCCGTGGCCAGATTGGTATTTTTATGAGTAGAATATATACCAAATGCTGTGACTGGACCAAAGTTGTAGTTGGCTGACAAAGTGTTTACCACACGTTTGGCATTTGATGTATTTGCAACCACGGCATTATCTTGCTGAAAGCCAAGTGCCACTGACAAGTTCTTGATACCTGTATAACTTACGCTTGCTCCAGCTTGTTGAAAGCCAGAACGTGATGTTGACTGGTTAGCGGAGTAGGCATTTTGTGAATACTGAACTTGAGCACCAAATCCTGATATGGATGGTGCCACATATGTGATGGCTTGATCCACAAAAACTTCATAGGCACGAACGCCTGCTGAAATCACGTTGGCATTAGATGAACCACCGGAAAAAATTGAACCCGGTATGTTGTTTCCTCGTCCAGCCAAGCCGTTTATAAAGGCACCGTGCATGGGTGACTCTTGACGACCAATGCGCAATGCTCCCAAGTTCTTGTCTGTGATGCCAATCCAAGAATAGCGAGCACCCAAACCTTCAGTTCTGGCATTGGTGTTGGAAGACTGCGCTAGGCCGGTATCCGTACCATTGCCACCATTGCCGATGTTGATCAAGTCATATTCCAGGACGAATTGAGCACTCTTGCCACCGCCCAAATCCTCATTGCCTCTGAAACCAAGGCGGCTGGTACTGAGAGCGCCATCACCGTTGACAGTGTTGCGAGATTTTGTATCTGTGACAGATCCACTGGCTGTGGTTTTGCTTGAGTTTTCGGCCTGTGTGTATGATCCATCCATAACGCCATACACGCTGACGCTAGATTGCGCTTGTGTTGCTCCTGTAAAGGCAGCGGACAAGGCCAATGCTAATAATAATTTTTTCATGCTTGAGATTTTCCTTTAAAAGAATGCTGGACGACCGTCCAACTTTTTATTTAGTGATTTTTACTAAGTGGTCACAAAAAAGCCTGATTTCTCAGGCTTTTTAGACTAGTTTGGGTAACAAGGCATAGTTGCCCCGGAGATCATGCCGCTAAGGCAAAGGTCTCGTCATTAGATGCGTTTGCATTTAATCGAGTTGCTTGATTTACAGTCATCGCCTACTGTGTTGCCGTCCGCACTAGCTCACCATGTCGATCCTAATTCATCCCCACCGGAGCACACTGACTGGAAGTTTAATCTTAGGGTCCAGCGTGCCTTAATACAATATGCTCCGGTGGAGATGCCGGGAGTTGCACCCGGGTCCACAGCGCCTTCGTTTAGAAGGAATTACAACAATATCGTTATTATACGACACACCTATTTATTGGTCAACCTAGTATATCAAGCCGAAGGCCCAGCACCATACTTCTAAACTAAATCGATACAGAAGCCACATGATTACAAGTCCTGTGCCCAGTGTGAAAACTTGTATTTTATTCATAGACCCGTCCTACCACGCTGTTTGATCTAACAGCGAAATCTTACTCATTGTCGGTCCATTCTTTCAACAAGATCATCACATACAAGAAAATACCAACTAGGAAAATTACAGCTACCATGCCCATGCTAGTTGTATCCTTTAATGTTTTTGCCGTCTGTGCTAGGATTGCCTCGTGCCATGACATTTTTACGTTGCTGGGCTCGGTCACGTTCGGACGGTAGTGGACTACACCCCAACCGGTTCCATTCGTCTTCAGAATAATAATAGTGCTCTAAGGGTAGTTTGGCCTGTTGCATGGTGTAGATATTTAGTTGGTGGGCCTTCTAAGAATTGAACTTAGACTCCAACGATTATGAGTCGTTTGCTTTACCATTAAGCTAAAGGCCCTGATTTACAGTATAACATCAGGGTCGATAGTTGTCAAGAAATTGCTCAAGGTTGCCGTACAGGTTGACCCAGACTGCTTCGTGGCTGCCAAACATGATGATCTTTTTTGGAATGCCTTTCGCAGACTGAATGTAGTAAGGCATCTGGAGTTTTCGATCCAGGTCCAGCAGTCGGCGTTGATTGAGGTCATGCGGATTGGCTACATCAAACTCGTAAGCCACAAGATCCAAATGTTGTACAAATACTGAATATCCCGGTCCGGTCAGGCGCATGCCGCCGTTTTTTCTTATGTTGAACCACCAGGTGCTCATGGCTTGTTTGAATGTGATGTCGGAGTCAGCGTTAAGTTCCTTTACTAACTCTTTGGTGAGTTTTCTTTTGTCTCGCACTTCAAGGATAGATCCGATCGCCCGCGGTCAGCAAAACCACGGTGAACCGATCGGTCTTGAATTGCGTGTTCAGCTTGCGTGCCAGATTCCTGGCATGTCCAGGATTACTAAAACTGACCTTTTTGTATTTGGGTCCCGGATACTGCACCAGGAGATTGCTGGTCTTGAGATTGATGGGTTGATTTTCATAGAACACGGCCCACACTCCCTCTGATGCTAGGACCTGTTCGGTCTTGTAGGTAACTTTGTTGGTGTGTTCGATCAACACACGAGGTTTGGGTCGACTCATGGCATAATACTCCTACATTTATTTATGCCAAAATATAGGTATATTTTAGAATGAACCGCCTTGTATTTCCACTTTTAAGACGTCTGTGTTGGCGGTTTTGATTTGTTGTTCTTGCAGACTCTGCAGGGCCAGCAACAAGCGAGTGATGTCGGCATGCAGATCACGGGCTTCGTTGATAGTCATCACTAGATCACGGGCACCGCGGGCTTCTTGACCGCGCACACGGTCAACGAATTTCTGTAGGTGTATGGTCATTGGCATCACTTTCTGAATGGAATGGTCCTGCATGTGCATAGCGTTGTAACACTATGAGCTTGGGTGCCAGTATGGTCTGCCAGCTACGGCCTCGCCTGACACGATACCACCCTGCGGCAAACCATGATTTGCTCTTGGCAGTGCGAGTGTACACCGGCAGGTGTTGTGTGACCGACCACATGGCATTGTACACACGTCCCTGTATGGGATAGCCATGCACCTGGTTGTTGGGGACCACGGCAGTGACATGGGGTCTTGATTCAAACTTGATGTTGACTTTTTGTGCGGCCATACGTATGGTAGGGAACTGTGAGGTTTCGTTGCGTATGCGTACCTGGTATCCGCCGGCACAGGCCTGCACATTGCCTACCTTGCGATCGTTTTCTTGCAAGATCCAAAATTCATTGTCTATCACGGGTTTAGCTACTAACGTCATCGAGTACTCCTTTGTATGTTTCATTCATCCATCGACCAAAACTGTCAGCTGATTCAGAACACTTGTTCAGTTCATACTTGCCACAGAACTGCATGAATCGCACACCCACTTGGCCCACATCCTTGTGACTGATTTGTTCTCTGATGCAACGATCTACTTCGTCACGTACTGACGTTGGCTGTGCGGTGAGATCAATCAAGGTCCTGTTGCGTTCATAGTCATCCAGCACACGGTGTTCCACACCATCGGGATCCATCCAGCGTTGCAACATCAAGTTGTTCCAGGCATAGCCTTGTTTGGCGCGGTCCTCAAATGCTTCCTGTAGGCCAACCTTGTTCTTAGTGCCCTTAGTTCTGACACCGGGGTAAGCAGAGAACACATTGTCCGATGAGTCTCCACGCATGCACTTTTCAAACAGAAGCCATTCTGGATCGGGTACTTGCTTAGGTTCTTTAGACTTCTTATCGATGACAGCTTTTCCTTTGGCATCGAATATTCCTTCTACTGTGATTAGTTCGTCGGTGATTCCGTTGTACTGTTTGACATTGGCAGCTACCAGCTGAACAAAATCGGTATCACTGCTGACTACAACATGTTCATCATGAGGATGTAGTGCGATCCAGCGAGCTATGATGTCGTCGCCTTCGGCTGTAGCACAGCGTATCACACTACAGTTAGTTTTTTCACTCAAGTATTTAGTCAGACTATCATAAGTTTCCCAGAACATTTTGTCTTCTTCTAGTTCCGCTTCGGTCAGTGCTTGACGTGCCACTGCACGGTTGTTTTTGTAGGGTTTGTACATGTCCTTGCGCCAGCTACGGCCTTCCAAGGCAAACACCATGTGATCAGCTTCAAAACGCCGGGCCATTTTGTTTGCAGCCATCAGCGTGACGTGCAGGGCAAAACCCACTTTTTCCCAGGTATCACTGGCACGGAATGCTCCGTGTCGGGCACGGAAGAAAAGATTGGCAGTATCTACGAGAACATATTTCATACAGCAATTATAACATGATGCTGGACAGAAGTCAATCAGATAAACCCATTGCTCATGATATGATTCAATAAAAATCTATGAAAAACCGCATGTCCATCTGGTCCAAAATGCCAACTATTGGGTGCAACTGTGTGAATGCCTTGAGCAAGTATTATAGCGTTATAGGTTGACTCGGGATCATAG
>Ga0247844_1003742_pt1 | contig 21789 bp, 13 predicted proteins | sample LaCtaG_FD_192421 | JGI IMG/M metagenome (GOLD analysis project Ga0247844, IMG submission 192421) | Freshwater microbial communities from meromictic Lake La Cruz, Castile-La Mancha, Spain - LaCruzMarch201714.5m_1 | ecosystem: Environmental > Aquatic > Freshwater > Lake | place: Spain: Castile-La... | reverse complement strand
ATCATCTCAATGTCGAGCATGCCCGCCTCGATCTTGGAGAAGTCCAGAATGTCGTTCAAGATATTGAGCAGCGCCAGCGACGAATTGTGGATGGTCTCCAGCATGCGCTGTTGCTCCGGCAGCAGTTGGGTTTGCTGCAAGACATCAATCATGCCAATCACCCCATTCATGGGCGTGCGAATTTCGTGGCTCATGTTGGACAAAAACGCCGACTTTGACTGGCTCGCGGCCTGCGCCCGGGCTTCGCTGGCCTGCAGTGCCTGCTGGGCGTTGCTGCGCTCAATGGCAATACTGACGAAATGGGCCGCTTGTTCGCTCAAGATGATGTCGGACGCCCCGAGGCTGCGCCGTGTGGTGCTGTATACGGTCAGCGTGCCAAGCTCACCGCCACCTGGGGCCAAGATGGGCTGCGACCGGCAGGCGACCAGGTCCGCACGCGTCGCAAGGTCCGCGCCTTGATCAAAGTTGCTCTCGCTTGGGTCGTGCAGCAAGATGCTGCACCGCAAGCCAGGCTTGGCCAACACAAACTCGTGCACCAAAGTCGCCAGCAGCATGGCGAGTGGCGCATTGTCAGCCAGCACCTCCAGCGCACGGCTGCGGAACTTCTCAGTCACTTCGGTTGTTTTGCGCGCGGTAACGTCAGTGCGCACCGCAATATATTCCTGCGGCTTGCCGTCTGGCCCCATGAATGCCGCTACGGTGCTGTCCACCCAATACAAATGGCCATCCTTGGCACGGTTGCAGACCTCGGCGCGCCACACGCCACCGCGCGCAATCGTTTGGAACATGGACTTGAAGAACCCTTTGGGGTGCAGGCCGGAGTTCACCAGCTTGTGGTCCTGCCCGATGACTTCCTCGCTGTCGTAGCCACTGATCTCGGTGAACTTGTCGTTGCTGTAGGTGATGCGCCCAGCAAGGTTGGTGATGGTGACAATGGCATGCTGATCGAGTACGAATTTCTGCTGGGTCAGGGCCGACAGGGCACGCTTGGCATCGATTACGCTTTGTTGCAAGGCAGCCGTTCTGTTGACGACCATGACTTCAAGCTGGCTGCGGTGCAGTGCCAACTCCTGCTCAAAGGCTTTGCGATCGGTAATGTCAAACGAGGCGCAGGCCAGATACAGCGGCTGTCCGGCTGCGTCGAAGGTCGGTTTCTTGTAGGTGTGATAAGTGCGGTTTTGGTGGCTGAAATCATTCCAGGCCTGCTCCTCGAAGTCCACGACATGGCCCAACTCAAAAACCTGCCGGTCTTTGGCCAGAAAACCTGGCATCTGTTCGGCTGGGAAAAACTGGCTCCCGTCGTTGCCCAGCAAATCCTCTTGCCGCAAGCCCCATTGGGCTTCACAGGCGGCGTTGACCACCACAAACCGGCTTTGCGCATCTTTGACAAAGAGGGGAACGGGAATGCCGCTCAGTATGGCCTGCAGCTGCGCATTTGCTGCCTGAATTTTGAACTCCGCCTGTTTGCGTTGGGTAATGATGGCTCCGACACCGCGGTATCCAGCAAAACGGCCGTCTGCACCGTTGTAGGCCAGTCCGGACACGGAGGCCCAAAGCGCAGTGCCGTCATTGGCGAGAATCTGGTACTCAAAATTCTTGAATGGCAGCCGCGCGGCAAGCTGCCCCAGGTGCGCCTGGATCACCTCAGGCGGGTTAATGGTGCTCTCTGCCACTAACTCCTGTCGCGTCTTGCCCAGTAGTTGGTCCGGATTCACGCCATAATTTTTCTGAAAATTGTCGGACAAATAGCTAAGGCGATGCTGCTCATCGGTCTCCCAGAACCAGTCGGAGGCACTTTGGGAAAAGTCATGCCAACGCGTTTCATCAAACCGCAGTTTCTCGGTCATGCGCCGCGCTTGCCGCTCAGCGCGGCGCCTGCCGGTGGCTTGCTGGCGCATTAGCCAGGCCAGCAAACCGCTGCCCAGTGTGCCGCCGACCAGCAGCAGCCAAGGCGTGACCTGATCGATCTTGTTATCCGACAGGGGTGTTGAGTTGACCCGAATGGTGAAGTCATGCCCCGGCAATGCCAGCGTTTGGGTGCGGGAGAAGCGCGGTCCCACCGGCGCACTGGCGGTTGCGGCCTGCGAGGCCCTTGCCTTGTCAGTGTCGAACATTCGGCTGGCACCAAGACTGCCGGGCGGGCCATCAAACAGTTCGAAATCATCAGCGCCAGGCATATTGCCAAGCAACTCTGAAATTACGATAGGGGCGTAGGTCAATCCGATCAAGGCCGCACGGCGTTCAAGAACAGTGGTGGTAGGTTGACCGCTGGCATACACCGGGACGAACAACAACACGCCCGGTGTTTGGCGCTGGTCTTGCACCAGCGTGATGGCGCTGGTGACCGCGGGCTGGCCGCTGTCGATCGCCTGCTGCACCCCGGTACGTCGCGCTGACTCGGACCCCACATCCAAGCCCTGCGCGCCGCTGTTATTGGCGCTGGGTTCGATGAACTTGATGATGTAGAGGTCGTCGTGGGCTTGGACGCCCAATTCGCGCAAGGCAAACTGGGGCGCGCCGTCGGCCCGTTCGGCTGCGAGGAAGGTTTTTAGGCCGGGACGCATCACACGTTGAATGAAGCCCATGCCGCGCACGCCCGGAAATTCTGCTGCCAAGTCACGCGACTCAACGTAGGCCCGAAAGTCCGCACGGCTAACGCGTGGATGTACGGCATACACCCCCCGGGCACCTTTTAAACCACTTACGGGTCGCTCAAAACGCTCCTGCACACCACTCGTCACGCGCTCCACGTTGTGCAGGAATTCACCCGCAGCGTCGTGGTCAATCGTCTGTCGCATCCACACGGCTGCGCAGGCGCTTATCGCCAGCCCCAGCAGAAATAACCAGAAGCCTGTAGATACGCTCAACCGCAAAAAAAATGACCATCGTTTTTCCGAATTGCCAGCAGAAGTCATGTTTCTTTGATCCGATCTGGTCATGTAGAGGAGGATTCAGATATGGATGTGAAAAATTCTACCGACATGGTGCCCCACCACGTCCGAGGGATATCCCTCGTTTTGAGAAATGTTGGGACATTATTTTATTGAGCCTTTTTGACAACGCTTCCAGTAGGAAAGCGCTGTCGCCGCCCGAATCGCTGCCACCAGCACGTCGTCAGGCGCAATGAGGCGAAGTCAACAATTTACAGCAAAAAAGCCCCTCAGCCCTTATGGAGTATGCGCAACCAGCTATCAAAATAATAGCAATCTCTGGATTGGCTCGGTGGCACTGCGCCTGGCGAACGAACCTCCAGGCGCAACCCCATCTCAACCACCCGATTGGCGGGCATGCCAAAGTGGGCTGTGGCGTCCAGCTCATTGCGGCGCAGCCACACGCACACCTTCACGCACCCGATCATCCGGATGGTTGATAACGCGATCATTGGCTTGGACGCCAGAGACAATTTGTGCGTTCAAGCCCGTGCGCTGGCCGACCTGCACCCTGCGCTTGGCGGCCCTGCCCTGCTCCACCACGTACACGGCCCAAGCCTCACCGTCACGAAACAGCGCACTGGCCGGGATCTGCAAAATATCCTGCCCCTGCCACAAAATAAAACTAGCCTCCACGCGGTAGCCATCACCCATACGCACCCACTGGGTGGCAGGCGAAGAAAAGGCCACGATGACCCAGACGCGCTGCTCTTCCACCCCCAAGGCCGAGACCTTGGTGAAGCCAGCCGGCTCAATCACCCGCACCACACCTTCCAAAACGCCCTCTCCACCCCAGCGCTCGAACACCACGCGCGTGCCGGTTTGGATGCGCACCGCGTCATTCGACAGCAGATCGACCTCGACCTCTAGCGCGGCCGGGTCGCCCATCTCGATCAGCGGTTGGCCGGTTACCACGCTGCCAGCGCTCTTGTGCACGACCCTCAGCACCTTGCCAGCTACCGGCGCGCGCACCACCACAATGTCTGCGGTACTTGCCCCACCGGCGTAGAGCAACGAGGCGCGCGCAGCGTCACGCTCATGCCGCGCGGTGGTCACAGCGAACTGCGCCGCGCGCAGCTCCGCCGCACTGCGTTGCGCATCGCTGACGGCGCGGTCCTCAGCGGCGGCACTGACGTGCCCCTGCAGGCGCAGCGCACGCACGCGCCGTAGTTCGGATTGCGCCAGTTCGGCGGCGCTGGCAGCGGCGCTGGCACCTTGCTCAGCGCCGCTTAGACCGGAATCGGCAGCGGCAATGCGGGCCTGGGACTCGGCGCGCCGGCGCGCGTCCGGCACATCTGCGCGCAAGGGCTCTAGTTCGGCCAGTGTGGCACCCCGGGCAACCGACTGGCCCGCTTCCAATGTGATGCGGCGCGCGTAGCCGGTAACCGGCGCGCCCACCACGTAGCGGTCCAACACGCGGGTACGCCCCTCTTGCTCCAGGGTGACGCGCAAAGGCGCTCTGATGGCCATTCCAATGTCAACCTCCAACGGCTGTGGGCGCAGACCCCAAAACAGGCCAAAGGCACCCAGGACCACCGCCAACCCCAGCACCGCGCGGCGATGCCATTGCACGTTGTTCTTCATACATTGCCTCCATCTCATTGCGTTTCCAAATCATTCCGCGGCCTTCAAGACGGCGATCAGATCCAGTTGGTCCAGGCGCCGACGCACCGCCAGTGCGGACAGCAACGCGGACGCCACCACCACCGCGCTGGCAAAGGTATAGGTCTGTGTTGCCAGCACCACCGGCACGCGAAACAAGTCGTTTTGCAAGCTATGGGCGATGTAATAGCACATCCACTTCCCCAGCCACAGGCCGAGCGGGATCGCCAGCAAGGTCAAAAGGCCCAGTTCACCGAGCAGGATGAAAGCGATCTCGCCACGCGTAAAGCCCAGCACCCGCAGGCTGGCGAGTTCGCGCCCGCGCTCGGTCAGTGCGATGCGGGCACTGTTGTAGATGACCCCAAAGGCAATGATCACGGCAAACACGGTGGCCACGTAGGTGAAGAAAAGCATGGTCTCATTCATCACGCGGTTGAAGTTGCGAATCTCCTGGACCCGCTCGGCCAGAGCCGCCACGCGCGGCATGCCCTTGAATCGGGTTAGCAAGGACGCAAACCGTGCCTTGTCCACACTGAGGTAGGCACCCGAGATGGTCGGGCCTTCATGCAGAAATCGGTTCAGGGCCGCCAGTTGCATGTAGCCCGACACGCCCAGATACTCCCGCACCACACCAGCCACCACAAGCTCGCGCACGGGCCGATTGCCTTCGAGCACTTCCACGGTCAGGCGTTCGCCCACGCGCACATCAAGCAGCCCGGCCAGGTAGTCGGTGAGAAGAATGCCCTCAGTCGGCAAGGCCACGGGCCGCAAGTCAGCATTGAGCAGGCGCGCAATGTCGCCACCCGTCTCCACGCCGCGGATGCCGGTGCGGTAGCTGCGCGCTCCATGGCGCAGGCGCACCGCCACCGAGCGAAAAGCCTCCACATGCTGCACACCGGGCAGGCCCAACAGCTCGAAGCGCGCGGCGTATGCGGTGGGGTCGGTAAAGGTCACCGACAAATCCTCGCGCTGTGCCATGCCGAACTGGATATTGACCATGTAGCTAACCGTATCGCGCTGAAACAGGCCGGTCATAATCATGCCGCAGGCCAGGGCGATGCCCAGCACCGTGAGCAGTGACTTCAAAGCCCGGCGCTGGATGCTGCGCAGAATCATGCGTGTGGGCTGCGACAGCCAGCGCTTCAGACCCAGCTGCTCGACCCACGACTCGTGGTAGCGCGCCGGCGGCTCGGGCCGCATGGCTTGCGCGGGGCGCAGGCTGACGGCGCGCCAGACCGCAAACACGGTGCCGGCACCGGCCGCCAGCAGGCTGGCAAGGGCGGCTTCGACCAACGTGGCGGGGCGCAGACTGAACAACAAATAGGGAAAGTGGTAGAACTCGGTGTAAATGTCGGACAACACCCGGGCCAGCCACACACCCAACACGGCACCGCCCACAATGCCCAGCCCGACGATCACCGAGACCATGCGCAGGTAGTGCCACAGCACGGCGATATTGCGGTAGCCAAAGGCCTTGAGGGTGGCAATTTGCTCGCGCTGCATGGCCACCAAACGACCAATCACCCCGTTGAGCAAAAAGGCTGAAATGCCCATGAACATGACAGGAAACAGGCTAGCCAGTGTGCCTAGCTGCTCCAACTCATGTGTCAAAAACCGGTGTGACAGTTGGTCTTTGCGGTCATAGCCGCCCAACCCCCCGTAGGGCTGGAGCAGTTCATCTATCCGGTCAATCACGGTTTGCGCATGCACGCCAGGAAGCAAACTCAGCGCCAAGTCATTGAACGAGCCCTCCAAGTCGTAGGCCTGGCCCAGCGCTGCGCGGCCCATCCACAGCACACCGTAGCGTTTCTTGTCCGGAAAGACCGAACCCGGGCGCATCTGCTGGATGAATTCCGGCGACAGCGCCGTGCCGACCAGCGTCAAAGCTTGGTGTCGGCCGTTGAGAATGGCGTCAAAACGATTGCCGAGCTGCAGTCCATGCGCCTGCGCAAAGGGGTCGCTGGCCACCACCTCGTCTGGGCGGCTCGGCGCAGGCAGGCGCCCGCTGCGAAGATGCAGCGCATTGAGCCCGTGTCGGCCACGCTCGGAGACCGACACCATCAGTGCCGTGACGGGCTCGTCAAAGGCGGGCATGTTCAGTCGCACCTGCGCTTGCACGCGCGTCTCCACCTGATCCACGCCGGTGATGGCCTGCACGCGCTGCTGCAACGACAGCGGTGCGCGCTTGAGGCTGGCAAACACCTGCGCAAAACGGTAGTCCCGGTAATAGCTGTCTTGTGTGGTGCGCAGCGCGCCCAAGGTAGTCAAAAACATGATGTAGGTGCCCACCCCACACACGACCACCAAGGCAATGGCCAGCGCCTGGCTCTTCATTTGCCACAGGTCGCGCCAGAGCTTGCGGTCAAGCGCCTTCACCAGCTCAACTCCGCAGCGGCTTTCTTGTGCGCATTGCGCTCGCAGCGCACCACCAAGCCATCGCCAAAATGCAGCACGCGGTCCGCCATGGCCGCGATCACCGCGTTGTGGGTGATGACCACCGTGGTCGTTCCCAGCTCCTGGTTCACTTGCGCAATCACATCCAGCACCAGCACGCCGGTCTGTGCATCCAGCGCGCCGGTGGGCTCGTCGCACAGCAACACCTGCGGACGCTTGGCCACGGCGCGCGCAATAGCCACGCGCTGCTGCTCGCCACCCGACATCTGGGTCGGAAAATGGTCCATGCGCCCGGCCAAGCCCACGCGTGCCAGAGCCTCCTCGGGCGTCATCGGGTTCTCGGCGATTTCGGTCACCAGGGCCACGTTCTCGCGAGCGGTGAGGCTGGGAATGAGGTTGTAGAACTGGAACACAAAGCCCACATGTGAACGGCGGTACTGCGTCATCAGTGCATCGTCGTCCAGGGTCAGATCATGGTCGGCGTAGCGCACACTGCCGCTGCTAGGGGTGTCCAGGCCGCCCAGGATATTGAGCAGAGTCGACTTGCCGCTGCCCGATGGGCCCAGCAACACAACGAACTCACCCTCGTACAAATCCAGATCAACGCCGCGCAAAGCCTGCACCTGCACCTCACCCATCTGGTAGGCCTTGGTCAGGCCACGGGCTTCGAAGATGGGGCGTGCGGCGCCTGCAATTAGGGGACCCGAAACAGCCATGTGTGATCGGCCTCTGCTCTTTTGGGTTAGGAATTTGGTTTCGCGGGGGCTCCATCAATGGGCAGGTGCCGGACACCACCATGCCATCACCGACTTTCGCAAGCGAGTGTAGGCAATGAGCAGCGCCAGGCCTTGATTTTTCTCACTTGCGTGCTGGCAGCGTATCGGTGCAACTTGTTGTGCCTGCGCCTCCAGACTATCTTGTTTGAACGACTCTTTGGCACGCTTTTTGGGCAATCGCCTTTCGGCGCTTAAAGTGGACCCCATGGTCAATTTCCCGAAAAATTGTTCCAAATCAAGTAACCGAAGAACTGTTCTGAACAAGGCTTCCAACACCTTTGGCATGGCGCATACTGAACTGGTAAGAGCGGGTGCCTGTATCTGAATCGTTAAGGTGCAAGTTAGGTCAAGCCGACTTTTACGCAACCACCGTCACACCATGAAAAATGCGCATTCTCCAGCTAGAAATGCACTGACACTTTCAACCATCGCAGATATTCCCGGGCTACTTGAGACTTGCGTTGATCGGTTGAACGATGCAGTCGTTATCACGGAAGCAGCGTCCGCCACTGAACTTGGTCAACGCATTGTTTGGGCCAATCGGGTGTTCTATGAAAATAGCGGCTACTCCCCCGCAGAGGTCCTTGGACAAACGCCTCGCATTCTGCAGGGACCGGGCACGGATCGCGCAACGTTGGATCGGATTCGGACTGCAATTGAGACCTGGCAGTCGGTTCGGGCGGAAACACTCAACTACCGAAAAGACGGGACAACCTTTTGGAATGAGTTCGAGATCGTTCCGATCGCCAACGGAAATGGCTGGTTTACCCATTGGGTTTCGGTGCAACGCGACATCACCGCGCGCAAGCAGACGGAAGAAAAATTGATGCTTGCTGCCAGTGTATTCACGCACTCGCGTGAGGGCATCATGATCACGGATGCCGAGGGGTCGATCGTCGATACCAATGCGGCCTTTACCCGCATCACCGGCTATAGCCGTGAGGAAGCTCTGGGATTGAACCCGCGCCTGCTTGGTGCCGGCAGGCAGGACAACGCCTATTTCGCAACCATGTGGCAACACTTGCTCGACAAGGGGCATTGGTCTGGAGAAATCTGGAATCAGCGCAAATGCGGCGAGGTTTATCCTGAATCGTTAACGATCAGTGCGGTGCGTGATCATCAGCAGCATGTGCTGCAATATGTGGCCATATTTGCTGATATCAGTGAACGCAAAGCCCTGGAAGAAAAGCTGCGCCAATTCGCCTTTTTTGACCCCCTGACGGGCTTGCCCAATCGCCGTCTGCTTGATGAGCGCTTTCACCAGAGCGTGTTGGCCAGCAAACGCAGCGGGCTCTACAGCGCCCTGATGCTGCTTGATCTGGATAATTTCAAGCAGGTCAACGATCGGCATGGACACGACGCCGGTGATTTGCTGCTGATTGAGGTAACCCGGCGATTGACCACCGGCGTGCGCGAAGTGGACACTGTGGCGCGTCTGGGTGGCGACGAGTTTGTGGTGCTGCTCAGCGAGCTGGATGCTAACAAAGTCGTGTCCACTCATCAGGCCCGTGGCGTGGCTGAAAAGCTTCTCGCCATTGTGGCTGCACCCTACCAATTGACCATCGTACAGGCGGGGCAGAACAACATCACGGTGGAACACCTTTGCAGTGCAAGCATCGGTGTGGCTTTGTTCATCGACAACGAATTCAGCCAGAAAGATGTCATGAAGGGGGCGGATTCGGCGATGTACCAAGCCAAGGATGCCGGACGCAACAAGGTTCAGTTTTATGCGAACGACGCCACCCGCTCGCAAACCCCTGGCGGCCATTCGACACACGGTCTGACAGGCAATTTTTTACATCGCGACAATGCGCAGCAAGAGCGAGAAGCTCTCAACAACACCATCCTGAACTCCCTCAACGCCGAAATTGCGGTGGTGGATGGCACCGGCGTGATTTTGGCAGTCAACGACCGGTGGCAAAAGTTTGCTTTGGAAAATGGGTTTGAGCAGGGCAAGCCAGCCCCCAACACCGGCGTCGGAAGCAATTATTTCAAGGTGTGCGGGCCTGGTTCTGACGACTGTACGGGTGACATATTGGATGCCAGTACCGGCTTGCAGGCCGTGCTTGATGGTCGGCTGGCAAGCTTCAGCCTCGACTACCCTTGTGACTCCCCGACCCAGCAACGTTGGTTCGCCATGGTGGTCATGCCGCTGGGTCAAGGCGTGAGAAATGGCGCGGTCATCACGCACACCGACATCACCAAACGCAAACAGGCCGAAGTGAAGCTGCTCCTGGCAGCCCGCGTTTTTCGCGACGCCCATGAAGGCATCACCATCACCAACGCCCAAGGCACCATCATTGAAGTGAATGACGCGTTTACGCGCATCACGGGCTACAGTCGTGAGGAAGTGCTGGGCCATAACCCCCGCATCCTCTAATCCGGGCGCCAGGACAAGGAGTTTTACGCGGCCATGTGGCGCAGCCTGACCGAACAAGGTCACTGGAGCGGGGAAATCTGGAACAAGCGGAAAAACGGTGAACTGATTGCCGAGCAGATCAGCATCAGTGCCATGCGCGATACCGACGGCAGCGCGCTGCAGTATGTCGCCCATTTCACCGACATCAGCGAGCGCATTAAAGCGCAGGCCCAAATTGACACACTGGCCTTTTACGACCCGCTGACCCAGTTGCCCAACCGCCGCCTGCTGTTGGACCGGCTGGATCAGGCGCTGCATGCCAGCACCCGCCACGCACGCAATAACGCCTTGCTGTTTGTCGATCTGGACAACTTCAAAACCATCAACGACACGCTGGGGCACTCCCAGGGTGACCTGCTGCTGGTGAAGGTGACCGAAAGGATCAAGGACTGCATCCGCGACGGTGACACACTGGCCCGCCTGGGCAGTGATGAATTTGTGGTGATGCTCGAAGACTTGAGCGAAGACGTGATCGAAGCGGCGACCCAAACCGAAGCAGCGGGAGACAAAATCCTGGCAGCCTTCGTGGCCGACTTTGCGCTTGGCAGTGGCGCCCACCACGCAAGCGCGAGTATCGGCATTACCTTGTTTGGTGGTTCGATGCTTGAGAGCAGCGAGCAGCCGCTCAGGCGTGCCGAACTTGCCATGTTCCAGGCCAAGGAGGCCGGACGAAACATGCTGTGCTTTTTTGACCCACAGATGCAGGCGGTTGTGTCGGAGCATGCCACGATGGCGGCCGATTTGCGCGAAGCCGTCATCAAACAGCAGTTTGTACTGCACTACCAGCCGCAGGTGGTGGGTACTGGCCGCATCACCGGGGTGGAGGCGCTGGTGCGCTGGGAGCACCCGCGGCGTGGCAGGGTGTCACCCGCAGAATTCATTCCGATGGCGGAGGAAACGGGACTGATTTTGCCCCTGGGCCAATGGGTGTTGGAAACCGCCTGCCAACAATTGGCAGCGTGGGAACAGCACCCCGAGATGGCCCACCTGACGATGGCGGTCAACGTGAGCGCGCGCCAGTTTCATCAACGTGATTTCGTGGACGGCGTGCTGGCCACCCTGGAGCGCACCGGTGCCAAGCCCAAACGGCTCAAACTGGAGCTGACCGAAAGCATGTTGGTCGATGATGTGGAGGCCATCATTGTCAAAATGGGTGCGCTCAAAGCCCGGGGCGTGAGCTTCTCGCTGGATGACTTTGGCACCGGTTATTCGTCGTTGGCGCACCTGAAGCGCCTGCCACTGGATCAGCTCAAGATTGACCAGGGCTTTGTGCGAAACATCGTGACGGATGCCAACGATGCTGTCATTGCCAAGATGGTCGTGGTGTTGGCCGAGAGCATGGGGCTGTCAGTGATTGCCGAAGGGGTGGAGTTACAGGCGCAGGCCAACGCCTTGGCGAAACTGGGTTGCCATGCCTACCAAGGCTATTTGTTCAACAGGCCACTGTCGCTGGAGGCACTGGAGGCGCTGGTTTTGGGTCGCTAATGGGCTCGGGCGAATCCATCCAAACGGCTTGCTATTTTCCCTGCTGACTCTGCTGTGCCTGTATGGCTGTCAGCGCGATAGTGAACACGATGTCGTCCACCAACGCGCCGCGTGACAGGTCGTTGACCGGTTTGCGCAAGCCCTGCAGCATCGGGCCGACCGACACCACGTTGGCGCTGCGCTGCACTGCCTTGTAGGTGGTGTTGCCGGTGTTCAGGTCGGGGAAGATAAACACCGTGGCCTGACCCGCCACCGGACTGTTCGGCGCTTTTTGTTTGCCGACATCGGCAACCGAGGCCGCATCGTATTGCAGCGGGCCGTCGAGCACGATGCCGGGGTAGTTTTTCTTGGCAATTTCGGTCGCCATGCGCACTTTTTCCACATCATCCCCAGCGCCAGAGACCCCGGTGCTGTAGCTGATCATCGCTACCTTGGGCGTGATGCCAAAGGCCGTGGCGCTGTCCGAACTCTGCTTGGCGATTTCGGCCAATTGCTCGGCGGTCGGGTCGGGGTTGATGGCGCAGTCGCCATAGACCAGCACCTGATCGGGCATCAGCATGAAGAACACGGATGACACCAGGGAAGTGCCGGGCGAGGTCTTGATAAGCTGTAGCGCGGGGCGCACGGTGCTGGCGGTGGTGTGGATGGCGCCGGAAACCAGTCCGTCCACGGCATCCACGGCCAACATCATGGTGCCAAGCACTACCGTGTCTTCCAGCTGCGCCAGCGCCTGCTGCGGGGTCAGGCCCTTGGACTTGCGCAGTTCGACCATAGCGGCCACGTAATCGCCACGAATGGCATCGGGATCCAGAATCTCCAGCCCGGCAGGCAGGGTGATGCCTTGGGAGGCCACCACGGTGTCAATCACTGCGCGCTTGCCCAGCAGCACGCAGTGGGCAATGCCTTTTTCCTGGCAGATGACCGCTGCGCGGATGGTGCGCGGCTCTTCGCCCTCGGGCAGCACGATGCGCTTGTTGGCGGCGCGCGCCTTTTGGATGAGCTGATAGCGGAAGGCCGGGGGCGAAAGCTTGATCGATTCCTGCCGGCGGAAGGCCGCCGTGATGGTGGCGGTATTCATGTGCTCGGCCACGTTGTCCAGCACAGCGTTCATGCGGCCCAGGTCGTCAAAGGGCACGGCCATCGGCAACTGGCTGACCCGCCGGGCGGTGGTGAAGCTGTCGCCATCGGTGCGCAGCACCGGCAGGCCGGTACTCAGCGCCGGGCCGACCAGTTCCATGACCTTTTGGGCAATGCTGCTGTTGTGCGTGAGCAGCATGCCGGCCAGCTCGATGCCCCGGCTGGCCGCCAGCGCCACGGCCAGAATAATGTCTTCGCGGTCACCCGAGGTGATGATCAGCGCACCAGGACGCAGGCCGACGATGACATCGGCGGCAGAGCGCGCGGCGGTCACGGTTTGCAGCACGCGGCGGGTTTGTATTTGCCCGGCCATCACGATTTCGGCACCGAGGTGTTTGGCAATGTCTTGCATGCGCGGCGCGCGCAATAGCGGGTCGGCGTGCACTGCGCCCCAAACCGGGGTATCGCCCAACTGCTCCCGCACGGCAGCCAGATCAAAATCTTCAGGCGCGAAGTTAAAAACCACGCCCGCCACGGTACAGCCGCCGTTTTGGAACGGGCCAATCGTCATGCGCGTATCGGCCAGTGCATCGGGCGCTGAGGCATCTGCCACCACAATCACCTCGGCCTTCAAGCTGCTTGCAATATCCACGTTCAGGCGCGACGCAAACGACTGCGAAGCATCGGTGTGCAGCCCTTCGATCACCAGCACATTGCATTCCTTGGCGGTGTTCATGCACATGGTGACGATGTCTTCTAGCAATTCGCCGGTCTGATTGGCGGCAATGCGCTCGCCGGATTCCTGCAAGGACAGCGGCTTGGGTACGGCAATATTGAAAATGTGGCGGGCGAAATAGCTGGAGGTATCCTCGGTGTCCTGCGCCACCGGCTTGGCAAAGCCGACGTCCACGCCCTGGCGCTGAAAGGCACGAACAATGCCCAGCGATACCGAGGTCAGCCCCACGGCCTGACGGGCGGGAACCACCAGAAAAATTTGTGAAAAACGGGTGTTCATGGAATGCTCTCTTCTCAAGTTGCTTAATTGGGTAGTGGCTTGTGGGGTGGGCGCGGGTGGCGCCGCTTCAGGCACCGACGATATCGCGCGTATCGCGGGCGATGACCAGCTCTTCATTGGTAGGCACCACCATGACCTTGATCGGCGAATCTGCACCGGAGATGATGGCCTGCTGGCCGCGCACATTGTTGGCCGCAGCGTCCAGCGTGATGCCCAGTATGCCCAGGCGCTGCACCACGCTGGCGCGGAAGTCGATGGCGTTTTCACCAATGCCTCCGGTAAATACGATGGCATCCAAGCGCCCGAGTTCGATGGCGTAGGCCCCGATGTATTTGAGCGTGCGCTGCAGCAGCACGTCACGCGCCAGTTGGGCGCGTGCATGGCCTTCTGCTGCGGCTTTTTCGATGTCGCGCATGTCGGAGCTAAGGCCCGAAATGCCCAGCAGGCCAGACTTTTTGTTCAGTGCTGCGTCAATTTCGGCAACCGACAGGCCCAGATTGGCTGCCAGATAGTTGGGGATGCCAGCGTCAATATCGCCGCAACGCGAACCCATAACCATGCCTTCCAGCGGTGTCATGCCCATGCTGGTGTCAAACGACTTGCCGTTTTGCACGGCGGTGAAGGACGAACCGTTGCCCATGTGGCAAGTGATGCAGTTGAACTGGTCTTGGGCAATGCCCAGCGCCTGCGCCGCCTGCTGCGCGACAAAACGGTGCGAGGTGCCATGAAAGCCGTAGCGGCGCACCTGATGCTGCTCGTACCACTCGTAAGGCAGGGCGTAGATGTAAGAGGCGGGCGGCATCGTAGCGTGGAAAGCGGTGTCAAACACAGCCACATTGGGCACGCCTGGCAGGGCCTGCATCATGGCTTTGATGCCGATGATATTGGCCGGGTTGTGCAACGGGGCCAGCGGCACGCAGGCTTCAAGCGCGGCGATGACCGAATCGTCAATCCGCACCGAGGCCGAGAATTTGTCCGCACCATGCACCACGCGGTGGCCAATTGCGCCAATATCGGCGAGCGTTGCGATGACGCCGGTGTCCTTGTCGACCAGTTGCGCCAGCACGCGTTGAATGGCGATGGCGTGGTCGGCAATGTCGCCCACTTGCTTGATTTTTTCACCAATGGCGGGCTCATAGGTCAGCACCGAGTCTGGCATGCCGATGCGCTCGACCAGGCCAAACGCCAAGCGGCGTTCGTTAACCATGTCCAGCAATTGGTATTTGAAGGAGGAGCTGCCGCAATTCAGAACAAAAACAAACATGATGATTCCCTAACAGAGTGCTCGCAGCGCACGCCCCCTACGGGCGCGCGTAGGCAGCATCTATTGTGCACTGCAGCACGGCCTCGTCTATTAAGATTACATGACGCTGCACATAGGCCATTCAAGCACTCGAGCCGACGCATCGCGGTGAAGGGCTGCATTGTCAGCGTGTGGTGGCCGCCCTGCCCGTGCAATTGACCTTCGCTGGCAATTTCATGCTTACTTGCGCGCCGGCGGCACATCGGTACTACTATGGGCCATCGTTCGCGCTGATGCAAATCATTCGGTTGGGGCAGGCCAAGATATGTTGCAGCCCTGAACTATTTTTGGCGTATGAAGAAATGGTGCTGGAAGCCGCCGCCAATGCGCAGGCGCACGCCATCGTGACTTACAAGCTGCGGGACTTTTGTCCTGCAATGCTTTTCGGTATCCCAGTGCTCAACCCACAACATACTTTTCAACACTTTCTCATAACCGTCACAAGGAGTACCGAGCCATGAGCAGCTATGCCCTACGCCTGCCCGAATCGCTTAAACAAGCCGCCAAGCGCATTGCAGCCGCTGACGACACCACCATGAACCAATTCTTTGTGGTGGCAATTGCTGAAAAGATCAGTGCCATGGAGACAGCCAAATTTTTTGAGCATCGCGCTGCGGCGGGCAACGCTGGCGCGGCCCTTGGCATGGGACAAGGTGGGTTCCAATGCCGCAATGACCGACGATAAGTGGAACCAGTGATTGAACGTAAAAAAGCCGCGCAGCCCTTACGGAATATGCGCGGCCAGCTACCAAATTAGTAACGCATTTATTTCAGCTTACTTACGTGCAGGCGACACATCTGTGCAACTGCCATGCGCAGCCAATGGCTCTCGCCCAGCGTGGGATGCGGGTGAATGGTCTTGCCGATGTCCACGGCATCCGCGCCCATCTCAATGGCCAGTGCAATCTCGCCAATCATGTCGCCCGCGTGGGTACCGACCATGCCGCCGCCCAGGATCTTGCCGTGGCCGTGCGCTTCGGGTGAATCGTCAAACAGCAGTTTGGTGACGCCCTCGTCGCGCCCGTTGGCAATAGCGCGGCCGGATGCATTCCACGGGAACAGGCCCTTCTTGACCTTGATGCCTTGCGCCTTGGCTTGGTCTTCGGTGAGGCCGACCCAGGCCAATTACTTACATGCAGGCCAGTAAGCTCCCCGTAAACCCAATCGCTAAAGTGATGCCGTTGCAAGTATCGCAACGAAGGGTGCAACGATGATCACACCGGTTTGTCCGCAGTGCAAAGCAGGTATTGAGCCCAGGGACATCAATGTGGCCAAGGACATCGCCTACTGCAGAGCATGTGAAAGCATTTGCGTCCTCTCCGATCTGGTCCAGGATATCAATATTGCTGGCAGTGTGGACCTCATGAATCCGCCCAAGGGCGCTTGGTGCACAGTGACACCTGAGTGCACCAGCATCGGGGCGTCCCATCGCTCGGTGATCTCTGCAATGGGGTTTCTGGCGTTTTCCCTGTTTTGGAACGGCATCGTTTCGGTGTTTGTCCTCCTCAATATTGCCAACACGCTGAACCTGATGGGCATGGGCTTGCCCGAATGGTTACCAGTGAACCGGGATGAATCTTTCATGGGCCTGGGCATGACACTGTTTCTCTGGGTTTTTCTGACGCCATTTATTGCCATCGGAACGGCCATGCTGGCAGGTTTCCCGATGTCGTTGTTTGGAAAGGAAGAAGTGACTCTGCGTGGCCAAGAGGGCCGCGTGTTTGTCGGCATCGGCGTACTGGGGTGGACGCGGCGGTTTGACATTAAAGCTGTCAGCACAGTGCGCCTGAGCACAAAAAATTGGCGCGACAGTGACGGCGATGCGCAGTCAAAGTGTGAGATCGTCCTGACCCAAAAAAATGGCAGGGAGTTCCGGTTCGGAGGATCGTTGCAAAAAGAGCGGCGTCACTTCCTTGCTGTGGCGCTGCACCAAGTACTAAAGCCCTGAAGCCCCGCAGACATTAAGGGCTGCGCCAGCTGCCGATCCTGGATTCATTTTTTTGACGCTGATGCACTTTGCTATGACCCCTAGACTTGAAAAACCCAGCACAACAGTCAAGTGACAGGATTCTGTAACAAACTTGGGCTAGGCTCCTTGGGCAACTGCCAAAACTCACAGGACGCACCATGAAAATCGTAATCGTAGGAGGCGTCGCCGGTGGCGCTACCGCAGCCGCCCGTATCCGTCGCAACAACGAAAACGCCACCATCGTCATGGTCGAGCGCGGCCCCTACATCAGCTTTGCCAACTGCGGCCTGCCCTATCACATCTCGGGCACGATCGAAACCCGCGAACAGCTACTGGTGACCTCCGAGCCGGCTTTCGAGGAGCGCTACCGCGTCGATGTGCGTAGCCGGACCGAAGCCATCGCGATCGACCGCAAAGCCAGGGTGGTGCGCCTGCGCGACCTGGCCAGTGGCGACGAATACGACGAATCCTATGACAAGCTGCTGCTTTCGCCGGGTGCCGAGCCAGTGCGCCCGAAGTTGCCGGGCATTGATTCGCCGCGCATTTTTGGTCTGCGCAACATTCCAGACCTAGAACGGATCATGGCCCATATGGCGCAGCACAACCCGCGCCGGGCGGTGGTGATTGGCGGCGGATTCATCGGCATCGAAGTGGCGGAAAACCTGCATGACAAAGGTATTTCCACCACCCTGGTAGAAGCTGCCGACCAAATTCTGATGCCGCTCGACTACGAAATGGCAGCTATCGTGCACTCCCACATGAAGGACAAGAACCTGGAGTTGTACCTGTCGGACAAGGTTGAGCGCTTCGAGGACAAGGCCGACCACACCCTCGTGTACCTGGGCAGCGGCCGTCGCTTGCAGGCCGATCTGATCGTGCTGGCGATTGGCGTGCGCCCCGAAACCACCCTGGCCCGCGCAAGTGGACTGGAACTCGGAAGCACCGGTGGCATCAAGGTCGACGGCTTTCTGCAGACCTCTGACCCCGACATTTACGCCGTGGGCGATGCCGTTGAAGTGACGCAAGCCATCAGCGGTCATCAGGTGCTGATTCCCCTGGCCGGACCCGCCAACCGGCAGGGCCGCATGGCGGCCAACAACATCGTGTTTGGCAACAAGGAGCAATATCGCGGCACACAAGGAACATCCATCCTGAAGGCGTTTGACCTCGCTGCGGCGACCACCGGGCTGAACGAAAAGCAACTCACCGCCGCCAATATTCCATTTCTGACCTGCATCACCCACAGTGGTTCGCACGCCAGCTATTACCCCGGCGCCAAGCAGATCAGCCTCAAACTGCTGTTTAACGCCGAAGGTCAGATCCTTGGTGCCCAGGCAGTCGGCGCTGATGGCGCCGACAAGCGCATCGACGTGATTGCCACCGCTATTTTTGGCAAGCTGACGGTAGCTGATCTGGCCGGGCTTGAACTGGCCTACGCCCCGCCCTATGGCTCGGCCAAAGACCCGATCAATATTGCCGGCTACGTCGCCATCAACGTGCTCAACCAGTCGCATGAATTGATCGAATGGAAAGAGTTGCGCAGCACCCTGGAGAAAAAAGAGGGCGTGCTGCAGCTGATTGATGCGCGTACGGCCGAAGAATTCGAATTCGGCTCCATTCCGACAGCACGCAACATTGATGTCAACCAACTGCGCGAACACCTGAATGAGCTGGACCGCAACCAGCCGGTGGTGGTGTTCTGCCAGGTCGGTCTGCGCGGCTATCTGGCCTACCGAATTCTCAAGCAACACGGTTTTACGCAGGTTCGCAATCTGTCGGGCGGCTACAAAACTTATGCCTGGGCGATCGACAAGCAGTCCAACCCCGACATTTTTGACTACGAAAACATCAAGTTGCGCGACCCGGCCGAAGTCGAAGCGGAGCGCAGTGGCAGTTGCTTGGTCGGCGCCGCCATGGTTGCCCCCAACGCCACGGGCGAACTGCACACCTTGAATGCGGTCGGTCTGCAGTGTCCCGGCCCCATCATGAAGACCTACCGTGCCATGGAAGCGCTGGACGCCGGCGATTTACTGGAAGTCACGGTCTCCGACCCCGCCTTCGGACGCGATATCCGCGCCTGGGGCAAGAAAACCGGCAACGATGTGCTCTCGGTCAAGGCCGAAAAAGGCCTGGTGATTGTGCTACTACGCAAAAACAAGGCAGCGGCTGTATCGGCTGTGTCGGCTGCTGCAACGCCCGTCAAAGACAAGCTGACCCTGGTGGTGTTTTCTGACGACCTCGACAAGGTCATGGCCAGCATGATCATTGCCAACGGCGCGCTCGCCATGGGTAAGCCGGTGAGCCTGTTCTTCACCTTCTGGGGGCTGGACGTGCTACGCCGCGGGGATGCCCCGGCACGCCACAAGCCCTTCATGGACCGGATGTTTGGCGCCATGCTGCCCTCGGGCATCGACCACCTCAACTCAACCTCGAAAATGGACATGCACGGCCTAGGCGCCCGCATGATCCGCATGGTGATGCAGGACAAAGGGGTGGAAACACCTGGTCACTTGCTGCAAAGCCTGGTCGAGGGCGGTGCGCAAATGATTGCGTGCCAGATGTCCATGGACGTCATGGGCATCCACAAGAGCGATTTGATCGACGGCGTCGAAGTGGGTGGCGTAGCCGCCTTTCTGGGCGAAGCATCGGAGTCGGGCACCACGCTCTTCATCTGAGGCAGGCGTTGCGGCGCCATGAGCTTCAAATTTAATAGCCGATAAGGCAGAAGGAGCTTGGGCGACAAAGCGTTCTGCGTAGGTCAAGGAGGAGGCCACAGGCCGGGAGACACGAAGCAGAACGCTTTGTCACCCAAGCTTCTGGGGCCGCCGACTTACTGCCGGGCGTATTCAATCGCCTCTTGCGGCGTCTCGTAAACATGAGCTGCCAAACCACGGCGCTCCAGTGCCTCGACCAGCATCAGGCGCATGAAGGCACTGGTGGTGTAGCGCGACACATGGGTGTAATAGGTCTGGCACAAGTCCTCCACCATGGCCGAGCAATCGTCCACCACCTGCTCGTCAATCTGGAAATCGTCGCAATTGACGACCACGCTGATTTTCTTGCCAATCGAGCGGCACAACTCGACTGCTGCGTGCCGAATGTCACGGATAGGAAATTCAACCGCATGATGGCAAGTATGGCATTGGTTTTACGTATTCCGATGCCTTCGATCGGGGGTGGTTTGAGCGGTCGCGGCGGCTAAGAAGCAAGCCCACTGGTTGAGAGCTGAACGCTTGAGTGCCACCGACTCGGGCTTGGGATAAACGGCATTGCCCTGTAATGCAGCTCTCGCCGCGCCATCACCCGTGGTGGCTGGCTTGGCCTGCGCCGTGGCCGGCGGCACCGGTGCAGCCATGGCCGTGACCGCACAGCGCAGCAGCGAATTCGGTGCCAGTACCCCAAAGTAGCGGTTCCGGTGCGTGCGCGCTGGCGGCACCAGCGCGGCAATGCGGTCAATCAGTTCCAGCGGTGTGAGGTGCCATTCGTCAACCTTGGCACCTCGCTTGGCTGTAGTCGGCTCGCTGTGCTGTTTGGCGCAGCGGTAGACCAAAGCTGCACCCTCTTTGCGCAGTCGATCCATTGCAAACGGTGGGCGCGCAGATTGCGCCGTCGCAGGGCGGTCTGCACTTGGGCCACGCTAGCCTCATCGACCCCACTGGCCGGGTGGAAGATCACGCTGGCTGGTGTGGATGCAATATCCTCAAACACACCATCGACCACACAGACGTGGAAATGCACATGCTCGTTCAGGCTGGAGCCGAAGCGGTGGATGAAAGCCTCGGCACCAATGTACGAGTGGCAGACTCCCCTGCTCTTGCAGGAGAAGGCGACGAAGTAGTCGTGCCCACAATCGTCACAACGGGCGCGCGCAAAGCCATGGGCAAAAATGCCGCATTCCAGACACTTGCCAAACGCCTGACGGACATAGAGCTTTGGTGTGGGGCAGTCGCCTTGGCCGTCGAACTGGCCCGTGCTGGCCAGTTCCAGCCACGTCTCATAGTGCTGGGCTACCGTTTGGTACAGCAGCGTGCGTTCGGGGTGGCGAGGGTTGTAGAGTTTGGGTTTGGCAGTGACTGGCATGAGGACTGTATGAATGCACAGAATTCTGCGACGATGAATTGGTTACCGAAAGCACAAAGCCCGAACCGTTGCCAGTTCGGGCTTTTTCAGGGTAGCTTGGATCGGTTGACTACTTGCGCGCAGGCGGCACATCCGTACAACTACCGTGTGCAATCTCCGCCGCCATGCCGATGGATTCCCCCAGCGTGGGGTGCGGGTGAATGGTCTTGCCGATGTCCACAGCATCCGCACCCATCTCAATCGCCAGTGCGATCTCACCGATCATGTCGCCCACATGAGTGCCGACCATGCCGCCGCCCAGGATCTTGCCGTGGCCGTGGGCCTCGGGTGAATCGTCGAACAGCAGCTTTGTGACACCTTCGTCGCGGCCGTTGGCAATGGCGCGGCCGGATGCGTTCCAAGGGAACAGACCCTTTTTGACCTTGATGCCTTGCGCCTTGGCTTGATCTTCGGTGAGGCCGACCCAGGCCACTTCCGGGTCGGTGTAGGCGACGCTGGGGATCACGCGGGCGTTGAAGGCGGCGCTTGCCAACTCTTTGTTGCCCTGCAGTTCACCCGCAATGACTTCTGCAGCTACGTGCGCCTCGTGCACCGCTTTGTGCGCCAGCATGGGCTGGCCTACGACGTCGCCAATGGCGAAGATGTGGGGCACATTGGTGCGCATCTGGATGTCGACGTTGATGAAGCCACGGTCAGTAACAGCCACACCAGCCTTCTCAGCCGCAATCTTCTTGCCATT
>Ga0247844_1003740_pt1 | contig 21803 bp, 21 predicted proteins | sample LaCtaG_FD_192421 | JGI IMG/M metagenome (GOLD analysis project Ga0247844, IMG submission 192421) | Freshwater microbial communities from meromictic Lake La Cruz, Castile-La Mancha, Spain - LaCruzMarch201714.5m_1 | ecosystem: Environmental > Aquatic > Freshwater > Lake | place: Spain: Castile-La... | reverse complement strand
CATGAAAACTCCCTTCATAAAACTGCCATCCCTTTAAAATGTTTAAGGAAATACTAAGCAGTTTTTGTTGAATAGGACATAATCGCCGGGAAATAAGACTAGGACATAATCGCTGGGCTAAGACAAATTAATCCACTTGAGTAAAGTTATTCCCGCCTATTCCGATAAGGAACCCAACAGGGGTTCTAGTAATGGCCGACAAGGATTTTGTATCATTTTTAGTGGAAGAGACATTTAAGCTTCAGCGAAGAGGTGAGGATAAGCTATCTAGTCTCGATTTGAAGCTAAATGATTATTCCTTGGCCTATGTTAAGGGTGAGTTTATACCTCAACTTCAAACCATTCGTTTTGTAACATCATTTGGACTTTTAGATATTCCAGTAAATTGGTCTTGTTTTGATTTAGAATACACATCACGTAGCTATTCCTTACTAGATAGTGGCAATGACAAAGATCATTTTTTTAAGGTTATTAGAAGTGCTTGGGACCTTTCACTAGAAAGACTCTTGATTATACATGCTGACGGATTTTGTTATCTGGTAGGTCTTAGAGACGGAGAGGAAGGTCATCTTCACGATTTAGTTCATCCGCAACAAAGTTTAAAAACAGCTTAAATAAAATAAGGCCCTCTTTTTAGAGGGCCTTATTTTTAAAGTGCCATGTAATATTGCTTAAGCATTGAAGCATCGACTTCAAGGTTAGGTGAGTTGCAGATGACATAACCTCTACAATCGTTGTCCTTGAGAGCCTTCATCAAATCTTTCCAGTTAAACTTCGATTTTTCTAAGTTAAGGTGTTTTAAGTCACCTTTAGAATTCGAACTAATTCCAGAAATATGGATGTGCATTTCTTTAAGTGCGTTGGCACCTAATTCCGCTTTAAGCGTGTCAAGAGTTTCACAGAAGCCTTTATAGTCATTTACACTTCCTGTACGAGCATACAAGTGTGAGAAATCCATACAAGGCTTACAGCTGGTCACAGATTTAGAAAGACTAATAAGTTCTTCTAATGATCCAAACTGGGAGGTTTTCCCCGTAAGCTCTGGGCGAAGCTCAATCTCGATATCAAGACGAGATAGACGCTCTTCAATAACGTTCAAAGATTTTTCAACCAAATCAAAAACATCATACGGAGAGTCTTTCATGTAGAAAGCCGCGTGAAACGTCATTGATTCGGCACCGCAAAGATCAGAAATCTTGGCAGTTTGAATGATTCTTTCAACAGATGAATCGATCTTATCCTGCTCACGAGCATTAAGATTGATGTAATAAGGGCCATGAGAAGTAAGAGGAACGCCCAGCTCGTAAGAAACTTTTCTTAAGGCTGAAGAAACTTCTTCTTTCATGCGAACGCCATGGGCGAACTCTAATTGCATACAATCAAGACTTAATTCGTGAATACGCTTAACCCCTTCAACAGGGTTATTTTTCTTTGCGGTACTGTTAGGGACACCAGCAGTACCAAATAATAAACGTTCAAAAGCCATTTGTTCTCCTTTCGGACTGACTCTACTAAAATATCTTGTTGATCCAACTTTCAGCCGTTTTCAAGCAACTCTGGCAACCTTGCCCGAGACAGAAATTTTTTGCAAGCAACTCCAGGTCAACTTTTTGAATGGACTGACAGGCTTCCCTTATATCCCGAACGCTCACAGAAAAGCATTCGCAAATTAAGATTTCATCAGATAGCCTCTCAGTAGGAATGAGTGATAATAACTCACCTACTTGGTCTATTTGACTAAGAAACTCATCATTTTCCATCGTAAATTAAACTCTAGTGTCGCTCAGCAGAAACTTTTTTGTTAAACCTGAAAACGAGTAGAGCCTTATAGCCCCAAAATGGCATTTCTGTCCACGGGAAAGCCCTTACGGTGTAATAAAGTAATGCAAATAAGATTTATGAGATGATAAGATACCGATAATACAATTAAAAAAGAAGTTTTTCTTATTATGCGCGTTGGAACACTATTCATCTTCATTTCGATAATTTTGTGCCTTTTTTTGTGGGTAAGTTTAAGTGGATTTTTATTCAGTATAGGGGCATGTTTATTTGCCATTTTTTTGGTCGCAACTGTTGGTTACCCAGATACGGCCCTACTCTTTTTTTTAGGGGCCAGGGAAGCTAGAAGTAGTAATGAAAAAAAATTCTATGAAGCGGCTGCCCAGGAAGCCTATAAGCTTGCTGTAAGAATCCCGGATCTATATTACTATAACGGAAATTTTGATCGGGGGTTTGTTTTCCAAAGTCGTGATTCTGTTAGCATAGTTCTTAGTAAGTCTCTTCTTGAGACATGTAATTCGGATGAACTCTCAGCTATATGTTTTGAGCTTTTGTTACAAGTGAAGAAGAGCATGGCTTCAAAAAGAACAAAAGTGATGTTCCTTTTAGGCTTTTTTTCATGGTTCACTCATTCACTTTTGGGTTTATTTTTGGAACTCATCCCTGTGAAAGATGTAAGACGTTCTGCCGATTGGCTTTTGATTTATCTTTTGCATCCAGTGATGGAGCTTTTATTTGCAATTATTTTAGGTAAATCATATTTTAGTAAACTTAAAACACTTCTACAGGAGTATCCCTATGAGTGGGAACTACTCAACCGTGTTAATTTAAAATTAAAAAGGCCCTACGTTTTGGAGTCCCTACCTTCGAGAAAGCTAATGGAGCTCTCCGCCGCCTCAAGAAAAGGCCATTACAAAAATATTCTGGCCATGGAATTTTTACCGCATGAATGGAATTATTTTTTTCAGGGCGAGGAAATGATTCATGTTAAAAAAGTTTAAGGCCGTTGAGTTTAGCAAGTTTGCGCCGTTACTGGTTACATTGGCCTTCATCCTTATTCTTATTCAATATTCTTTTCATCCCCTTGAATCTATTTTTTATGATTTTTGGATCAAGCATGATGTGACTTTAAAGAGTCAAACCCAGTCCATTGTTTTAATCACGATGGATGAAGAGAGCGACCAGTTTTTAGGTGAGACCTATCCTTATACTTATGCTTCTCACAATCGTCTGCTTAACCGGTTAGTGGAAGATAAGCCATTCATTATTAATTATTTTGTTTCTTTACTTGAACCGGATTCAGATGTGGAGAGTAGGTATCAGTTAGAGTTTCATGAAACGGTACGAGGATTTTCACCTAATGGTGACAAGTTAAAATTTGGTACTGAAATTGATAATTTGGGTGAAGTGATTCCTCCTGAGAATCTTCGAGATGTAGGTTATTTTTTGGGACAACTTTATAAAGATCAGCTGGTTTTTGCCAAAGATGAAGTTGTTAGGCGTGCTATTCTGAATATTTCAGGGGAAGACTCTCTTCATTTATGGACAGCAAAAAAATTTAGGGAATTTAAAGAGCTTCCCGTACTCGATGCGACGGCTTACAAAGGTGCTTATTATAATTCAGAAGCTGATGCTAACTTTGCTCTGTTTAAATATTCCAGTAACCCCGTCAAAAACGAGATTCAGGTTATTCCATTTCATAGAGTGGTTGTGGGGAATTTTCCTAAAAACTTTTTTAAAGATAGGATTATATTGATTGGTCCTCAGTATCTTTCAAACTCAAGCGATTTTATTTTGACTCCTTTTGAAAAAGAAAGTGCGCGCACACCGAAATTAGCAGTTCATGCACAGGTCATTGAGGCGCTCATCTCTGATCGTACGATTTTTGATATTAAAGATTTTATGACTCAAATTGCCTCGGTGATTATTGCGGTTATATTATCATTTATTATATCGAGAGTTCAGCCCGTAAAAGGCTTGATGATTACCATACTTTTAATCTTGGGGATTCTTTTCACAAGCTATTTGGCGTTTGTTACCCTCGGTTGGTGGATCAAGTTATCCCACTTAGTTTTAAGCATTTTTGTGGTTTATTATATCTGGGTTCCGTTTCGCGCTATTGAAGAGTATCAAACAAGATATGCAATCCAGGAAGAAGCGAAACTATTAAAACAAGTTGATAATCTAAAACAAAATTTTATCTCACTCATGAGCCATGATTTAAAAACACCTGTGGCCAAAATATCTGGGATTGCTGATATTTTAAAGATTAAGTTTAACAATACTGTGGAACAGGTGGAGCTCATCGACAATATAGCTAACTCTACCAAAGAGCTTAATAACTTCATAAACTCAATCTTGGATTTAACCAAAATTGAGTCCCAGAATTTGACACTAACCAAAGAGTCTAGAGACATTAATAAGATTATTGAAAACATTATTAATAAACTCGAATTTGAGGCTTCAAATAAACATATTTCTATCGAACCAGATCTTTCGCCCCTATACCCCATTCAAGTGGACACGGTTCTGATGAATCGGGTTATTTCTAATTTGATTGAAAATGCCATCAAGTATGCAGGAAGCGAGAAAACTATCTGGATTAAGACTTGGGATGATGCAGCCTGGGTCTACATTGAAATAAGGGATAACGGGCTGGGAATAGGTCCTGAGGATCTCGCCCATATCTTTGATAAGTTTTATCGGGTGAAAAATGACTCCACCCATGCAATTAAAGGCTCCGGGTTGGGTCTTTATCTAGTAAAATATTTCATTGAGTTACATAATGGGGTTATTTCTGCTACTTCTCAACTTGGAGAAGGAACTTCGTTTATAATAAAACTTAAGAACGAATAGGGAGATTTGTATGCATAAGGTTTTGGTTGTTGACGATGATAAGGTCCTACAGCAGTCGGTAAGACAGGCCCTGGAATACCACCACTTTGTAGTCGACGTTGCTGATAACGGAAAAGAAGCCGTAACCAAAGTTTATGGCCAAAAATATGATCTCGTCGTTATGGACGTGAACATGCCGGAGATGGATGGGATTCAGGCACTCATAGAAATAAAAAAACACGATCCTTCGGTTATCGTACTTATTCTTACAGCTTACTCAAACGTAACAGACGCGGTTAAAGCAGTTAAGGAAGGCGCCTATAATTATCTTGAAAAACCGATCAGCTCTGAGAACTTAGTTGCCTTGATTAAACGAGCCTTAAAAGCTCGCTCAATGGTTGAAACGGTTGGGTTCTCTTCACCTACACTTTCAATCGGTGAAACTTCAACTTCTAAAGATAAATTTGTTGGTGAATCAAATGCCATGAAAAAGGTGTTTGATGTTATTTCAAAGCTGGCAAAAGTTAATACGCCAGTACTCATTCGTGGCGAATCAGGTACTGGTAAAGAGTTAGTCGCCAAGGCTATTCACTATAACTCCCCAAGAAAAGATGAGAAGTTTGTCATTATTAACTGTGGAGCAATTTCTGAAAATTTGATTGAGAGTGAACTTTTTGGGCATGAAAAAGGTGCCTTCACAGGTGCGGATTCAAGAAAAATCGGAAAATTTCAGTTCGCTGAAGGTGGAACAATTTTTTTAGATGAAATCGGCGACATCTCTGCGGCGATGCAAGTAAAACTCTTACGCGTGCTTCAAGAAAAAACTTTTATGCCTGTTGGATCTAACCGTGAAATTAAGGTTGATGTGAGAATCATTGCAGCTTCTCACAAGCCATTTGAGGAGATGATCAAAGATGGATCATTTCGTGAAGATTTATTTTACCGCTTAAATGTTCTTCCGGTATATCTTCCTCCTTTAAGAGACAGGAAAACAGATATTCCTCATCTTGTTAATCATTACATTAATTATTTTAATAACGTTCATAATCTCAGAGTGAAGGGTGCAGATCCAGAAGCTTTAGATGTGTTAAGTAATTATTCATGGCCGGGAAACATCCGTGAGCTTAGAAATATTATCGAACATTGTTTTATTATGGAAGCATCTGACATGATTCATGTCAGCTCCCTTCCTTCCGTCGTCTTTAAAGATCAGAAAAAAGTTGAATCGTCTGATCAAGGTTCGGAAGATAGTGTGATTGATATTGAGGATATCCAAAACTCTGTTTTGGATGCTACTCCAGCTGCCAAATCATCTCATGAAGTTCACTTTTCTTTTGGTACTAAGTTGGCCGAAGGCGGAAAACTTGATTTTGCTATTGCCAAAGACCAGTTTGAGAAGGAATTTATTGTTCAGGCATTAAAACTCAATAAAGGTCGTATTAATCAAACGGCCCTAAATGCCAATATTCCCAAGAAGACTCTTCTTCGGAAAATTGAGAAATATGAAATTAACCCGAAAGATTACTATTAGGATTATCTATGGCCCGTTTTTGGTCTTTATGCCTCATGATGGCGACATTAATTATAGTGGATCAGATTTCCAAAGGAGCCATTCAGAGTAATTTGAATTGGGGGCAAACGATTCCTGTCATCGAAGGTTTTTTTAGTATTGCTTATGTTAAGAATACAGGAGCCGCTTTTGGTTTTATGGCAAATGGTCCCTTGATCTTGAGACAGATCTTGTTTTTATTTTTACCAGTTGTTTTTTGCGGATGGATTTTTTATCTTTTAGTCAAAACTCTTAAGGGGCCTTTTTATCTATCGCTTGCTTACGCTCTGATTTTAGCTGGAGCGACTGGTAATCTTATTGATCGTTTTAGCTTAGGTTATGTTGTGGACTTCCTTCTTTTTTACTGGAAAGAAGAAGCGAACCATTTTCCTGCATTTAATGTTGCAGATAGTTGTATTACGATTGCTGGTGGACTTCTTGTGATTGATTTCATCCAACAACTCAAGATTAAAAATGCTACCGATAATTTATCAAAGTCATGATTTGATCATTTATTCCTATCCCCTGTTAATGGGGTTGGGATGGGGAACTGCTTATCAGATTTTGTCTGAAATCATTCCCCCAAATTATAGCCGTGTTCATTTTCAATTTATTTTCTGGGGGATTTTTTTATCCTCTTGGCTCGCCGCCAAGACTTTGTTTCTTATTACCCTGCCTGCAAATCTTTCTGAAGAGGTATTTGGCAATCTTAGTTTTTGGATGGGTGGGGGATTTGTCTTTTATGGGGGACTTTTGGGAGGAATGGTATTCATTGTTTTTTTCCATAAATATATAAAAAAAGTTTCCTATGAGCTTTTGTGGGCCATTCTGCCGGCGCTCACTATTGGCCATGGAGTGGGAAGAATTGGCTGTTTTCTAACAGGATGCTGTTTTGGGGATGTAACAACATTGCCATGGGGTATCTATCAACACGGCCATTTTAGACATCCAACACAGCTTCTAGAGGCCATCTTTCTTATTGGCCTTGGTATCTATCTTTTAAAATCTAAGAGAGAGAAATATGTGCTTTTTATCTACTATCTGCTTGGATATGGATCTTTCAGATTTTTCTTAGAATTCCTTCGTGGGGACACTATAAGAGGTTCGTGGCTTGGTCTAAGTCCTTCGCAGATCATATCATTAGGGCTCATTTCACTGGGTCTAATATCACTAAGAAAGCCACTCATTTCGAGCACTTAAGTGTTTTCCGACACGATCAGTCAAGTTTTTCCAGAGAATACCGATAAATAGGTTAGACACACCAGGAGTAAGACTTTGGAAAAACCTATTAAGTTTGAATCCAGACAGCCAAGGCATCTTCGCTACAGGAACCATTATCGTTCTTACTTAGTGTTTTTTTTGGCTTCCTGTTGCTTAATAATCCCCTATTGGAGCTTAAGATTTTTAGGAGGGGATGCAAATCTCATCTTTAAAGAACAGAACTATGAAATCGCGATTACTCTTAGTTATTTTTTTATTTTTGGTGCGTTCTATTTTTTCTGGCTCAACCCAAGACTCAAGAGATCGGTTCAAGTTTACGCTGACTATGTGAAACTTCATGATGGAAAAAAGTCAGAAGATGTACATTTTAATGAAATCGAGTCTGTGACAGTGGTTTGTTGGTCACTATTTTATTTAAAGATGAAAAACGGGCATAAGTATTATTTCAGCTCAAGCCTTGAGCGTGTTGATTATATATGGGAAAAAATTAAAGATACTCGACCAGATCTTTTAGTAGACATTGATTTTGAAAGTTTCCGGTTAAAGCTGGTTCAGTATGATCACCACCAGAAAAGAAAAGAATGGTTCTTTAGACATAAATTTGCTGATGTCATTAATTGGCTAATACTTCCCCTTCTCTTTATCGGCGTATCTTACACTGTTCAGTCTCAAAATATATTTATCAATCAGAGAGGTATGTATTTTTTTAGGCTTGGAATGTATTCTTTATTAGTACTTCTCTTAACCACATTTATTTTTTCAATGCTGCTTAAGAAGTTCATCTTTGATGCAAGAATTAAAAAGCAGATGGGTGAAAAGTATACAGATAAAATCCGTGATTTAGAATTTGAAGGAATCATTATTCAACGTTCTAAGTTTTTTCAACTGGTCACAAGCTGTTTTATATTCAGTTTGATTATTAGAATGGATATCAATCTCTATTCCTTGACAAAAATTAAAGAAGATATCAATGAATTAAAAATATATCGGGGAACCACTGTTTTTATCGACAATAGGTTTAACTGTGTGGACTGTCAGTACTATCTTAAGGAAGGTGACGTCGTCATTTTCGGTAGAGGACATTTGGGTCAAGTTATGGCCAAGCCTGGTGAGTTTGTAGGGGAGTTTTTATTAGATGGTCAAGGACGTGGACTCGCCAATGAAAATGTACAAAGAGTTCCAATTAATCACCTGGCCGTAAGGTCAGGTGATGGTGCCAATCTTAGTTTTATAAAAATGGATGATCTTATCGGTAAGATTAATAAGTAATGCAGTGATGCTTTCTAAACAATGAAACTCCTAAAATAATGAAGACAGCAGTCTTTGTGAATGAGGAGTTTTAATGAGATTTTTTGAATACCTGTTTTTGTTTTTGTTTTTCTTGTTCACATTACCTGCAAGGGCAGAAATTCTTTTAGAACCTCTTGTTGCGTATAATCTACACTCTAAACTTGATGTTGCGAGAGAGGATAATTATTCCGGTGGAGGTACAGGTTTTGGAGGTCGCGCTGGTTATCAGAAGCTAGGTTTTCAACTAGGTGTAGACTACCTTCATAGCGATTTGGATTTTGATGATAGTGATTTTGGAAAGAACGTAGCCATGGATGAGTTTGCGGGATTTGTTGGTTTTGAATTCCCATTCTTGATCAGAGTATATGGGGGATATATTTTTGCTGCAAATGGTGATTCAAGCTATAGGGACAGCACAATTCGTCGAGATTTTGAGCTAAGTGGTGGTACCGGAAGTAAGTTTGGCATTGGTTTTACGGGTCTTCCATTTGTATGTATCAATCTAGAATACAGACAGGGGGAATTTGATGAATATGATTTAGGAAATACAACAGTGAATGAAAAAGTTAAGTACAGTGCTTATCTTTTATCGGTATCGCTGCCATTCGTTTTTTAGACTACTTTTTCTTCTTTTTCTTTTAGTTTCTTCTCTTCAACGTAAAGTTCTGAGGAAAGAGTTTCGTTTCCCCAAGCCGTGAAAGCATCATCGTGTTGATACATTGTGATTGTTTCCCAAGGGCAATCCTGAGAACAGTTTTGGCATCCAATACATCGGGCGAGATCTATCTCAACCATTTGTTGATAACCAGGATTTTTAGGATCAGGTCCAGGAACTAATTCAATAGAGTCTACCGGACAGCCAGCAATACATACTTCACAGCCTGTACAACCAGATTGATGTACCACGGCCAAAAGTTTTGGTGGTCTCTTACCCTTACGTTGTGGCTTAAACCGTGCCGTATGAAAGGGATTTTCAATTTTTACATCATCACTCATGCATCTATCCTGTCAAATTCCAATGACCTTCATTATACACCCATGGCTTTGAGCTATAAAGCATTTCCTTATAGGTAATGGCCGGATATACTTGTAAGGTAAAGTGTGTTAAATAACTTATGTTTAGCTTTAGAGGTATATCAATGACGTCACGTAGGTTACGGTTTGTTACAGCGGCCAGTCTTTTTGATGGTCATGATGCTTCAATTAATATTATGCGCCGATTACTACAATCAAAGGGCGTGGAAGTGATCCATTTGGGTCATAATCGTTCTGCCTTGGAGGTTGTAGAAGCGGCCTTGGCAGAAGATGCCCATGCAATCGCCATCAGCTCTTATCAGGGTGGGCACATGGAGTACTTCATTTATGTGCGTGAGCTTTTAGATAAAAATGGTGGGAAAAATATCCGTATCTTCGGTGGAGGTGGCGGTGTTATTACTCCGCCGGAAATCAGTGAACTTCATAAGCGAGGCATTACTCGAATTTATCATCCAAATGATGGAACAGCTCTAGGTCTTAATGGCATCATTGATGACATGATTGAAAAATGTGATTATTCCACCATTGATGGTGTGGACTTTAAGGATTTGTCGCAAAAGAAACTATCTGCATACGAGATGGGAAAGATCATTACTTTCATTGAAGATAATAGAAGTTTTCCATTTGAGGTAAAGGCAAAAGATGTTCCTGTACTTGGAATTACGGGAACTGGGGGAGCAGGAAAATCATCACTAATTGATGAACTATTGCTTCGTTTTCACAGATACTACCAAGATAAGAAAGTCGCTCTTGTTTCAGTTGACCCTACCAAGAAAAAAAATCAGGGTGCACTTTTAGGGGATAGAATTCGATTAGGTTCTGCTACTTATTCAAACTTCTATGTTCGATCCCTTGCCACTCGTGATTCTTCAAATGAATTATCGCCAGAAATTAAAAGAGTCGTAGAGTTTCTGCGTTCGCAGGATTTTGACCTCATTTTGGTTGAAACATCAGGAATTGGTCAGGCTTCCGACGAGATAACAAAGGTTGCTAATAAAACGTTATATGTGATGACTCCTGAGTATGGTGCTTCTACTCAACTAGAAAAAATTGAAATGTTAGAAGTAGCGGACTTTATTGTAGTAAACAAATTTGAAAAACCACGCTCCGAAGATGCTTTAAGAGATGTCAGAAAACAATATCGTCGCAACAAGCAGCTTTTTGCCAATCATCCAGGATCACCGAGTGATAACGAACTTCCAGTATATGGAACAATGGCATCAAAATTTAACGATGTTGGTGTGAACGCACTCTTTAAGGATATCGTAAAAAGTCTGGAATTTTCTTTTGATCAGGATTTAATTAAATTACCAGCAGACCGAGCCCCAGAAAAAAAACAGGCCATAATACCTGCATCCAAAGTAAATTATTTAAGAGAGATCTCAGATACAGTCCGCAGCTATAATCAGTTAACAGTTAAATCGGTTGAAAAGCTCCGTCAGTATGAATCACTAGTGGAAGCTTCTAGGATTATTTCTGACAGTATTAGTTTACAAACAAAACAATCTGAATTGGCCCAGAATCTTTCTGAGGAACTTAAAGAAGTTAAAGCATTTGATAATATGACCGGTCAGTATATGGCCGGTCAATATACTTACGTGGTAAGAGGAAAAGATATAAAGGTTCCTACAAAATATGAGTCATTGTCTCATTCCGCTATTTCTAAGGTAGGATTCCCTAAGTTTTATTACGCTTCCGATAAATTTCATTTTATCCGTTCTCAAAATCTTCCAGGTTTTTATCCATATGCTGCAGGTGTATTCCCGTTTAAACGTGCTGACGAGGATCCAAAACGTCAGTTCGCAGGAGAAGGTGGCCCAAAAAGAACCAACGAAAGGTTTCATTATCTATCTCATAATGATTCGGCCAAACGTCTTTCAACAGCATTTGATTCAGTAACTCTTTATGGAGAAGATCCGGCAAGACGTCCTGATATTTATGGAAAGGTAGGAGAGTCTGGTGTTTCAATTTGTATGTTAGACGACATGATGGATCTTTATAAAGGTTTTGATCTTACGTCTCCATCTACTTCAGTATCAATGACAATTAATGGACCGGCACCCATCATCCTTGCCATGTTTATGAATACGGCCATCAACCGTGTTTTGCCTGAAAATGACCAGGAGAATAAAGAGAAGATGGGTGAAGTGATGAGGCAGGTACGAGGGACTGTACAGGCCGATATATTAAAGGAAGATCAGGCACAAAATACATGTATCTTCTCTTTAGAGTTTTCGTTAAAAATGATGGGAGATGTTCAAGAGTTTTTTTGTAAAAATAAAATTAGAAATTATTATACCGTTTCCATTTCTGGATATCATATCGCTGAAGCCGGCGCAAATCCCATCACTCAATTGGCCTTAACTCTCTCAAATGGATTTACGTATGTGGAATACTATTTGAGCCGAGGCATGCCTATTGATGATTTTTGTGAAAACTTGTCATTCTTTTTCTCGAATGGTCTCGACCCTGAGTATACAGTTCTAGGAAGAGTGGCCCGTAAGATATGGGCGGTGACGATGAAGGAAAAATATGGAGCATCTGATAAATCACAAAAATTAAAGTACCATATTCAAACTTCTGGGCGCTCTCTTCATGCTCAAGAAATTGATTTTAACGATATCCGCACTACACTTCAGGCATTTTTGGCCCTCTCCGATAACTGCAATTCACTTCATACTAATGCCTATGATGAAGCGATTACAACCCCTACAGTTGAATCCGTGAGACGTGCCATGGCGATTCAGCTCATTATTAATAGAGAGTACGGACTTAATAAAACGGACAATCCTCTACAAGGATCATACATAGTTGATGAGTTAGCTGAAATTGTGGAAAACGCAGTATTAACTGAGTTTGAAAGAATCTCAGATAAGGGTGGCGTGCTAGGTTCAATGGAATCGATGTACCAGAGAGGGAAAATCCAAGAAGAGTCACTTTATTATGAAACCCTTAAAGACTCAGGTGAGTTCCCTATTATTGGTGTAAATACTTTTCTTTCGGACAAGATTGAAGAATGGAAACCAATTGAGCTCTCTCGTGCATCCGAATCTGAAAAAAATGATCAGATTGACCGCCTGAATGCCTTTAAGAAAAAACATGAACACAAGTCAACTCAGTGCTTGAATAAGTTACGAGATGTCGCCTTAAGTGGTGGAAATATTTTTGAAGAACTTCTTACAACCGTTCGTTATTGCAGTTTAGGTCAAATCACCGAAGTGCTTTACGAAGTGGGTGGTAGATATAGAAGGAACATGTAATGAAAAAGTCTAAGATCTACACTAAAACTGGTGATGATGGGCATACTGGATTAGTGAGTGGAAACAGAACTTTAAAATCAGATTCACGAATTGATTTATACGGAGAATTGGATGAACTTAATTCTAGGATCGGATTTTCAGCCTCTTTTTTTTTACAAGATAAAGAACTAATAACTCTATTGCCATTTGTTCGTCGGCTTCAGTCTGCAATTTTTGATTTAGGATCAAATCTTGCCTGTGAGTATGAAAACAGGGCGAAATTTAAGCTCCCACAATTAAGTGAAGATTTAATTAAAGCATTGGAACTTGAAATTGATCGCCTTGATAATGACCTTGAACCCCTGAAAAATTTTATTCTTCCTGGGGGAAGTTTCGCAGCCTCTAGTCTTCATCTTTGCCGGACTTCTGCTAGGACAGTTGAAAGGAAACTTGTTCATTATTTTCAGGAAACCAAAGAAGAGTTGCCTGTTCACAGTATCGAGTTTTTAAATCGTTTGTCGGACTATTTTTTTGTTCTTTCGCGGTATACGAATAAAATAACAAATATTCCAGAAATTGCTTGGGTGCCTTAGTCTTGGATAATATATTTTTTTTCCAGACCTGAAAATTTCTCACCAATACTAAATTTCATCATCTTGAAGTTAATAATGTAAAACATTGCGACAATGCCAAACTCGGCAAACACAAATGTTTTCATCTGATTTTCAGGCAGACTCGATTTGATAAAATGAATTGGAATAAAAGTAAGAATGATAAGAAAGATCAGGTTGATGAACATTCCGATGTAATAAAGGTTTTTATATTTATTTCGCATTTGACTGGGGGTTAAATCGGAAATCTCTTTGGTCTTAACTTTACGAATAATACCTTTTGCGATGGCCACTGTTTCGTGATCAATTTCCTTGTCAACCAAGAGATTGCTTTCGGCCCTGTTTCCACCATGAAAAGTCATCTTTTTAATCGTGGATAGATCCATTTTTGAAGGGTCGATGGTAATAGTGAAATCACCGATCCTGAGAGTGTCACCGATATATAGGTTAGACTTACTTATCTTGAGATCATTTATATAAGTACCATTTTTCGAATCAAGATCAAACACCTCTAAGCGTGTGCTTGAAAGTTGTAAACTGCAATGCTTGGTACTTATTTTGGGTTCATTAAGCTGACAGTTTGCTTGAGTCCCTCTGCCTATTGTGTATGGCGCTTCCATGGTTATTACTTGATGGAGTTCACCCCGACTACTTTTAATCTTGATATGGACATTCATATTTTTCCCCAAAGGTCTTGATGGTAGTTGAAGTGGCAGAGATCCTTAACTTTGAGCAGGTATTGATGAATGTCAGAAGAAAACTGAAATTCCGGAACTACGTAAAGTCCCCAGAGGTGAGAGGCCAACATAATATCAAAAACACCAAAAGTAGAGGATTGATAAAAAGGCTGAAGACTTTTTGAAATTTCAAGAAGATCCATGTTAACTGTTTGAATAAAGGATTTTTGATTTTTTAAGAGTTCTTGGAATGGACCCCTTTTAACTTCTCTTTTCTTTTTAAAATAAGCGCGCGAATTTTCATCAAACTCAGGGGTGAAAATCCAATATGGCATGGCCAGTGAATGTATGGTATTTCCAAGTTTGGCCAAAATGAATTCAAAGTCTTTAAATTCATGAGAGAATCTTTTATTTGGAATTGAAAGCACGTCTTTTTTATCAATAAATTGCATAATGTCTAGACTCTCATTTATCACACCCTGATCGTGTTTTAAGATGGGTAACATTTTTTTTCCAGTCAGATCAGTAGGAGTTTTTTCATCATCATAAGGTAAAACAATAGAAGTATAAGCAATACCCAAATAGCCAAAAGTCATCCTTACTCTAAGACAGAAAGGGCAATGCACGTAATGATAAAGTGTATAGTTCATATTCATCCTGAAGAATTTCTTTTATTATAGTCTCAAGTCTCTGAATTCCCAATATGAGTTCACGTATTAACGCACTGTTTAGTTGATAATGTGATACTTTAAAAGTACAAAGTCTTACACGCTGGAGAATAAATTTATGGAACAGTCAATTATAACCATTACAGATAAGGCCCTTCAACAAATCAAGACAATTGCAGTCCAGGAAAATGCTGATGGGAGCAAGGGTTTAAGACTGGCCGTGACTGGTGGTGGATGTTCTGGGCTTTCTTATAAAATCGAATTCGGTCCAACGAAGGAAAAAGATAACGTCCTTTTATTTGGTGAGATTAAGGTGCTTATTGATCCAAAATCAGTGATCTATTTAAAAGGGATTGTTCTTGATTTTAAAGATGGTTTAAATGGTAAAGGATTCTCTTTTGATAATCCGAATGCCAAGAACACATGTGGTTGCGGAGAGTCTTTTTCTCTCTAATAAAAAATATGATCAATAAATATCGTTATGGAATTGGCCAGTTTTCGGTCGATTTTTTTGTTTTTAAGCTTTTTGGATCGGATGTTCATTCGTTTCTTCAAACTCAAACAACTTTTGAAATAAATAACTTAACCTCAGGCAACTTTCACTTAGTAAGTTTCTTAGATCCTCAAGGACGCCTTGAATCCTATGGATGGCTAGTGCACGACAAAGATGATTTTTATTATCTTGTTCCTGTAAACTCCCGTACGGCAAGTTTTGAACGTTTACATAACTTTTTAGTTTCGGAAGATGTCACCGTAGAAGAACTGGGAATTAAGACTTGGTGGTTCACTTTAGGCTCAAAAGTATCAGATGGAGAATTCAGAGGAGAAGTTTTTGCAGAGAAGGCTTTTTTATCTCAAAGAGCTAAATCAGGAATCCCAGAGATAAGTTTACAAGAAAGAGAATTATGGCGTGGTCTTTCCGGCTGGCCAAATTTTCAAGATACTCAAAATTATAAAGAACTTATCAACAACACAAGATTGTTTGATCTTAGTGTGGTTATGAACAAAGGCTGCTATCCAGGCCAAGAAACAGTTTCAAAAATTGCCACTCGTCGTGGTGCTGCTTACAGTCCTGTATTGCTTGAATCAGAGACAGATCTTTTAGTGGGGGACCTCATGATCCTCGATAAAAAGATTGGCTTACTTGAGAAAACTTATGTCTGGAATACAAAATATTATTCAGCCGTGGCCCTCCTACGTGATTTTCGTGTGGAAGGACTTAAACTCAGTTTTAACATTGCCGGAGAAAATGCGCAGGCAATAGTTCGTTATTATCCGTTACTACCTGGAACAAACTTGGAAAAGGCGAAAGAGCTCTTTTATGAGGCCACAGAGCACTTTACTCACGATGAACTTGAGGTGGCTGAGCAAAAACTTAAACAGGCCATTGAGATGGATGCAACATTCCCTGATGCATACGAAAGTTTAGGGGTGATGCTAGGTAGAATGGACCGATTTGATGAAGCCATTGAACTTATGAAAAAATTAAGTCTGGTGGATCCCAATTCAGTACTTGCTCATACGAATATGTCCTTATTTTTAATGAAGCAGGGAAAAATCCAAGAAGCTGAAGATCAAAAATCATTAGCTACCCTTAAGTCATTTCAGAAATTTGGCCAAGAGGCTAAAGATAAAGAAATGCTTGAAATTGAGAATAAACGACAGAAAGAAGAATGGATCAAACGCGAGTTCATGTTTAAGCAGGTTTTAGAAATTGATGCTGAGGATACGTTAGCAAATTATGGACTCGGATCAATTGCAGTAGAAAAAGGTGAATGGATAGAAGCAAGAAGCTATCTTGAAAGAGTGTTAAAAGAAGATCCTCAATATTCAGTGGCCTATTTAGCCTTAGGAAAGGCGTACAAAGCCTTAGGACAAATAGAAGAATCTAAAAAAACATGGAAAGAAGGTATTGTGGTTGCCGCTAAAAAAGGTGATCTGATGCCTGCTAATCAAATGCAGTCAGAGCTAGATAGGTTTTAAATGATAGTTCTTTTTAGCTAACTTGAGAGTCTTTTTTAAATCCAAAAGTTCTTTTTTATGTTTACTTATTTTTTTCTCCCAAACAGAGATGAACTTTTTCTTAAGTAATAAATGATTGCGTTGTTCTTCGATAAGCTTCCACCCTCGAACATTGATGAGACCAGCTTTTTTTGCCAACAATAAATCTTCAAACACGTATTCAAGCATGTAAAACTCTTCAACGGCTCGCCAGAAAATTTTTTCTTTCTGGGTTTTCGTAAATGTTTTATCATCCAAGGTTTGAGCTAAATCAGAAAATAATTTGAAGGCCCAAAAGAAAGTGAAATAAGCATGATAAATCCCGCGTAATGGACGCAGAGTCCTACGCCACGGGCTATAGTAGATCGCATCTATAGGTTCATCAATGAGCTTACCAGTATTAAGATAGTAATTTAGGTGATGATGACCATTCTCGTGAAGTAAATCATCTAAAAGATCGATGAAGTCCCGATCATAAAGATTAATCATGGAGGTGCCGGGTAGTTCCTGATGGGAATAACTGACGAGCTCTTTTTGTTTTATGGGAATAATAACCTGTGTGAAGTTTTGAAAACGTACCCAAGAATTTGGCGAAAATTTCTTAATAAGAATTAATGCTCTGGTGATTTCAGTGCTGAATTTTTTTGCCTCTTTAAGAGAGGAAGAAAAAAGAGTGAAATAAGTTTCATCTATATTTAAAGAATAAGGCTTATTGCCATCACCTAGTGAGTGTTGGGTTCGGTACGATTTTTTTGAGGTAAATGAAACCCCTGCAATCTTTTGTGCCAGGGCCGTTATGTGGGCATCAAAAACATCTAACGTATAAGCAGAGGCTTTTTTAATTGATTCTCCACGATTTAGTCTTTTTAAAAAGACATCGGCAAATTCGCTCTTATTCCATGCCTCAAATATCATATCTTCTTCGTAGGAGAGTTCCATCGTATCTTTGGAAGTTTTGACCTCAAAACTTGAAAGAAGAATGTATTTAGTTATTTCTGTTATTAGAAACCAATTTGCGGGTGAATAAGTTTTAAAAACACGGACATGTTTTTTTATCCACTTTGAAATCTGTGAAGGTGGTAGTTCGTTTATTACTTTTTGGAATTGAATTTCATAAGAAGAAGCCAGTCTGGTCTTGATTTTCAAATATTCTGGATTTAAAAAGATCATAAAAATATGGCTGGTCGGTTCTCGGTCATCCGAACTTTTTACCCCGCCAGTGTTCCTGACTGATTTTATTGACTATTCTGGCATGCGTCCAGAAGAAAGTCTTAGCTCACTCCCGTGATCGTATTACTGAGCGTCTAAAGGAGGCGGGTGTGAAGCTTCGTCCTCATAATCCTGCGAAGAGAAATGCCCTAAGTCAAATGGAGATCATGGAGCTAATGCAGAACATGAGGAGCAAAGGAAAGACCTATCGGGAAATTGCGGACGAGCTGAAAAGAATCAAGGCAAAGACAAAAACTGGGAAAGCAAGCTGGCATCCGATGATGGTACAGAGAGCTGTTTCACATGTGAATCTTGAGCCAGAATAATTTAATGCGTATTGTTCATTTGATGACAGAGATGATACTTTTTCATATCCAGGATAGGTTTTATATGCAATTAAGTGATTCTCAGAAAAATGATGCAGATATTTTCTCAAATGTACTCTCACCCTATGAAGAAATGATCGCCTTTGAGGCCCTCTGGGCCAAGGATGGCATGTCTGAAAAAAGAATGTCAGAACTTTTTTTAGGAAATAAAACACCTTCCGAAGTTTTAAGAGAGCAGTATGGACTTCTTGAATCGCCAGAGAAGAAAAAAATCGAAGAGTTTCTTTCAAAAAAGCTGGGGAAATTCGGCGTTTGTGTAAATGGAAGTTTTAACTATCCCTTACGACTTCAAGAGGCAGAACACCCAGTAGAACTTTTTTACTATAAGGGTGATTTAACTCTTCTTGATGAACCAAGTTTATCAGTCGTAGGAGCAAGAGAGGCAACAGAAGATGGAAGAAAACGAGCATCAAAAATGGCAAAGATGCTTGTTGAGAATAAATATGTCGTTGTCTCAGGACTGGCCAAGGGTATTGATACTGCTGCTTTAAAATCAACAATCGAAGCAGGTGGAAAAGTCATTGGTGTGATTGGAACACCCATTGATGAATACTACCCACCAGAGAATAAAGAACTCCAAGATGAAATTGCAAAAAACCATCTTCTTATAAGCCAAGTACCATTCTACCGTTATCATAACGAGCCTTTCAATAATCGAAGATTTTATTTCCCAAGAAGAAACGTCACAATGTCGGCAATCTCTCTTGGGACAATCATTATTGAAGCAAGTGATACAAGTGGCACCCTCACACAAGCACGAGCTGCTGTTTATCAAAAGAGAAAACTTTTTATTCTTAATTCTTGTTTTGAGAAAAAAGATATTACATGGCCCTCAAAGTACGAAAAGAAAGGTGCAATTCGGGTTGGAGATTTTTCTGACATTACAAATTCTCTTCAAAGGGAATAAGAATGTCAGGAGAATTGAAGTGGCGACTTATCGACCAAACAAATAGACCTTACCATCTGAACGAAAATGATAAGTGCTGTTATTTCATGGATTATCAATCAAGAGGGGCACCATCTGTCTCTGAAGCAAATCAACGAATTAGTAATTTAAAGAGAAGTCCTAAGTACAAAGGCCAGGCACCTTGGAATTATAAAATTGGAGCTGTGAATATTTTTGCTAACAATCTTGTCTCACTATTTGGTCAGACACAAGAGTACACAGTCGCCTTTATTCTTAGTTCAAAGAAAAAAGATGACTCCGAATATGATGAACGATTTGATTTATTAAGAAATGCTCTTGCAATACTGGCCTCAAACCTTCGAATAGAAGAGCCTATCGTTACAAAATTGAGTAGAGTTGCAACTCATTTAAGCAGTGATCGCCCTAAGCCGAACGAAATAAAAGAGACTTATCAATGGAATGGTTTTCAGAATCAGCCCTTTGAATGTCTTTACCTCATAGATGATGTTATTACGACTGGAGCACAATTTCGAGCCTATAAGGATTTAGTGTTGGAACATCAGCCTGATTTAAAAATTCTTGGAGTATTTTGGGCGAAAACATTTTGGCCAAATCCATCTGAAGGGATGATTTAATTAAAATAGTGAGGCTGAGATGGCGAATGATTTAGAGAAGATACTTGGAAAAATCGGAAGAATAGTTTTAAACAATGTTAAGAAAAAAGTAGTAAGAAAAAAGCTTCTAAAGAAAGTTTCAAAAAAGACAACGAAGCAACCAGTAAAAGTTAAAGCGCTGCCCATACATCCATGGCGACTATGCCCTGTTGGCGAGCATTGGGTAACAACACATCGTCTGAAAGTTCCGGTCTCAAAGAAAAATCCTAACGGATTTACAGTTCGTCGTTCGCATTGTGCGAAGAACCCAACTGGTAAAGATCAGTTTTATCCTGATGAAATAAAAGAAGTTGCAGAAAGAAATTTTAAAAATGTGAAAGAGAGGCCGTGCTCTATTGATTTAGGATTTAATAAAAATGGTCAAAATGGTTCTGCTTACGATGAACTTATTTCAGGTTGGACAAAATATTGGAATGATCTTTTTACTCCCCAAGTTCCTTTGACTACAAATGTTGTAAAAGCATTAATTGCTTCGGAGTCAATGTTCGATCCTAAAATCCTTGCAAATAAAAAGAAACCTGCTTCGGCCCGTGGTCTTATGCAGATAACTGATGAAACAAGAAAGATCCTTTCAGATGAAAAAGGCGAACTTAAAAATCACTACCTGGCACTTACAAGGGAGGAATTGAATGACCCTTCAAATAATATTTGTGCAGGAATTAGATGGTTATTTAGGAAACAAGCAATTGCATCAAGCCTTCTTGGTAAAAATGCGACGTGGGAAGAAGCTGTTTATGAATTTAAGTCATTACGGTCAGCAAAAAAAGAACGTGCGGAAGAATTAATGAAAAGATTTAGAGGATATTTAGATCGTTTAAGCGAGTGTAGGCAATGAGATATTTTTTTATTTTATTTCTGGCAATGATTTATTCGGTTGGATTATTTGCGTGGGAAACAATCGACAAGAGAATGTTTGGCCAATATTCCGTTTTAATTGAACATGATAAAGAGTGGGTTTGGCATCGAGTAACGATAAGTAAAGATGGCCAGCAACGGTATCAGATTAGAGAGGCGGGGCATTATTTTTATATCGGAAATATTTTTTCAATTAAAGAAAAAGGTGTTTATAAGATTCAGGATATTAATAAGAACGGAATACTTGATTTAGTCATATCAGAAAATGCAATGGGTACAGTGTGCTGTCATATCCTTCATATTCTTGAACTTGGTGACAATATAAAAGAGACGAAGATAGTGGCTGGTAATAGGCCAATTATGTTTGTTGATTATGATAAAGATGGAATTGATGAAATTGAGTTTTGGGACAATGCAATCGTTGGAGCTTTTGCTTCAACAGCTGGTTCTCCCTTTGGAAAAGTGGTCTATAGATATGATGGTAAGAGCAAGGGTTACAGGGTTGCTTCTAAGTTAATGAGAAGTGAATTAGATAGAAAATGGTTGAATGAACAAAAGAAAAAAATAGTGCAAGAGGCGAAGGAAAAGACTCCTGATCTCCCTTACACATTTTTAGATACATTAATGGATTTAAGTTATTCAGGACATTTTGATAAAGCATTGAAGACGATCGAAGAATTTTCTCCTCTTTTAAAAAGAGATGCTTCACGTTTGAAGGATGAATTTGAGCATTCTTTAAACCTAAATCCGTCATTAAGCTCTCTAAGAAAATCATAAACGCTTAATATCGTGGCCATCCTGGCCTCTTTTTTCTTTCACTCAATTCCTTGTTTATACGGCCCTGTGTCGATTGAATTATCCGGCCAT